>Ga0307511_10000044_pt1 | contig 100981 bp, 123 predicted proteins | sample 13_EM_MG_FD_200266 | JGI IMG/M metagenome (GOLD analysis project Ga0307511, IMG submission 200266) | Populus trichocarpa ectomycorrhiza microbial communities from riparian zone in the Pacific Northwest, United States - 13_EM | ecosystem: Host-associated > Plants > Roots > Unclassified...
GCTCATCGTTATGGTTATGGGTCAGGAGTAATTGACACTCACGCGTAACTTCAAGTTCGGACAACGGAAGCAATTCCTTCCATCTCGGCATCGTCCATTCCCCTCCACCTTACTCACGGTTTCTCTTTCATTTCGTGGACTGCGCGCACGAAGACCTTCGTTCAACCCCCGGAGGATCCCACCCACACATCGCCAGATAATTGGAAACATGGCCACCACTGCCGCATCTGCAGCTCCCGCGGTAATTACCCCGGGCCGTTATCGTGAAGCAGCCAACAGTGCTGACCGTGCGCGTTAGTGGAAACAATTTGCGTTCTTCGATTTGGTGCCCATAAAAGATGCCAATGACCTCGCCAGCTCTCCTGCGATATTCAAGGTACGCATCTCGCCACTTATATATCCCAGACGCTCGCTAGACACTTTTACGTCGTCCAGAACACGTTCGAAATCGCGTCGGTTGCACCCTCGTCCGTGGGTATCCTCGTCGCGGATGTAAACGGCCGGATATACATCCTCGACAAATCTTTCGAACCAATCCGGTCATGGGCTGTCCACGTTTCTGGGAGAGTTACACACATGATAGAGAGGAAGGGTATTCTCGTCACCCTTGGGGTGCGTCCAGGCTACGTCTGCCCTGTCCTTGGATGCTGATTTGGTCAAGTTGTAGGAAGAAGACTCTGTACGGCATCCCATCTTGAAGATATGGGACCTCGAGACTATCGACAAAAAGACCGACTCCCCCATCCTTTTGCGATCCGCGAAGATTCCACACCCCGCAGGCCCACACCCCGTATCAACCGTCGCACTCTCCAATGCCCTGACGCATCTCGCGGTCGGTCTTGCTAACGGTACCGTGCTCCTATATCGCCAACTGGACCAATCCATCTTCTCAGGTTCCACCTCCCTCACGGCTCTACCTAAACCGAAGGTGGTGAGGGAAAGTCCGACCGAACCGGTAACTGGACTTGGGTTCAAGGAACCTACAGAGGAGAATCCGAATGTGTACCTATTCGTTGTCACTACCAACAACGTCCTCTCGTACCAAGCATCTGGAAAAGGTAGTGGTGGTACGCCCGCCGTTGTGGATCAGGTTGGTACTGGGCTGGGGTGTGCAACGATGAACTGGCGGTCGAAGGAGATGATAGTTGCAAGAGATGAAGCGGTATACGTTGTGGGAACAGACGGACGGGGAGCATGTTACGCTTACGAAGGTCAGATATGGTGACCACAGACCGCTGGTTCATCGCTGACGACTAATACCCAGGAACCAAGTCGTCGGTGTACACACACACAAACTATTTGGTCATCATCTCCCCTCCGTTCACACCGACGGCTACATCGGCCTCTGCGACTGTGAGGAATTTCGTGGCAAGGGGGCAGACACAGCCAAACACGGATATCGCCAAGGTCACTGTCTTTGACCCAGAAAACAAACTAGTAGCATTCTCGGGAACGTTCCCGCAAGGTGTGCGCGAAGTAGTTTCGCAGTGGGGAGACATATACGTTCTTTCCAATGACGGCAAGGTAAAGTTATGACTCCTTCCCCTCCTTCGTCGGGCTAATTGTTGGCACCAGCTCTCGCGTCTTCAGGAGAAGCCCACGGCTGCGAAGTTGGATATGCTATACAGGAAATCCCTGTACCTCATCGCGCTTAACCTCGGCAAGACACAGAATTTGGATGAGGCGAGCGTGGCTGATATTCATCGACAATATGGCGATCACCTGTACTCAAAAGGAGACTACGACGGTGCAATGAAGCAGTTTGTCCAGACGATTGGGAACTTTCAACCAAGCTATGTGATTCGGAAGGTGGGTTGGCGCCGGCGGGAGTGTTTACGCTCACTGACTGTGTCCCCATCTTAGTTCCTCGACGCCCAAAGGATCCACAACCTTGTCACTTACCTGCAGGAACTCCACGCCATGGGACTGGCGAATTCTGACCACACAACCCTCCTCCTGAACACCTACACCAAACTCAAGGATGTTGCTCGTCTGGATAGCTTCATCAAGACCGAATCAAAACGTTCTGACCTTGCCGCTGCCGGAGATGGGGATTACTCGGAGAAGCAACAAGAGCTGCCGTTCGATCTGGATACGGCGATTAGGGTGTGCAGACAGGCCGGCTACTTTGACCACGCGTCGTACCTGGCCAAGAAGTACGAAAGACACGAGGATTACCTGAGGATTCAGATCGAGGATGCAGGAAATTACAAGTTGGCGTTGGCTTATTTGAGGAGGCTGGGCCCTGAAACGGTGAGCTACTTTCTTGAACCGCTGATGCGGAACACTGACGATTTGGTGTTTCAAGGCGGAGACCAATCTTGCGAGATATGGGCGGGCGATGCTTGAGAATCTCCCCCGAGAAACCACCGAGCTCCTTATTGACATCTGCACCAGCAACAGTCTCCTCTCGCTTGACGACCCCGCCGCGAAGACTGCGGAAGACCCTGGCCTCCCGTCTTCCGGACGACAGTCAGGGTTTACCCCTTCATACCTCTCCTACCTTGCGCTGAACCGTGGACCCACAACAGCCGAGACTGCGACCGTGGGGACGGTTACGGCAAAAGGGAGGAAGGAAGGATCAATTCTCGAGGACCCTGGAGACTTGACTCCACCGCCAACTGCTTCTGGATTACCGAGCGCGGGTGGCACAGTTACGGCGATGCAAGTACCGAAACCTCGGGAACCTGTCAAGCGACCTTCCCCCAAGGTGTACTTCGCCCACTTCGTGGATCACGTCGAACAATTTGTCATATTCTTGGAGACCGTCGCCTTGCGGCGATGGGGTCAATCCGTCGACGACAACGCTGGTGCACCCGGGAGCGGCGAGAAGGGAGGCTTGGACGCGCCGGTGGACGAGGCTGCTGAGCAAGCAGACCAGATCTCCGTTTGGAATACGCTGTTGGAACTCTATCTCTCTGCACCGACGAAACCAGAACGAGACGAGAAGATTACGAAAGCGAAGGCGCTCAAACTCCTCCAGTGTGACAAGATCCCATACGATGTCAATCATGCTCTGATCGTATGCTCCACCTGTCAGTTCACGCCAGGGTTGGTTCTCTTGTGGGAGAAACTCGGGATGCATGAGGACGTCCTACGGTTCTGGATGGATAGGGAGAAATCTTCCGAGTCTTCTGGAGACGATGACGGCGCGAACGAGGCTTCGAAGCAGGTCGTGCATTACTTGGATCTGTATGGCCCCGGGCACAGACATCTCTACCCTCTCACTCTCAGGTTCTTAACGTTGTCCGAAGCGATCCTGGGCAGGCATTCGAAGGACGTAGCGAGGGTGATCGAGTACGTAGATGGAGAGAAGATCATGCCACCCCTCGCGATACTCCAGCTGTTGAGCCGGAACGGTATTGCGAGCGTAGGGTTGGTCAAGGGTTGGTTGGTCAGAAAAATCGAGGAGGCCAGGGATGACATTGATACGGTGAAACATGTTTTGACGTTACCTAGCTTTTGCTCATCCTCCCTCCCAGGATTCACGACTTACAACTTCGTATCGGCTGGAGACGAAGGCGAAGCTTGCACAGGTTCAGGAATTATCAGATCCTGACCAGCCCAAGGTGTTCCACGCAACTCAATGTTCGTCATGCGGTGGCCAACTGGACCTTCCAAGTGTCCATTTCATGTGTAATCACAGTTATCACCAGCGGTAAGTGTACATTTACTCGAACGTTGCTCCGTCGTTTTGTTTAACCCCCGAACCCTATTTAGCTGTCTGGCCGAGAACGAAACGGAATGCCCGAACTGCGTCCAGAGCCATGGGGTCATTCGGGAGATCAGGGCGAACAATGCCCGCCTGGCAGGCCAACACGACTTGTTCCTTTCAGAAGTCAAAGAGAATGGGTTCCAAGCTGTCGCGTCGGCGTTTGGAAGGGGTGCCTTGAATTTCTCCACATCTGCTTCGTCGTGACCACTGTGCAGGATTTAAACACCTTTCTTTCGTTTTGTGATGCTCATGGGGGAGGTGGTTGTGGTCATTACTTACTGCACTTTACTATTAATATCGGACGATAATCCGGAATGGATCAGGGCCGCTTCGGTGACGATTCAGGCGGCGGTACGCCCCATTCCGGTGTCCCAACTGGACGTTCGATGCGTTTGGGCTCCCAATCTTCGGTAGCCTTCGCGCTGAGTTTCTAGAGGCAGGCGGGAGGTAAATCGGAGGGATCGGGGTAAAGGAATGTGGAAGGAGACTTGCGAAGTATTCCTCGCGGATATCGAACTTTCTCTTTCGGTTCTCCAGACCCAACTCTTGTTCTTTCGAGACCTGAAAGATTTCGCGTGAAATCTACGGTGGGGTGGCAGAAGATTGGGTTGAGACGCACTTTTGAATTTCTCCGGTCCTGTAGTTCGTACTTTGTCTGCGTAAACGGTACGAGTGCGTACGAGGCGACGACCATGATCATCACGAATGATGCGCCAAAGAGAACGGGATTCCTCCTTAGCGTGTTGTTGAGAGGAGTTGTGTTGAGTGGTTTTGAGTCGAACACGCCCATGTGTAAGAGTAACACGTTGAGATCAGCTCCTGTGCAACCAAGTACACCCGTCAGGTTTATCTGCCTTTCCTTATTCCCCACCATCACCCCACCACCCCTCACTCCACGCGACCATCTCAAGCACCTTTCGACAACAACCCCACAGGAATGGCGACCGACAACCAGGTCGCGCTCTCGAGGTCGGCCGGTGGCTCGCAAGCTGGACTAAGCAAGGAAGCTAGGAAGGTCGTACCCGCATTCCTTCAAAAGTTATTCCAGTGCGTGGCCACTATCATCCCACCCCCTCTTTACACAGCGGAGTTGATATCACACACAGGATTCTTAATGATGAAGAGAATTCCAACGTGATAAGGTGGTCGGCGGAGGGGGATTCATTCACCGGTGCGTACAAACCCTCGTCTTAGACACCCCACTCACAACCGACACCCATATCCTCAGTGCTGGATCACGAACGCTTTGCGCGGGAGGTTATCGCCAAATGGTTCAAACACAACAAATGGACCTCGTTCGTCCGTCAGCTCAACATGTACGGTTTCCACAAGGTTCAACATCTCCAACAAGGTGTCTTGAAGAGTGATTCTGAAATAGAGACTCATCAATTCGAGCACCCCAACTTCCGGAGAGATCATCCCGATATGTTGTGCCTTATCCAACGGAAAAAGCAGCCAGACGTGATCGTCCCCGAAGACCATCGACTCCCTTCTCCCCTTCCTGTGTTCCCGCAGTCGGCACCCCAGCAGATTCTTCCGAATTTACCTTCTGGTCAGGTGTTGGACATTAATTCGTTGGTTAGTGGGATTTCCGCGATCAAACGCCACCAACAAGCCATTTCATCCGAGCTCAATGAACTCAAAAAATCAAACGAGCATCTTTGGAAGGAGGCTATGGCTTCCAGGGAGAGGCACAAGAAACACCAGGACACGATCAATCGTATCCTCAAGTTTCTGGCCGGCGTCTTTGGTAATTCCGCTGCCTCGCCGGTTCACAAATCGGACGACGGGGACTCGCCCCAGATCGACGTTCACGTTCCACGGAAACGTCAGCGATTGATGATCGCCGCCGGCCGAAGTGGTAACGCACACGCTAGGACCGCGTCTGTCACTGATGACCTGGATGAGGACGACGACGTAAATATGGGTACGTATGGTGAGCTGCGTGCCTGCACTCACGTCAATCCTTACCAAACACCTCATTTACCAGATGCGTTTGCGCACATCACCTCTCCTACCCCTTCGGCGTCGGAACCGTTCACACCAATCGACTGTCGCATGGACCCGTTTCCACCTCCGCCAGGGCTCTCCACACGCACCCCGGCTCCTAATCAAACCCCCCACCTCGCCCAGGCCCCCCAGCCAATGAATCCGGCACCCGCTCCACAATTCAATCCCGTCCTCCCTGTCCACCCTTTTAATGTCAACACAGTCAACGCCTCCGAGCCGCTGCAGAACGATATGGTTCAAAACGTCATCAATCAGATGATGAGCTCTCCCCAATCGATGCAGAGGCTGGTACAAGCGCTGCAGAACAGTAATTTCCAGATCCAGCCTCCCCCGTCCTCCGGCCAGCCAGTTTCGATGGGCCATCCTAATAACCAGTTAACCACATACTCGCCCGCTCAATTGCATTTCAACTTTGATCATCAAGACCCGACCCCTAATCGTCCCATTCTCCTTCCTGCGCCTCCACAGGCGACCGGTGCCCCAGCCGCGGCCCAACCATCATCTCTCATCGCTCCACCTCGTGATGAGTTGTTACCTGCATTGAATGACCAAGACAGCCGCCTCCATAACACCTGGGAGAACGCCGCAGGAGTTGCGGACAGCATAAACCTCATGGACTCCAACATCAAGTCGTTTATGGACCAATTTGGGTTCGACTTTGATAATATTCATAATAACGATGCACTCGCTAACACTACAGGAAGCGAGGTTGCCAATCTTGATACAGGGAACATCGACCCGGCCGATTTCGACTTCCAAGACCTACTGAATCAATTCTCCAACGACGGTGGTTTCGGCGATCTCGGGGGTGTTCAGCTTGATCCTCCGGTCTCCGAGGCTGTCGCGCACCTCAACGGGGAGGAGAGTAAACAAGACAAGGAAACTGAGAAGCTGACAGCGTTTTTGGGCGAGGTCGCTTCGGATACCGCTTCCGTACGGCAACTCTCGCCTGAGGCTCCAATCAAGAGTGCGAGGAAAAAGAGGAAATCAGATGTCGTATAATCTCGTCACCTCCCCACGCGCTCGACTAGAGGGTGTCCATTCTTTATGTCCGATGTGTTTTCGCGAGCTTTGAGTTTCTAATTTATTCACCCCACCCCACCTCGTCGCACGTTTCCCGGCATTTTTCACGCACGCTAACCCATCTCGTGTTCCTTATCTTTGTAGAGCTTGTACGAGTAATTCCATGTAAAACCTTGTCGTTTCAGCTGCAACCTCACGCGAGACTCTGAATTCGTGAGTTCAACTCAAGGTCAGCCTCACGGGCGAGGTTCCCCCGAGGTTTGGTCGACCTTACTGGACCCTGAAGCTGAAGTGGCACAACTTTCCCTCGAGTGTGAAAGAGCCGTCGTTTGTCGGAGTTACCCACGACCCCTCACCACCCGCCGATCGAACGCCACTGCCAAGTTTGGGTAACAAGGCACGTCAAGACGCGCACGGGTGAGGTCCGGCCAGCCCCCAGCATCCCAAAGATACGTATGGCCGGCCTCCTTCATTCAACTCAAGCGCTCTTTTAGTCCGGATCGGCTCCGATCAACGGAAATTGTTTAGGCGCCACGTGTCTCTTCCGGCATACAGAGCAAACCAAACAGCCTTTGTTCTTACGTGTTCTTACTTGCTACATACCTCCAGCGCCCAGTCGAACGTTGATGCTCACATCCAGTGAGATATCGCAATTCCCTTACGGAAAGTACGGACACACGTACGAAGCGTGCTGCAAGAAATGTATTATATCTATCGTCTACGGATAAACTCAAATCACCGCACGGACCCAAAAACGACGGCACGTGGGATTATTATGAACCCTGCCTCGAACGGTGGAGATATTGCGAGGGGCACAGAGTTGAGATAAAGGAAGGTTCGCGAGGACCAAAATGCAAACGTGAATGGTCTATGTGGGGAATAAATCACAATCCAGTTCGGTCCTGCCTCCCGTAGATCTGAGCCAGGAGCCCCAGGACACCTCCATCAGCCAACAGCTCTTCGTCTTCTTCCTGTTGTTGGGTCTGCGATAGCCCCAGCAGCTTGGGTCGCTTTGCCGTACCATCGACGTACGATTCACCAAGCCCGCTGACACCCTCTCCCACACCCTCTCCACCATCTCGCCCTTCCGCGGACGTGGCCTTACCCTTGTCTTTGACCTCAAATGGTCGCGGATCAAGATTAGGTCCATCCCCCGACGGGAGCGTCGTTGTACCTTCCGACTCTCCCAGGATAGCGGTTTGGGCCATATCCATCCCGACCATTAAGCTCTGTTGAATATCCCCTGCGTTCCTGGCGGGTGGAGGCTGGAACCTGGACCTGACCATCTGACTCGCCTTCAATGCCCGATCGTATTCTCGTGACCTTTCTACCATGTCGGCACCACCGCTCACCCCAGTACTGATACCGGCATTCAAGTTCGGGTGGTAATGCGAACCCCAAAGCTGGGTCGGATGGTGTTGGTATACTGATGCCATCCCGGGCATCCTACGGCGATTGAAAGGTGAGGTCGGAGAGATGGGCCTGTATTGCCCGTGAATTGCGGACATTCGGCTGAGGTACAGTGATCCAGTCGGATCTCGTGGGGTCCATTCCGGGTGTGCTGCCTATAAAGACCGACCGGGCGTAATTACCATCATGGCCGGAGAAATCCACCGCAGCGGGACGAAAGGCAGGAGCATTTGAGTGAATAAGATTTTTGACCGGGGGGGGGGGTATTTTGGTCGCAGCAACGAGAGTGAATTGAGCGGAGGGAAGATGGAAGAAAGCGCAACCCAGAGCCACAGGGAAGTGGTGACCCCACAAAGAGGTGGAAAGTTAGGGTTGATTGCGAAGGGCCAGAACGCGGATTGAATATGAGAGCGATAGAAGGGTCAGTTGATAGGACAAGCGTTTAGAAAATCAAAGTTAAAGGTGTTGTTTCATCAGCAAGCGGGAGTGAGATCAGGTCCAGGGAAACCAGCTGACCTTGAAGTTGAGGAAGCTCTTCTCCATCTTGCCCTCTTTCGACATCAGGCGTTCATCACTTACTTCCGTAGGCGCGCCAAACTAAACACGAAAGGGAGAAGTTAGCAAAAAAGTTTTTCTTTTGCCGATGGCATTCAGCGGCCCATCAACACATCAACTGCCATCCGATTTGTATCACACGTACCCCAAAGATCCAGCAAAAAATCGTAGATCTTGGGGTAGTGATCGACGGGGGGAAAGAGTAACCAAGGGAAAGGACAGAACCGATGGGAAAGAACGGAGGCAAAACAGGATCCGGACTGACCTTGACATTCCCATGTCTCTGGAAGTCAAAGACGGCAAAACTGCAGACGTACCCCAACGAGTCCACGTGGATGGTGAATTCTCTGAAGAAATCCACGATCGCGGGCGCGCAATCCGGAAGGGAGAGCCACAGGACGAAGGGGGTTAGCACAACCGAAAGCAGCTCTTGTGCGTAAATCATGATCTTCATCGCGAAAAGCTGGCCAAACTCCTGGTGCACCTGCGAGTCAGGACAGGAAAATCAGTTAACGTAACACCGGTAGTGAAAGATTAACCGTACTTTCTTTGAATGTAACTCGTCCTTCCAGTCATCCGGCATGTAGTGGGTGTGTTGGATGACATCCGCAACCAACAGCTCCGGGTCGAATACTGTGTTCTCTTCGGGAATCATCCCCCTGGCGGCAGCGAGGACCGTCCCGAACACTCCGACGTAGAAGAGCACGGTGCGGTGTGGTGTTACTTCGAAACCGAGGAACAGGTCCGGATCGATGACCGTTGCCAACAATAGCACCGCAGCGAAGGAACCAGCGACGAATGCAACAAAGCGCATTATAATCGTCAACTTCTCGTTCGGAAACTGGCCAATATACATGGAAGCGGTCGGATACGATTCATCGAGTCGCCGAGTGAAATGGTGAGGGAGCTCGTTGAACTCGCGGAACTTCCATTCTGCAAATGGGGTGTACTTCCGACCGCCGATGGAGGAGGGGTTCTTATGGTATTCCTGTGATAGGCGAAAGTGAGCGAGACGTACGGCAAGTGATGGGAAACGGGAGAGGATGAAGTGAAGATACGAACATCAAAGTAACGGAAGAATGAATACATGATGAGATAGAGCACGATGAAAGGCGCAAAAATCGCGTTCAGAATGCCCATGAACACAAGTCTTCGCCTCAATCTGCCAAAAGCGGTAAGTGTTAGCTGTCTGACCCGAAAAAGAACCGTGCTGTGCCGATGGGGAAACCACTTGGTCGACTCACCCTTCTACGAGCGCGGGCCTATTCTTTGATTTCAAGAAAACCTTTCTCACACGTCCACTCTTGTCAAACAAATATTCCATCAGACAGAACCGTAAATTCCACTCTAGCGCCTTGGTGAGCATACGTCCCTTCCCTTCCTCAGGCGGAACAAAGCGTTGGAGGACCTGAGGGAGGGGAACACGCAAGTCGAGCAGTTCTTTGTTGAAAAGGGCGATAAGGTAGTTCTCTTGCCGCAGGATACGGTTGGCGATGTCATGAGCATCAAGTTTGGCGGTGGCAGTCGTGCTATCAGAGGTGGAGTTGGATGATAACGCTGTGAGCGGGTTCTCTTCACGAATAGCACCGATTCTGCGGACAACCTCCGGCCAGGCGATTGTCTGGATATCAGCCTAGGTGACAGTGTACATCTGAGTTTCCTCGGCGATCGAGAATGGTTGGGACACGTACGTCTGGGATTCGCAGGAGATGTGTGTAAAATTGGTACATGTCCATTAACCGCCTGACCTCGAATACGAAGGTCACAATTCGCCATACGTAGAATGCGGTAAAGAGGAGGAAAAAGAGGAAAGTGAATCCGGAGAATCTGTGAGTGGTGTGAGTGGTGTATGAGGCGTGTGATTTCGTCATACTTACTTGGAGACGCAGTGGTCCACAACTACATCGGACAACCGTGTGATGTGTTCAGGTCGGATGCGGGAATATTCGACGCATCCCAAAAGGAACGTGGAGAATCCAATGACAAATCCTACTGTGCTACGCAAAATGGGTGAGACGCACGCGTAATGTGAAAGGGGATAGGACTGACAGAAGATTTAAACCACGTGAGAGGGCAATACAGTAGATCCCCTTCCCCTGGTAATATTGGTAGACCTCTTGTAAAAACGCGTCGAGGTTATAAACGTTGACCCAACTCCAGAGAGCACGTTCGTAGGCGTCTAAACCGCGCATTTGCTTCGGTTGCGGGGGGCGAAAATGGCCGTGTGAAGATTGATCTGGGGGGTCAATCTCGGAAGGTTTTTGGGGAGAGCCGGCATGGATAGCCTTCACATCCTGTGTGGTGGTGGGGAGGATAGGACGTGTAGAGCCACCTCTGGAAAGCAAAGGAGGACGTGGGGGCTGTTGGGGGGGAGTCTCCCTTGCCTTCGCCTTCTCCTTGGCTTTCGAGGACTTTCTCCGGGGCTTCGAAGATGAGGCCTCGATTAGGAAACTTTGGGGGATTTGGTCGTCGGAGGAATCAGAGTGGTCTAGTGGAACATGTTTGTGATCCTCCTCTTGGATATTTGGCCGCAATACGGTCGTGGCTGAGGCATCAAAACCACGCCAACCAGATTGGGGAGTGTTGGCGAGATCTTGTTGTGCGTGATGGCGGGGAGAGTTCTGGAGAGCGAATACAGAAGTGCTATCGCCTTCGTCTTCTTCGGCCTCTTCGAGAACAGACTGGTTGGCCTGGATGTAGCCCTTGTAGTCTCTGCTTCTCGCCATTGGGTTCAGGACGTTCAAGAACGGTCTAGATGCGGATGTTGAGGCGTTGAGTGAGAACACCGAACGCGAGTTGTTTCTCGAGTTGGGTGGGGAGGACATGGTGGACGAGGAGAGAGTAGGATTGTCAGTATTTCACCCAAGGACACCGACTCTCGCGACCACTGCGGGGGTCAGCCACAGGACGAGGGGCGCACTTACGAGGAACACGTCACGCTCGGTTGTTACCCTAGAGTTACCCGTGACAGATAAAAGTAAATAAATAAAATTAAAGAATGGGACTAGTCAGGTGCGCTTGAATCTCTCCTTATATTTTCCGTTAATCCGCACCCTCCTTGTCCTCCTCTCATCCTCCCTCTCCCCTTCACACTCTCCTCCGCCCCCGGCCACCGTCATGTATGAGGACGTGTGTTTGCAGTGTGGCAAGCCTCTAACCGACGGGTATATATCTCGCGCCATTCCTTCCCCTCACCCCAACCCGCTCTTACCCATTCCCGATAGACGTGCATATTGCGGCTACGACTGTGAAAGCCTCGACGCCACCTCCCCATCCATATCTACCTCGAGCAGCAACTCTCCCTCCCCTCACATAGGCTTTACCATGGCTCCCACTCCTGATAGAGAGATACCTGCGCTCCTCCCAATCGCTCTAGGCGGCGGCGGGCCTCTGCAAAACTACTCCCGTTATCAGAACATAAGCAATCATTCGACTGCTATCCCCCGCTACTCGGCCTTATCTCACTGGTCCTCCGGCCACTACATGGAGGATGAAAACGATCATCCGGACCACAACGCCTTCTTCGACTCAAACGAGAAGCTCTTCCCATCATCCGGTCTTAATTACGCACGGAGGCCATCCAGTACCAATTGGCATTCCACCATTCCCCACCCCCGCCTTGCCCGGGCATCCGAGTCAGGGGCGTCTTCACCGGTCCGTTCTTGTGTGGGCGCCCCCAGAAGCGTTCCCACCCTCCCCCTTCTCCCTCCGACCTCCCCTTCCTCTGGTGCGGACGACGAGTTATCTGACGGCACAAACGACAAAGAATCTTCCCTCCGTCCCGACCAATCGTCCACGAAGAAAACAACTTGCCGGGCCGCAAAACCATCAGCATCCAAAAAAAGGAACCGCGCCAGTCTTCCCGGCTATTTCTCTCTGTTAGCATTGACCACTTCGCCGGGAATACAGTCCTCTCAGCGCCCTCCATCATCCTCCGGCGTCAACAGATCACGGAATATTCCCAGGTCGGCCTCCCATATGATGACTGCCCCTTCTACGAGCGCCATAACCCCAACAACGGTCCACGCTAATCAGTCAGACTCCCCATCGTCCGCCTTCGAGGAGGCATCGGCGAGGGGCCGAGCCGAGCGAGGAAGATCGAGGCACCGAGGCCCTGGCTCTTCCACCTCGCCTGGAGTAAGGAATGATTCGCGGAAGAGGTCGCCCCCGAGACTACGCACCGTGGTTTCAACCTCAAGATCTCCAGCAACCGCCGTTGTGCCCGCATCACCCAACCCTCCTACTTCGAGGAGGCGACAGCGCGGCCGGCGGGTCGATAGCCACGAAAAGGTTTCCGACTGGGTCTCTACCAGCGTCAACCCGGAGTCGAGGTTACGATCAAGGTCTCGCAGGTACTCGAACGAGTCCGACGAGGGTGAGGATCGCAACTGGAGGCTGAGGGATGCCGGTACCCACAACCTTGGTATCGGCGGTGAGCGAAGGGGCCGACGGAGAGTCCATGAACTGGACGCCGCTCCTGCCGACGTCGATGGTCCCGGCTTCGGCGGTGGGAGGAGTGGTTTAAGGGACCGGGAACGTCGAGGGGTTGTGGCCCAAGGTCTCTCTCCCTAGGTGTTCGATCCGCTCCTCCACGACAAAACGAACGACACGAAAACTCTGCACGTGTGGCCCCACGATCTTCTTGACGACTGTATCACCGAACCACCACTTCTTGCATTTTTCCTGGCCCCCTCTCCGGACAGGCAGGCACAACAACACCATTCAGTACCGTACACGAATCAACCTTCATCGTCCTCTTGCCATTTTATCTAAGCACATAACAAACATTCACTATATCTCATTATCTTCCATCCTTTGCTCGATGCGCCTTGCACTCAAAAAATCTACCATAGTACCTCTTGCATTCTCGCGCCTTTGCGTTCGTGATAATCACAACTTATCTCTATTTCATATTCCCGCACTTCCTCGAAATGGTGGATCACCCCTGAACCGAGGGTCGTTCGTCTTCTCTGCCTCGTGGTTCCCTCCGCTTCTTTTTCTTTTTTATTTTCATTTCCCGCCGCCCCCTGGCAACGTGTACATTTTTGACCAAATTTGGGACTCTATATCGGATAAACTTGTATGGTATCATCAGACACGCCTTCGTATAACATTTTCGTGTAATCTCTACGAATTCCACCACTTCACCTTCCGTGTCATTCGTGCTCGCTCGTCAGCTTTAGGCAAACCAAGGAGTTGTGTCCACTCTGCTTGAACTCGACACGTCGGGTAAGGTGCAAGATCAGGGCCACCAACCGCAAAAACAACTGGGAAGATGGATCGAATGAATTGCGTCTTTTTTTTGCTCGCCAATGGTGATACGGGATTGTGGAGTTTTGTGGCTGTGACTGCGCAATAGCCAATCTCACGCTATACATCGTCATTTTCGTCATACCGCCTGCGGATCGTTCGGGCTATCGGTGGCCTGATCTCCTGGAAGCAGCTCAAGCCCATGGACGCGGTGTCTTTAACCGCGATTAGGGACGGATCCCTCTCCACCTGACCCTGGATCTGGGGTCCCTTCTTCCTCAATTGACTGATCGATCCTGGGCTAACGGTATTGTAACATATCGGCGACCTGACTGGACAATCTGTTTGTATGTAGGTGATCAAAACCTTCCCTTCCCCATGAGGCCCAGAAGCGACAGATTGGGCGGGAGTGCGTTGATTATGTTGTTCCAAATGTTTTTTTTTCTCTTTCATTCGCGCCAAGTCCCTCTATCTCGCAAGCCACGTTTGATCACGATTCCGCTCTTTAGGCAGATACTGTTGGTCCCTATGGTATACGCACTAAACGTAAAAAGCCACCGCTGATTGTATTGGATGTGGAGTCCCCCTGGCCAACTACGACAACTGTGAGGTATAATTCGACGATTCCGTGCGAAACCACGGGAAGGGATCGTGTGCACACAGTGGGCCGAACTGCGGCCGCGCGCTGAGCGGTTTCGTAAAGGTCTGGGGTGGGGCCGCGAACGATACCCGGCTTCGGATTGGGTAACCCCATGCATGCACACGCAAACAATTTTTACCGTTTTGTCTTTTTGCGTTGGGAAGGTTATCGACCACATCCCGGCGTTTCGTAAACTATACAGTCCATCCAGACGGGCCGGGGACCAACCCCGAGGGGCTTCCAAACTCCCGTGCGGGGATTGAGGGAGATAACATGAACCCACACCAGAGGTTCTCTGCATGGGCTCCGGATGCAGGTGACACACGTGGTGACCTCGGCAAGGTTTCGACCTCCAAGTGTGATCACATCAGGCGGATCCGAGAAGAAGGAATGCGGGGTAATTGACTTAGACGCCCGCCTGTCGTTCCCTTCCCCTCGGGTCCCCCCATCCATCGCAATTGTCCAACGCCGGGGGACCGAGAGTCAGCGGATCGCCACGTGAACTCGTGTAGAGTTGGCTAAACCGCAACCGTCGACGGTGTCTCGATGCGGGTCACAAGTACAACCGATACCCGTGACCGAAGGGCGCCCCAACGGAACTTGGGGGAGAGATGACGGGCTTAAAACATAGCCTGGTGCCTGCTCCGTCGACGGGCTGTTGCACTCCCACGCTGACGTGGCAGATGACGCAGGAGGGTCGAGAGAAATCTGGGCTGTTCTTTCCCGGGTCCTGGAAAAACCCTGTTGATCCAACCCAGCACAGATCGCAAGGATGAAACAATGGGGAACGTGGGGAGAGTCACTTATCACCTACCACCGAACTTGCCCCAAGCCGAAGGCGGAGATGATGCCTCCTCGGAATTCGCTAAACACGTTTTACCCGGAACTCATCCTTCCAGTCCGACCTCCGACCTGGGACCATGGGAACCCCTTAGCTGGATCACGGTCATGATAAAGCCCAGGGCACTAGCGGCGTCTGACTCTCCGTTCGTAGAACCATCAATCAGACGCCACAGTTTTTGTGGCAACCGCGCAGGCTCAGGACGGGAGAGGGGAGATGGCACATGGGGGCCAACAACTGCCTCGGAGTGATGGTGGCGCCGGCGGGCTCACCGGTTCCTGGTTACCCAGTGCTGGGCGTTGGCTGATCCCAAAGGGTCAACAGAGCGGCTTGGGTGGCCATTCCTGGATAAGGTAGTGGCTTAAGATAGGGAATCTAGGTGATGGGACACTAGCCGAACGTGTGTTCCCTTCCAGTGACTCTCGGATGCGCTTGAGCGGTCGGAGAGTGCACGGAAGAGAGAGAGGGACCACTTGACGAACTTGCCGTGCGGGGTTCTTAAGTAGGACGAGGGTGGGTTGAGTAAGCCTCCCAAATCTTCCAGATGGGCACGAGCGATCTGAACTGTTCATTGATGCACCTCACGCACTAAGCCTGGCTCACTTATCTCCGGTGAAAGCTGATGGGTTCCTCACCTGTCAAAACCGGCTTGGGCTCGATGTCGTAGCTTATCGATTGAATATTTCATAAGAGGGTCTTCGCCTCTAGCCCACATCGTAGTTGGAACGGTCGGTTCCAAATCTAGACCGCTAGTGCCAGGAATGTAGGATCTGGAGAACTGGCTCAAGGACGGGTGAAGTAGGAACGCCAAGACGTTCAGAGAATGCGGTGTTGCGCAAAGGTATCAACATTGCAAGGGCGGGCCGCCAGGGGGGGCGGAGCGTGGGGCTGACTCCCGGGCGAGCCTCTCCTTTATATACCTCGGCGACCGCCGCCAAGCGCGGGAAAAACGATCGGGGCAAACACCTTCACGTGATCGTGCACGGTGTCCGCACACGTGATGTCAGCGCGCCTGATAATAAAAAGCCGCCGCCTGGCCGTCCACTCCTTCCCTTTCCCTTACCCATACACCACCACACACTCTACCCCTTCGCCCCAAACAATCCCCCCTCCTCTCCAAAATACGAGAAATGGGCAAGTCACAAACAGGTTCGTAATATTTCTCTTCTAAAAATTATTTTTACACGTTGTCCCCGCTCCCGCCACTGCCAGACCCCCAGCTCACATCTTGATCCAACAGAAACCAGGACTAGGACTGCCCGCAAGGCCACCACCGAAAAGAGGACGAGGAAGGGTACGATCTTGCGCGCATATACTCTGGTCTTTGACATCTTATTCACTGATTCCCTATCGTAGTCGCTGAACCAAAGTCAAAGAAGGCCCCCAGTCCCTACAACCTCTTTGTAAAAGCACAGCTCCCTATATGGAGGGAGGCCAACCCTGGAAAGTCCGCCAAGGACGCCATGTCTGCTGTACGTGTTCCCTATCCACCGCCGCCGATATGTGCGTGTCCTGACGTCATGCGTGTAGGTCAGCGTTTTGTGGAAGGACTCTCCGGAAAACCCCAAGAATGCTACTGGCGGTGAGGAGTCTGGGGAGAAGAAGGAACCGAAAGTTAAGAAGACTGCGTCCAAACCTTCTAAGAAGGCGGCCGAGAAGGAGTCTTCCAGCTCCGAGACTGATTAGTTGCCCTCGTGCTTTGTGTGAGTTGTGTACCTCGAGGCACACTTGCTCTTATCACTGACGTCCCATCAGCTCTCCGTTCTGCTTTTTTGTTACATGTCTGGTGTAATCCCTCTGTACCTGTATCCGTACCGTATTCTTGCATATCAGTAATCCTCTTTCGAGTCTGTTTGAGTCCTCGCGACGCGTAAGTGAAGTACGTGGATGGTCGAAAAGGCCCATTGGGGAGTGAAGATAAGTATACAAAAAATGTCAATTGTAACGTGCATGGTCCTAAGATCCTGCAAATTATACACATACTGTAACATTTCTAAGGCAGTGGTTTCGTGAGTTGGGGTAGTGGTATGCGGTGATGCGAAGCGAGAGCTGTACGTCTGCAGTGACGAGGGATGACGAGATCGATGAAGCGGGTTGCGAGTCGGAGGGGAACGTTGTGATCACGATGTGACCTTCCCCTTCCCCTTTTCATTCTTCGAGCTTCTGGTCGTACCAGCGCCGTCAGTCATGATTGTGTCCTTGTCTGCGGAAGCAGCGGCTGCTTCCAACATCCCTGGTGTGACGGCCTCCCAAATGCGGATCGTCTTGTCGTCTGAGCAGGAAGCAAACATCCGCTCGTTCTTCGGATTCCAAGCCACGGAGTTCACACTCCCTTCCCCGTGGCCGGATAGGACCTCGAGTAGCGCACCCGAGTCCCGATGCCACACGTATACATTGCCGTCTGGACGGGGTGTTAACCGGGTTTTTTATCACACATGAATCGCAGGACGCACCCTCAGAGCCACTCGCTACAAAGTTTCCATCCACTCCTCCGAAACAGCTCCGGATAACGTGTCTGCCCTGTTTCTGCCCCGTAAATTTGCAAGCTATCCGTGATAAACTTAGATCCCAGAGATGCATTTCCTACGAGCAGTTTTTCCGGATCAGCGAGTGTGCGTGGTAGGGTGAATGAAGACTTACATCGGGTGCGTGATTTATCAGAGCGTATCTTGAATCGTAGGAAACCCTGACACTCGTCGTCTCTCCATCCAGCTTCAATGACCTATCAACCGGTCTCGCGTCGGATGATATAGTTAAATATAACTCGGGTACGCACGCTATCGTCTGTTTTGTGATCATATCATACACAATCATCCGGTTCTCTGCCTTGGAAGAGTACCCAGGCACATGTGGCTGGGATTGGGACGATTGAGATGAAGAATCCCCACGCGGTCCAGGGGCCGGAGAAGCCCCCGCACTACTTGGAGGGTTCGGTGTTGGCGGGAGGTGGATGATTCCCACCGCCACAACCTTCGCCATGTTGGGACTAACATCTAAATCGGTGACCCGAATAGTAGCCATCCCCCAGGAATCCCTCTGGTTACCTTCAGCATCCTGGGAGCTGTTTGTAAGTCTCGTAATTTTGGATACGCGTGAGATAACTACCGACCCATATAAGAATTCTCCGGTCCAAACCTGCAGATATGAACCCAGAGTTGTCAGGTAGCCATCTAATGGCGGTCACAGTTTCTGAGTGGGTTTCGATGGTCCGTGTACACAGACCGGACTATAAGATGAGTGTGAGTGGAGGTTGAGGTGAACATTGAACGGGGCGTACACGGGTGTTCCACATCTTGACGTGGTTGTCCGAACTGGTGAGCAACATCGAGTCATCCAGTGACCATGTTATACATCCCACAGGGTATTGGTGGTCTCGCAGAACGAGATGCTGGGTGTATTCCCTCTGAGCTGGCTCTTTCTCGGGCTGAGGAAATCATGTGATCAGCGTTTGAGTGGAGAGAGAGAGAGGAAATATTAACTCACTCCGACCCTCCAGATAATTGCACTCTTGTCTTTCCCAGCACTGGCGAGGTATTCGCCGTTGTGGCTCCACTCAATATTCCACACCTCATCGGTGTGTACTTCCAGAATTGTGGTTGTAGTGTTGGGGAAACACGAAGAATCGCAATGGTGATCTTGGTACAGAGAAAAGGAAAGGGAGTCTGGCGGTGAATTATGGTACGGACATCGTTGTTGTTGCCATAACCGCGACTGCTCGAGTAGGGTAAGGAACCGCCTTTGTGGAATCATCACAGCCGATGGGATGTGTTCTGCGTGATGTTACACTATATTAGCGAAGGCTGATGGGATCGTGAAACCCGAAACGTACTCTGTAGATTGTTCAGCAGCCGCGTTCGCGAGGTGCCCTTCGCCCCATCCCAACCTGCCCGACGCTTTAGGTCCTCAGGCGTGGAACACATAATAAGGCTGCGTTCCAAAATGTCAATGGAATCCTGAAGCGAATAACTCCGGATCACGAACCCTGAGAGTGAACGAAGATGTTCTGGGTCTATATTGTCCGAAGCGAGTTCGTTTCTGAGGACCGTCAAAGCTGCAGTGGTGTTTCTGTTCTCCAGCAACTCCAGATACTTCTGTTGGCTGATGAGGAATCTCGACTCCTATGGGGAATCAGATGAGTGTACCAAGCGACGGCGAAACGTACGCACCATTAAACTATCTTCGTCAGTGACACCCAGCCGAATTAATGCAGTTTCAGCCTGGTCCCACAACGCATCCATCACATAACGCCTGAACTCTGCCACTTCCGGTGATTCCATAGTGTAGCCAGACTCGGCTTCCAGTGTAACGGCAGATTCGCTATCTCATCAGTCAGTAACCGAATGCCTTCTAGCACGTAAAAGAGATGGAGAGGGTGCGCACATGTAACCTACGTCCCGAAGGCTCTGAATAACCAGTCGCACGAACTCCTCCCTATCCACACTCGAGTCTTGGAAGAGTTTCCTGCCAGGAAGGGATACTTGTGCCACACTCTTACTGTGTTTGACGACTCCGTTCTTAGCAGGACCGAGGGACGAGTTTGAGGGCGATCCGGAGCCGTTCGTCAGTCCGTTCGAGAAACCGTTTGTTGTAGGGCCAGCCCCGTTTGTATGACCGTTGCTGCTGAATGAACTTGAAGGTTGTACGGAGGTGGAAGGGCCGGCCAACGAATTTGAGGGTAGTGTGAGGGATGTGGAGGATGAGGATGCTTGATCAGATTGGAGTCGCATGGCACTAAGAGGTTTGGTCGACAGCGAGTCTGGAGGCAAGTTGGAGAAAGAGCCAGAGCCGTTCCCGAGCCTCAATCTCTTCCTGGCAGGTTCCTCTTGTTCACTATCGGTGGTGGTTGGGGAGAGGTCCGCTGCGGTTGGTGACGCCGGTTCACGGCCTTCGAACTGGGAGCGAGAGCGGATTCTTGCGGGGGGAGGGGAGGTTGGGAAGAGAGAGAGGGAAGTAGACTGGGGTGGGTGAGGATTCTGATTAGAGGTCAAAGATTCCAGGACTGGGATGGGAGGGACAAGGTCCCTTGGAGTGCGTTGCGGGTGAGAATGAATCGTGACAACGGGTCGGTTTGGAGTGGGAAGAGTTTCTCGTCTCGCCCGTTGCAGGTTTATTTCCTACCTACGCTGCAGAGGAAGAGGAAGAAAGAAAAAGTAAACGTAAACCACGAGACGACCACGCGCACAAATATTCATATTTATCTCGAATTATCGCGCCTAACCGCTGATAATCGCCTGTTATCGTCCTCATCACCTCTGTCGGCCACACGACATCAGCGCTTTCCCCGTTCAATCTCACCTACCCCGTCCGACCTGAGACGGCCTCAAAAGACGATTCATCCGAAGCCAGAACCTGGGCGCTGGGCAAACACCTTCGGTTCTCACGACCGCTCATCCTCGTCACGTGTATTCAATCAACTGACCACTGAGACAGCCTACAAACGTAACGATACATCAGAATGAAAACATCGCCGCCCCCTTCCTCGACCCAAACATGTAAACGAACGCCTGGCTGATGAACAGACCAACGGTAATCCCAATAGAGACCGCAATCATCGCCCCTCCAATCGCGATCCCGTTCCCTCCCGATAACGCTCCCGTCTGCGACAACCCAGACGGTACTAAAAACAGAACACCCGTCACCATGGAAGTGAATGCAGTCCCGCCCATCTTCCGAGAGTATGCGTTCCCCAGAATCCCGACCGTAAACGCTCCCAACATCGAGACCACATCAGACCGCCGAAAGATGTACATGTTGGCCGCTTTGTTCGCCGCGTATGCTGCGCAAGAGATAAAAACCATCACGAAGAGTTGAACACTCATGACCGGCTGCATGTTCGACAGAGACGAGAACAGAGAGAACAAAGGCACAAGGATAAACTGAGTCCACCAGGGGAAAGGCTGCAGGTACCACTCTCGGTCCGGAAATCTGTAGCATCCGTCATGCAGATAGAGGTTCTCTTGGGGTGTCTGGAAAGTGACCGTGAATGTTCCGTTCAGAAAGGCGTGTTGGGATGAGGTATCGGTTGCGTTGAAGGTAGCCTCGACGGAGACACTAGTAAACAGCCGATTCGCGAGTTCTTCGAGACGACGGCGCGCCCTATCATCGATGCGGAGGTATAGATCAGAGCCGATTTGAAGACCAAATGCCAGAAACGTGGTGTAGATCAGCGAATAGACCATCTTGATGCTTCCACAGACGATGTTTTTCGACGCCAACTCGAGAGAACTTGTCACTGCATCACACCGTGAGAAGGCTTCCACCTACAGGAATGGAACGCACGTACAAACCAGATAACCAGGGAGGATACCCACAATGGCCGCAGACGAGATCGCGATATAGCAGAAGTAGTCCCCAGGAATGGACGACAGTCCCCGAGCAAAGAAAGACATCAACATCGCCATAGAAATCCTGAACACAAATTCAACATCCTCCGAATCACAAGACGAAAGAAATCTCTTACTCGAAAACGTGTCCGTACACCTCACTTTTCGTCGCAACTCTAAACTTCATGAAACTCACAATGATCGCACCAACTCCAGCCACAGACGTATCTAGGAGCGAGCCACCAAACGCCAAGGGGCAGATCATGAACGACATGAGGAACGAGAAAGACATCAAGGCGTAGGGTCCATATATCGGCTTCGAGACGAGCAATTCATTGAGGAGCGTAGTGCCGACCTTTGCGCTGATCTCGTCGTGAACAACGTCTCGGTAGATAAGGTGGATCTGGTGCAATATCCCGAGATCGAGACTGCCGTTCACCTGAACGAGTTGGGTGTTTGGTCCCTCGAATTCTGGATCATAGAACGAGCAGATGATGAGACTCGGAATGTGTACGAACTCCGCCTTGACATCCAGTATCTGCGCACAATCCTGCAACTGGGACTCGATGCGATGGGAAGGTGCGCCAAACGTCAGAAGAGCTCGCGCGAGGCGGAGGAGAAAATTGTGACGGTTGTAAATCGCTGAAAAACTTGAACGCCAATGCGGGAGCGTTAGGTGATTAGTACCCACAGGTGACATGAAATTCGATTCGCTTCTTTTTCAAATACTTCTCGCGTTCCTTCGTGTCCATGCCCTCCAAACGTACGTAGTCTGCTTCGGCCGCCGTAAGCCGTTCTTCCTGTTCTTTGATAGGATCCTTCTGGAGAGCGAGCTTTTCTGGGTCTTCATCTGGATCGTCTCGACGATTGTCATTCCATGGGATATACCGTCCCTGAGGGCCCGGTTCGTTGAAACCCACGCTATCAATCGTGTTTAGCCCTGCTGTGTGTTGTTGGGGTGCAGGATAACGCGGAGCAGCAGCGGGTCCAAGGGGTACGAGCGTGTGTGGGGAGGCAGCTCGTCTCGCTCCCCGAATGGTACCGTTTGGATCTTCGTAAATCGGCGTGCGGAAGACAGGATAGGACGAAGAGGCGGGGTTGCGCTGGAAGGACTGGTATATATCCTGAAGAGACGGCCGCGAACGCGAGGAATCAGAAGGGAACGGGACCGCATCGTAGTCAGGCTCGATTTTTTCGGTCGACATGGTGGGTTGACTGTTGAAACGGATCGATCGACACCAGGGCAAATATACGTGGGGTGGTGCCAGCCAGTCGATATTAGATACGCTACATAAAACTTTGAATAGATACCAAGGTCCAGTGATAATGATCTAAGTTATTCTATGTCTTCCGATGTGTCAGTGTCCGCTGCCCTGGCCGTCTTGTCAGAAACCGGGGCGTGTGCCAGGGAGGCCCTCCGGCTCGGGTTTGGAGAATTCAGGAAACCACCTCCACGTCCGAAGCCTAGCGTGTGCATCCCAGACGTGATTCGTTGCTGTCGGGATGAAGGTTTCGCGATGGGAGGGGATGATGGTGTGATTGTTGGTGCAGGTATCGGTATGCGGAGATTGAGTCCGGCCAGCGGGTCAGACAATTCCAGAGTGGGGGATTTGCGCAAATGTGGGAGAGAGGGTGCGTGCCGGAGTCTCGGTGTGGTCATCACGGATCCAAACGTTGGCGCGGGGCTGGGGGACCGTGAAGGCGGTCGCTGCCCAAGGAGACTGGCGGTGAAAGTGGACCATGTGCCCGAGGACTTCGGAGGTTCTTGAACGTCGTCCGGTAGGTCGTGGATGAATGCCTTGATAGAAGCTATGTCGTGTGTCAGATCGTCCAACTTCTGGGAGAACTGTCGCATCGCTCGCGAGACCGATTTGTCTGTCCCTTCAACAAAGGCTGTGACTTTCTCCCCAAGGTCAGTCATTTCTTCCTCACTGGCGATGGCACCTTTGACACTTAGCAAGGTTTGGAAAGCCTGTGCGACCCTCTCCTCATCTGCACAACGGATCTCCAATTCAACCCGGGTATCCTCGTTGAAGTCGTCCATCCGCTGAACTGTGATCCGGACGAGGCCGATGGTGTCGCTCTGAGGGACCAACGACAGCGACTTCGTGAGATCCTTGAGGGACGCGTGGCATTCGCGGAACGCTTTCTGTAGTTCGTCGTACCGCGACTTGACACTCAACAATCCCTCCAACAATTCCCGGCGTTTTGGGTCCTCCGGTTCGGCTGCGGGCGTCGGCGCGCGAACAGTGGATATCGGGGAACGAATTTCAGAAACCATTGATTGAGGGGTCAAGGTCAGGGATGCCAAGGGCTGCTTGGGATCGTGGGCAGGTGGGGAAGCTTCCTCGGTGGGTGGCGTGCTATGGTCACTGACCATTGAGGCAGGTTCGGAATCGACCGGAGAAACAAGAACTGAGGGTATGGGGGGTTCTAGTGATTCTGCAGTTGCTGAGAGGGGAGGGGAGATAGGTGAGGTTGCCTCGATATCTCCTTCCTTCTCGACGGTTTCGTCCGGGCCATTGAGGTCTGGATCTAGCCATGGAACGTTGTCAAGGGGGGAAGAAGCCACTGGAGACGGGTGGTATAACACAAGGTTTGGAGAGGGCCTCGAAGGGATGGCACTTTGTGGGGAACATGGTAAAGGTTTGTCAACTTCGACCCTGGGGATCGCATCTTGGGTATTGACGTCAGGGCATGTGGGAGGAGTATCAGAGCTCAGGGTATCGGAGGAGGAGAGGTCCGGGACGCGACTGGGAGGGGGTTCCTCCATTTCGCTGAGATGCTCGGTGGAGGATGGCAACGATGGTTGTTGCTCCTGCATGTGGGCTAGGTATCGCTCCAGTTGCATTCGCCTGTCAGTCTCCACCTGAAGCTCCAGCGAGAGAAAACCCGCAGCGTCCCTCGCCGCAATTATGCGAGCCAAAGAGCCAGCGGGAAGGTCCTCTAAGTGGAGTTCTCCATCCAACACGTCAAGAAGACCATCCGACTCAGAAAGGGTTCTCCCGAAGACATCTAATACTTCCTCAACGTTTGTAAGTGAAAATGCACGCTGGTGGTGTTCGTGGGCCTTTCTGTGCCACCGACGGAGGCGTTCCGCGAGGTTTTCTTCCCGCCCGAGGAGAGCCAACCTGAGAGAGATCTCCCTTCGCCTGCCATAAGTCTCCCTCGAGATCTCCTCTGAGAGGTCATCCATAGCCATACGGAGTTTTTCGGCCATCCTCTTCTCGGCGAATAGGCATCGTTGGAGATAATCGATCTGGGCGTTTAACGTGGCAGTCGTGGCCGCGTGTCTAACCTTGAGGCTTTCCAATGCATTCTGCAACGTGTTGTTGGATGTCTGCGAGAATTTCCTGGACACGTGTGAGACGCGTGGAGGTGTGAGACATGAGGAACACACATGTAACGAGAGACCATCTTTGCAGCCGTGGAATCGTCGAGATTGAGCTTGTCGAATTCCGCCTGAACATGGGCTAGTGTGCGTCTGTCTTGTTCGGCAAGCTTACGCTCGGATTCCTGTTGGGTTTTGATAACCTCGAGCTCGGACTGCAGATCGTGTATCTCGGCATGTAGCTTCTCAGTCTCCTGGTTGAATTCACCGAGTAGTTTCTGAAGGCCGATCTTCCCTTGAGCGAGGTCCTGTGAGAAGGAGAGTTGGCGCGAATGATTGATCTCTGCGGACTTGGAGCTCTGCGGGGACGGGGGGCTCTTGTCCGTCAGGTTTCTGACCAGATTGGCGTATTCCTGCGCTCCGATAATGAAAACGCAGCCTTTTAAGGGCAAGGGGACGGCAGAACTGACCTGAACAACAAGATCCGCCATCTTACTCTCCTCCTTAGCGTTACGAGCCTGGAGTAAAAGAGTCCTCTCTCGAACCTTGCAATCTTCCTCGCGGGCCCTGGCCTGGGCGGCAATCTCATACGCAGCATCCCGGTCATGCTTGACCCTGGCGAGTTCATGGGCCGCGTGTAACGATTTGCTCGTACGCTTCAGTAACAGTTCCTCGGTCTGAGAGAGTTTATCGGACAGTTGGCGGAGAGTGTTGTTCAGTTGGGGGTTCTGGAACGCAGAAGGATCGGGGCTGGTATTTGGGTGGGCTCGAAGGACATCGAGCTCTTCTATGAGACGAGCGTTCTCCCTTTCCAAAGCTTGGGACCTCTCGAGAGCATACGATGTCTCTAGCGAGTGCCTTTGAAGCTTCACGGACGCGGATGCTGCCTCGTGCTTTGAAACAGACACCAAGGTGTGAGGAAATCGGTTGAGATGCGAGCAAGACGATGATGGATACCTGATACTTCGCGACTGTAGTCCGAAGACTCTGAAGTTCGAGAGCGAGGGGATGGCCATCGTCGATAGCGAGCTCGTTGCTCATGACCTCGAGAGGCAGGCTGGGGTCCTGGTGAACACGTGCACCCGCCCACCGGCATCGATCCCTCCTCTTCCCCGACGTCCAGCGTGCTCACTCTCGAGGCTTTGAGGCCCGATCCGAGCGGTGCCCCGACCAACGCCAACCCACCCCCCATTTGACGACGACGACGGGCCGAAAACTGTCTGCCAAATTTTACTCGCGATTTCTTCAGTCGCCAACGCAAACATTTGGATCTGGCCCATCTACACCGCGGTTCTGGTGAGTGCCTTATATGCACTGCTATATGCTCAGAACATCACCTCCTTTGCAGCGATGGCCAACCAACAACCTCCCTACCATAACCCAGGTTATTATAATACGTACCCGTATCACAATGGGTACGCTCAGCAATATGCTCAACCACCACCACACTTCGGCCTGAATGGTCACCTTCCGGCTCACACTCCCCCGCGAATGACAGCGGGACCTTCCAATGGACCAGGCAGAGGATCTTTTCCCAATCGCGGGCACCCACCTTATCATCCCCATCCGATCTACAACCAGCATCTCCAACATGTGGATGGAGCCACGCCGAGTCCACCACCAATCTCACCCACTTACGCCCACCCTCACCCTCACAAACCACAGCCCACTCATCCTCCATACCCGCATTACCCCATTCACCCGCCTAATGCCTACCATCTTTCCTGGCCCTCTGAGCCACTCTCTCCACTTCCAAAACAACTTTCCGGGCTGAACCATTTTCCTTCGCACGCTACTGCAACCCCACAACCTGGTCCCTCGACTCACGACGTGTTACAAATATCCGAACCCGTCCCTGAACCTACCCCAGAGCCGATTCTAGAGCCTGCGCCGGTGCCTCCTCCAGAACCTGTATCCATACCAGAACCTGTATCCATGCCAGAACATGTACCCCAGCCCCATGACGTACCTTCTACACCAACGCCCGAAGAGGCATCACTAATCATCACTTCCCCACTGGTGACAAAACAATCGGCCTCTTCATCCGTCGAAAAATCTAAAAATGAGCTCGCTATATGGTCACGGAGACCAACGGATCCTTCGGCAGCTCCTGCTATAATCATCTCCCCGCGAGCACGTCCACCACCGCACGTTATTGACGACGCACTTAAACTTCCAACTCCTCCACTCACTCCAGTCCAGGTGACAGTCAGCATACCTGAAGATCCAGATCGGGACAAGGGAATGGAAATACCTGACGAGCCTCCCACGGTCCAAACCCAGACGTCGGATTCCTCGTCTCCGGTCACGGAAACAACAGCCGCTACTCCCTCTGTCCATGACATAGCCACGCCCGCTTCCCCGATATCCTCTCGCACCTCGATATCCAATGGATCCCCCTCGAAAGTGAAGTCCCCTTCAACGCCATCTACAGCTGTCCCTGCTGAGGTACCTGCCGTGGCTGAAGACCTCCAAGTTGAAGCTACGGAGGTCGAGGTCACACCCCCTGCTCTTCCGGCCCCTGCTACTGTTGCCCCCGCTGTGAAGAAGTCGTGGGCCTCGCTGTTGAAGAATGACGATGGTACATCTACCGGGAAGAATGCTCTACCAACGTCTACGGTCGTTGGATTTTCGATTCCTGGCGGCCTCGTTGACAACTCTTCAGCAACCCCTATCCCTACGACGAAGAAGCAGGAGCTCACCGCGCTGCTGACAACTGGCCCCTCAGGACTGGGTCAAGTACCGAAGCTTCGTCCTCGTGGATTGGTGAACAGTGGAAATATGTGTTTTGCGAATGCCGTTCTTCAGGTCCTGGTCTACTGCCCTCCTTTCTACCGGCTGTTTACCGAGCTGGCCAAGTACCTGCCTGGGCCGTCGTCGTCTGACTCTAAGAAACCCATCGACAACAGAATTTCCCTGACCACCGGAACCATTGAGTTCTTGAAAGAATTCAACCCCCTTTCTGAAAAGGAAAGGAGGCGACGGGAAGAGGACGGGGAGGACGTATTCCTCGACTCCTTTACCCCGGCTAGTGTGTACGACGCGATGAGGGCCAAGAAGCGATTTGACAACATGAGAGTGAGTAGTAAGCACGACAACCCGAGCGCGAGCACTCATCTTAACTTATGCCTTAGGGTGGGCATCAAGAAGACGCGGAGGAGTTCTTGGGCTTTTACCTTGACACGCTGGAGGACGAACTATTGTCTCTCCTCGCTTCTGTTTCCCCTCAGCCTGCCGCCCAGTCCCCCAATCACGTTGAGGAACGCGAGGAGGAAGCACCAAAGGAAAACGGATGGATGGAGGTCGGGCGTAGGAATCGGACGGTGGTGACACGAACGGTACGCGGCCCCTCGCTCTGCACCTGCAAATCCTAACGTCACAACTAGTCTAAGGCCACCGAGTCCCCTATCACTCGCATTTTCGGAGGTACCTTCCGTTCTACACTTCGTGTGCCCCAACACAAGGAGTCTGTTGTCGTGGAGAGTTGGAGGGCATTGCAGCTTGATATCCAGGTTTGCTACCGCTGGGTTAAATTGACCTCTTGGATCACCTAACACTATTTCCTGTAGCCCGAACAAGTTAATACGATCGGAGAAGCACTTCAGTGCATCTCAAACCCCCAGCTAGTGACTGTGACTTCGCCAACAAGACCTGGTGTGTCGGTCGATGCACAGCAGCAGGTCTTGATCGAGTCTCTACCACCTATACTGGTTCTCCACCTAAAACGCTTCTTGTATGACACACAAGTAGGTGATGTCGTCAAAATTGGGAAACCGATTTCGTTCACTCCTGAGCTGGAAATCGATTCGAGTATGCTTCGGGTTTTGGCGCTCTATCCTCTCACTCACTCACGTCCGTTCCTCCAGGTTTTATTTCTCCAGGTCGCAGGCAACCGCAGAAAGCCAAGTATAAGCTCTTTGGAGGTGGGTAGTGCAGACCGCCGGATTACCGTGGTAGATTGGCTGATGATCGCCCGACAGTTTTGTATCACCACGGTCTGTCTGCCTCTGGTGGTCACTACACCCTCGACGTTCTTCACCCGAACCGGGACATGACCCTGAAGCCACGCGAGGCATGGATACGTATCGACGACGAACTCGTTTCGGACGTTCTACCTCGGGATGTGTTCGAGGCGGATAGGGATCACAGATGCCCATACCTGCTGTTCTATCGGCGAGTGGCCAATGCTTGGACGAAGTAATCGTGACCATACCTCAGGGCGGACGATATCGGCCCCAGGATGGGGGGTGTAGATAGTGATTTAGAACGATGTCTTTTTGATTTTCTCCTGCAAGGGCGAGACTCATCTACGCCCCAAAATGCCTAAAGCAAGACAACAAGAGGATCAAGCAGAAAAGGAATTAGATAGGCTCGCTGTCCATTTAATCGTATAGATTCCAACTCTGTAGTAGGCGAAACAGGGTTCACGTTAGTCAATGGTTGGTTCTTATCAGGGCCCAGGCACAAAGGATGAAGAACTCACAGAACGCCATCCACGATGTTTGTAATCTTTCACTGGTCCCTCGATTCCCCAAGCGAACTCCTTGAACCAATAGAACATCGCCAATTGAAGGAACACATTAATTCCGAAGATTATGTTCTTCGTTTTTTCGGAATACAGTCGGGCGGAGAAGAAGAAGTGATCGAGGAGGTGAGCGAACATCAGAACGGCGAAATACAGCGTTGGAAGCTAAGGGGGAGGAGGGATGAAATCGATAAGATAGATCAGCTTTCGGCCATATCAGGAACGTCGAGAGTGTACGAACGTAGTGGTGAATGTAGGTGACACGACCCATTACGAGGAACGGGGCTATATGTGAAGGTTGAAATGATGTCAGATATCGCCAGTCAAAGGTGAGGCTGGATTACCGAAATGGAAGAACCACCCGAAGAACGCAATCTTTCCAACGTAGAGGAAGTGATCCCATTCACCTGCACACAATGCTCAGCATATTGTCAATGACGGGATCATGGGATGAAAGGCCGCACGAGGTTCCATGTCAACGTATTTCCTTTGCTGCCGGAACAAGAAAAACCCGAATAGAAGTATCGCAATGAGCAAGCTGATAGTAGATCCCATCCAGATCAACGGTGTGCCGATGAGGTAGTATTTGAGTTGGGTATCTCCCCAGCCACACATGCGAAGTCCAAGGTGCTGGAGTGGCCAATCGAACGGCCCGGACGCCAAGACGTCGAACTTGTCTGGGTCGGGAACTAAAGCGTTGTTCGACGTCCACATGGCAACGTTGAGGTGCCAGAAATCGCGGAGGAAGGGTGAACGGTAGAATTTGGCATTGCCCCCCGGCACTGTAACTGGCGGTCAGCACCACCACACAGGAACGCAACCCGCTCGGACTGACGTCGATCGTTCCAGTGACTTTCCACGTTCCAGTGGGTATGGATATCCATAGGGTTGTTTTCCTTATCGCAGCTAACCTCGATCTGTTTGAACCCCCACTGAGGCAGCACCGCGTTGGCAGCTCTAAGGTAACACCCAAGGTGTGCGTGTCGGAACCGTAACCTGGTTGTCAAGGAGTGAATTCTGTCAACGTGACTTTTGGCTCCCCTCTTGATATCGTCCAGGACTTCAACTCTCCAATGGTCCTGCACGTCACCAACTGTATCATTTCCATAACAAGACACTTCGTGGTTGAGTTTAGTGACGGGGGCAGGGACTGGATGGGAGTGCAAGTTTCTCGATGTAGGCGAATGGCGTAGACGAACAACGTCGCCATCCTTGAGGAACCTCAGAGGAGCATTTGGATCATAGGCCGGCTCGTCCCACCGCGGCAGGATCGTCCAGTCGTTATTCTCGTCCTTGTAATGATAACAAGTGACCTGCTGTTGCATCGATCCAACGGGGAATGTTTGCACGTGGGAGTGAAGTAGACCTCCTCCCCATCCCATGTTCTTGAGCGTGACCTTTGACCCAATTGCAACCTCTAGAATCACGGGGGAAATGTCAGGAAGGAGTAAGTGGCTGGTAAAGACAGACTGACCGAGCGGATTCTTATCGAAGTCATTTCCAACAAGATTTGCTTGGAAGAGAGAGCTCATCTGCGCGTCTCCAGGACCGGAATGATTCAAGATGAGGAAGTGGATCTTGAATGTTATCATGTAGACGATAATCGGGGTGACGATGAGACAAGCGACGCGGGCCCCCCAGTGCCAAAGTTGGTCCCGCTATTTTCGTTAAGCTCAGAACGATTGTGGAGCGGGATGCGAAACGAACTGACCAGAGACATCTTCAGGTCACCAAACTTGTGCCACAAGTCTTCCACAGTGTATATGCCGACCAAGGCTGTCACGAACAAACCAACGAGTTTTACGCTGCGAATGAACTCAGTACAGGTTCCAGATTGACCACGAAACTCGAGGGGCAAATACCTTGTTACACAACCGATAGAAATACCAGTAAATACCAACCACATCCACCAGTCGAAATGGAAAGGACTGAAAACCGAGTTAGTCCAACAAGAGCAGGATTGACCAGTGGACCAGCTCACTAGTATCGTTGGTTGTGGAATTTTGCGAGGAAGAAAACGGTAGTAAAAGTGAAGAATAATAACATAGAGTCTAAAAGAATGAAACGGGAAATGCATAACCAACCAAGGTCTTTTAGCAGTATGAGTTCTCCACGCCGTCAATCGAAGCAAAGTAGACTGACCTAACAACACCATAAGAGCCACGAGATGGCAAGCCTTCCATGACATCCCCAATTCGACAGCGGTGTACCACGCAAGCGGGACCATCGCAACACCAAACGTCGCAATCATGACCCGCATGGCGACGTACGGTACGTTCTCAGGGTATGTCTCCCCACTCTTGAACTCGAAACTGCCATCATACCCAGACAATAGTCCCGCTAGCCCAACAAGCATCTTCCCCAAGGGCGGATGGACATCAAAATAGAATTCGCGTTTCAGGTAGTGCGAACCGAACTTTCCAAAATGCGCTTCATCCCAGACGACGAGGTCCGCCCTGCCGATACCGTGGAAACGAGTCCAGCACGAGAGGAGGGTGTAGAAAACTGGGGTTATGTGTTCGAGGTTCTGCGAAATGAACTCGCGCTTCGTAGTGAGACACGTCAGGATATGCGATGACGACGGACGGAACAAAACAGAGATCGCGGAAACGGAGGAACATACCACAGATGTGGGCGGTGGTGGGGGTAACCTCCTCGGCCGCCCTCCTCCAAGACCGCCATGGCTCTGCCTCATTTTTGCATATACGTCCTTCCCGCCATCATCCTGCTCAGCGGGACTGCCGGCAGCGTACTCCACCTGCCCTTGCGGTGTGTGTTGCTGTTCGGAGTGCTGGTGCGCGCGACGACGAGTGGTCTCCTCGCCCATGTAGTGTAGCGGAAGCTCTTCGGGGTGACCTTGTGACGAAGTCCAGTGGTGTGGGTAAGGGATCTCCTCAAAATCGGATGAAGTACGTGGCGAATGTTGTGGCGTCCCAAAATTGAGGGCGACTTCAGACGGTCGCATGTAGCGCTGTCGTCGGTTCTCGGTTCCGGAACCTCAAACTTGTCGTCCTAACAGCAGAGGAGGTGGCGATGTTGGGTCGTTTCTGTCGCTGGGGCGCGCGCAGCAGATGTGGGATGGAGTGGACCACTGGATGATCCCGACGTGTCACCTCCCGAAAATAGATCACGTCGCGCTTCGCTCAAGCAAGGGGCAAGGGGCAACACAGGGGCAACACGGATGGTCGATACACGAGCATACACAGGGATTAAATTATCTATATACCATACACTTATGCAGCAAACCGGGAGCGAGACTCAATCACTGTGTCCGGAGGTATTGGGCTGGGGAGGAGAGTTCAGAAATTGATCACAACTCACTCAACTAGAGCTTACCGGAAACCATGGCGTGGTCTCGCTCGTACGGTTCTAACGTGACTTGCTCGATCGGTTTGAAGTTATCTTTTCGTAGGGCCTCGACCTCGCGGGCGAACACCTGGGCAGGTGGAGCTACCGAGTCGATACAACTCGCTTTGATGGAAATCACGGCATGGCCACCGTTTTTGAGGAAGTTATGAGCGTTAACAGCAACGATACGAGCTTGATCCGGTTGAGCGACATCGGCGAATATCACATCTACTGTTGAAAGCAGCATGCGGTATCGTTGAGGCAGCCGTGCGTCTTCCACAATCGCTACAAGGAGATCATGAAACCAACACGGGGCACAATGAAACATGAGGACTCACGAATAACGTTTGTTCTCCGTTTGGCCATGTTGATAAGATCACGGCCCGACCTCAGCGAGAATTCAACAGCATAGACAACTCCTTCCTGGAATCCGAACAAGATTTAGCCAGATACGTTGGAGATAACTGAAGCGAACATGAAAGACGCACCGGCCCGACAATGTCAGCAACGTGGCTAACACTTGTGCCACTTGCAGCGCCAAGATACAACACTTTTTTGCCAGGTGCGATGAAGATGTTGTCCAAACCGCCGAGTACACCAGCAGCAAGCTTGCTACGGAAAGGATTCCACACCCGGTATTCGACCTTGGTGTCGGGCTCGGTACCCTCGACAGTAATTCGTTTTTCACCGTAGACGGACTCTCCAGGAACGAGGTTTTTGGTGACCAACATGCTCTCTTTGGCTTTCGCGATGAAAATACCAGGATGCCTGTGGGGTTCGATAAGGGTTTTTGCGCCTCCTCTGGCACCTCCACGTCCTCCACCGCGACCACCCCTGCCAGGGCCGCCCCGACCCCTTGGAGGACCACCGCGTCCTTGGATGCCACCACCTGGTAAATGATCGAGTGTGAAAGAGAGCGGAGAATTGGTGAACAGGAGAAAATACCTCGTACTCCCCCTCGCCCACCACCACGGCCCCCTCCACGTCCACCACGGTCTCCTCCGCCTGATTTACAACAACAAAGGTGGAAAGCGCGTGAGATCGACGGGCTGCAAGAACAAGAGAAAATTGAGACATGCCTCGACCGCCACCTCTTCCTCCCCTACCCCCGAAACCGCCACGGCCACCTGAATCACCTATGGAGGAGCGAATTAGCGAGTTAGAGAGTCGGAGTAATTTTGCACGGACCGTAGGCCATTTTGTTGCTGCTTAATTTTTTTACTGGGATGGGAGTGCGTCGGCAACGACCGAAGGAGTCCGGTGCGGGAGGCGGGACCGAAAATTTTTGCCGTCTGTACTCAGCTGTACTCATCCCACCTACGAATCATACAAAAAAGAGGAACTCCTCCCTTTCTCTTCTCAACCACATACAACCATGTCTGCACAGTGAGACCCAGCGGTTTCTCACCTCATGCCCCCGAATATTGACCTTAATGTCACAGAGAATCTCTTCAAGATATCCAGGACAGCGAAATTGAGTCCAACTGGGACCAAATTGTCGATAAGTTCGTCTTTTACACCCTTCGCTAGGTCCTGGACGCCACTGAGGGGTCCTTTTTTAACAGTTTCGACAACATGGATCTAACCCCAGAACTTCTCCGCGGTATCTACGCTTACGGGTGCGCTAGGATGGATGACACCAACGATCATCTCTGACGTTTTCTCCCCTCTAGTTTCGAGCGTCCTTCCGCCATCCAACAACGTGCGATTGTCCCTGTCATCAAGGGTCACGATGTCATCGCTCAAGCCCAGTCCGGTACTGGCAAGACCGCAACCTTCTCGATCTCTATCCTCCAAAAGCTCGACCTCTCTATCAAAGGGACTCAGGCCCTCATCCTCGCACCGACCCGTGAGCTTGCCCAACAAATCCAAAAGGTCGTCGTCGCTCTCGGTGACTACATGAACATTGAATGCCACGCCTGTGTCGGCGGGACCAACGTTCGTGAGGACATGGCCAAGTTGCAGGAGGGCGTTCAAGTTGTCGTCGGTACTCCCGGTCGAGTGTACGATATGATCAACCGTAGGGCCCTCAGGACCGACACTATCAAGATTTTCTGCCTCGATGAGGCTGATGAAATGTTGTCCCGCGGTTTCAAGGACCAGATCTATGAAGTCTTCCAGCTTCTCCCCCAGGACACCCAGGTCGTCCTTCTCTCCGCCACGATGCCGGCGGATGTGCTCGAGGTGACCAAGAAGTTCATGCGAGAGCCGGTTAGGATTCTCGTCAAGAGGGACGAGTTGACGTTGGAAGGTATCAAGCAGTTCTACATTGCGGTCGAGAAGGAGGAATGGAAGCTGGACACCTTGTGCGATCTGTACGAAACTGTGACCATCACACAGGCCGTCATTTTCTGCAACACTCGCCGGAAGGTGGATTGGTTGACGGAGAAGATGCACTCGAGAGAATTTACGGTGTCTGCCATGGTATGTTGGCCGTGATATCCAGGACTGCGTTCGGGAGAGAGCTGATCGTTTAACCCGACAGCACGGAGATATGGATCAGAAACAGCGGGAAGTTTTGATGAAGGAGTTTCGTTCCGGCTCTTCGCGTGTTCTGATCACCACCGATCTGCTTGCTCGCGGTATCGACGTGCAGCAGGTGTCATTGGTGATCAACTACGATTTACCGACGAACAGGGAGAACTATATCCACCGTATCGGACGTGGTGGACGGTTCGGACGAAAGGGAGTCGCCATTAACTTTGTGACGACGGATGACATCAGGATGCTGAGAGATATTGAACGTGAGTGTGGCTGATGCGCCCTCGGGATGGAAGAGGGGACTGACCGCGCGGTCGCCAGAATTTTACAACACGCAAATCGATGAGATGCCATTGAACGTTGCGTAAGTGACCATTGTGTTTTGAGTTGAAGGCGGGTTGCTGATGGAAGAACGAAATAGCGACCTCATCTAGACTGTCATTCGCCGCTGTCATCCATTCTCCGCTGTCATCCATTCTCCGCACTACTCTCTTTCGCTTTCTCTCGCCATTGTCCGCAGTTCGCCTTCGCCCTGAGTCTAACCGTTCACGGAACAACCTCCGCCTGCAGATCAACCATCGCTTACGCACATAACAACGCCCAAAGAGGGACCAACCCCAACTCGAGCCACTCCGCGTCTAGGACGCAAACCGCAACCCCCGAAATCAGCAGCGAAAGGAGGCAAAACCGTATTCTGGCCTTTGATTCTCGTTTTTCCCTTTTCCCTATATCAGTCGCGTCATCGTTTTTTTCTCTTTCTCACTCATACATTGAGCATCACTGTATTTGATTGGAATGTACACCACGTGCAGCGATAATATGAAACGGTTTGAATTTTCATGCACGCACTCGTTCCGGAGGCCTGGACAGCGCGGGAAGGGCACGGGGAAATCCTTGGGCTTCTTGATCGAGAGGGGGGCGATGCGGTGGTGGGATGGGGGGACTGCATTTGTTTTAGTCTGATCATTTCGGTCGAGAGGAGAGGCCGAGGCAATCAAGTTTGACCAGGAAGCTGAAAAACAAGTACAAGACTCGGTGGATATAAGTAACGGTCCGTAACGCTCACCCACCCCCCTCACATCCCTCCCCCCGTCCTCCTCCTCCGTGTCTGACAATGTCCGTCGCCTCCCTCCGTCCCAAACAGCCCCCAAAGCTGCGGCTCGCCTCTCTCTCCATCAAGCCCCCAGCCCAGTCCCAGTTCTCTCCAATCGCATACCCCTCCTCTTCCTCCTCTTCCTCCACAACCGCCTCCGAGGTCTCCACCCAGTCAGAACTGACAGAAATCCTCCCAAACCTCTACATCTCGGACCTCAATGTCGCAGAGTGCCACTCCACCCTCTCCTCCCTCGGCATCACCCACGTTCTCTCCGCAATGAGCGGCACAGTCCAAATCCCCCCAACGCTCCCAATCCGCACACTACAAATACCCCTCCTCGACACGCCGTTCGCGGAACTCGCGGCATTTTTGCCAAGCACGACAGACTTCCTCACCGATGCGTTACGGGACAAGAACGCCAAAGTGCTCGTTCATTGTGTCAAGGGCGTCAGCAGGAGCGCGAGCGTCATTTCGGCGTACCTCATAGCCAGACACGGTTGGACGACAGACCAGGCTGTGAACTACGTCCAGTCAAAACGGATGAACGCTCAACCAAATCGTGGCTTCATCAGTCAACTGGACGAGTATGCCAGATCCCTGAAGCAATCACCATCATAGCACCAGAGGTACAGCCATCCGGGCCGTGTCCTTTCTCTTTCTTTCTCCTTATCCATCCTACGCACATCAGAGACTATTTCGCTTCCCACACGCTGTTTTCCCGTCCCTACCCTACACGCGACCACCTGCCCGCCCTCATCCGTACACTTCATCGTACCACAATACTTCGCACACCAAAAATCATAGCGTAGAAGCGGTGTATCTATCCATCACCAATTAGTTGTACACATAGAACCATTCCTACTAATGTTCATCAATCATTCATCCTCTATAACATAATCGAAGAATCAAGCCGGGGATTACAATCGGAAGCGGAACACTCGGAGGGTTTGCAGAGTGGGCAGGCGACACGGGAATGATCGCGTCCAAAGTTGTCCAGAATGAGCGTGGCCCAACTTCCGGTGGTTGACAGCTTGACAGGTGGCGTGGGATGGCGCGGCCCCAACGGTTTGAAACAAGTCGGGTGGTCCATTAGCAGCATCCGCTTTTGGCGGACGGTTCTAACGCGAGGTTCGCCCCAGACGGTTTCGACGTCTTCACCCCCGGCGACTGCGACCGGACCAAGTCAGCGCTTAGATATCTTGGACGCCTTCCGTCCTCGCAACCCCGCCGCCTATGGGGCATTGCGCGGCTCAACTCACCCGATCATCATCAAACACACCGTCGCGGATCTTGTGGAGGATGTCCCTGGTCGCTTGCTCGAACGCCAATTCCACATTCTCGCCAGAGCGCGCGCTAGCCTCTACGAACAACAAGCCTTCTTCCTTGGCCCACAACTCTGCTTCTTCGGTCGTCACTTCTCGGTTTCGCTTAGCCGGACCAGCATCATCCGAGCACAGGTCGATTTTGTTGCCGACCAGGATGCACGTCAGATGCGGGTCAGCGTGCTGACGGACATCCTTCAGCCACGTCCGGGCATTCAAGAAGCCTGGGAAATGCTGGGTCAGCACTGCGTCGGGTGTGGGGTGATGGGGATAGGATGGGCCGACGGACTCTGCCGTGAACAGACGTCATAGACGAGCAAACAACCGGCCGCGCCACGATAATATGATCTAGTTATGGATCTGAAGGACTCTGTGCCAGCAGTGTCCCAGCCTACACACCGAGAGCCGTTAGGGCGGACGAACAGCGGGGGAGAAGCGGGACGCACATTGAAGTTTGACCACCTTCCCTTCTTCCGCTATCGTAATTAGTTTCGACCCGAATTCGACTCCGAGCTGGGGCCAACAGCAACTCATGAGAAACGAGAGACAGTGCGCATTCAGTACGTACCGTTGGGTCCGGATTAGCCAGGAAACGTTGGTCGGTAAGGCGTATGAGTAACGACGATTTGCCCACCGCCGCATCGCCTACAGAACGATCGCATGCCCGGTCAGCGCCCCTGAAACGACCAAGGCATACAGATTGAGCCGACTCGCCAGTGATGATGAACTTGAGAACATAATGCCATGTTACACCGGCCATAGTACAGTCGTGAGGTTGGATGGCAATTGCCGAGAGAAGTCCGACCTCGACTCCTTCCCGGTCGACCCCTGCTCCGCAGCCACCCGCTTCGAGGTCGAGCGTAAATCCCACCCTGTTGACCGACTTACCAATGGCGGATTTGACGGTGCTAAGGTCTCTGGACAGTTTCATGTTCATTTCATTCAGGAAGGCTAAACTTTGCCGTGGGGCCGGGCGCGCCCGTCTCCCCCCTCAGGCTCTCGGGTCCGACGGTACCCGGACGACAACAACGGCCGCAACATAACATGACAAAAAAAACTGTGCCGGCTCGTTCACCGGGGACTGTATACTTCGTCCCGCGCCCCCCTTGGCCCTGCTGCGACGGGTGGCGGTAGGACGCGCCCCGCCTCTTTGATCTCGCCCAAATACGCACGCAAGACCGCCCGGTATTCTTTTTCTGCCGTATCGACCCTCGCCCGTTGCTAAGTTATGTCGTGCAGTGTAGATTTATACCTCTGGCACCCGCCTCCGGATCTCAAGCTTAATGCACATGCGATCCTGCAACGCGACATAACCGACTTTCCCAAGCTTTCTTGACGATCCGATCGCCACGTACAGCATTTCATGTCTTACTTGCTTACCCGACTTCGGGATCCGGAAAAACGCCCAGCCCGCCATCTGTCACCCACACTCGAACAAATTGGTTTCATCACAAATTTTGCTCGAAAGCCGGTCGGGTCTCCTTTGGTCGATCCGAAAACGATTGGAAACCGATCATGGTTGTTTATCAGATATCTTTTTCCCTCCCTGACTTCTCTTGATCGTGCGCTTTGGCCGACGCCATGCCCAGTGGGTGCTAAAAGTATATCACCACTGGATCTGATCCTCAGTCCCCCGACTTCGTGTTAAGCATGGGCTGAATGTACCACGTCTGGCGGGTTTATTGTGTAGCGTTCTAGGAGGCGGTCACGTATCTCCACTCGACCGAACGGCCGACCACCACGGTCAATTCCTATATCGTTGGTGTGGATAAGTATTTGATGACCGGCCATCCATCATGTGCGACGTCACAAGGACCGTTTGTCAATCCCCCGTTCCTTCCCCCTCAAGGGGTGGCACTATTCCTCATTGATCAATCGCCCGCCTCACACTTGTCGAACAAAGCGGCCGTCAATATCCGTTATTTTTGGCTCCCCAACCCCACCCTTCAGGTCCGGGGCGGGCCTGTCCAGTTCCGCCCTTGCTGCCTGTCACCGATCGATGGGCCTTGTCTCTCACCACGATCACGACCGAAGACGGTTGGGATCATGCGTCGGGGACACTCGTTGTGAGGCGCAACCCGTCGCCCCGCCTTTTACTAACCTATTGTGGCTGGGTATCCGCCCAGAGATCCGTGGCTTTGCTGGTTTCCGTCAATTTAACCAAAAACCTCACTGTCAGACGACCTCCCAGCGACGCTGCGCGCGGCTTCGCACGCTGTCCTTCTCTTGACAAGAAAGCCTCTTCTCATCTATCCGCGCTTAGCGACGTGCGGGCACCGTGGAAACCGTTATTTGGATTGCACATATCGAGTCGGCGCTGGCCTTTTGAAGAATGGGATCCAGATCGAGGGAAGTCCCAAAAACTCATACCTCCCACGTTCATGGGAAAAGGAGGGCCAGATTGATAGAAGTAAACGAGATAGATATACACTACACTGGGTTTTCCGGGGACGACTATGCGAACCACCAAAGTGATGCAAATTTAACCGTCGAAGATCTCGATCGTGCTGGTCTAGTAGTAATAGTCGGAGGAATCGCCGTCTGAGATCAGGGAGGAATGAGCATACGGAAGTCGGGAGACATGGAAATGGGAGCACAACAGACCGTCATACTCTCCATAATCGTCATCACCATAGTCATCCCAATCACCATAGGAGCCCCCATACGAATCATAATCTTCTCGGTCGTGTGTTGATCCTGATTCGTACCCTTCTGGGACATCCCGATCCGAATAATCTTCTGTCTCCGTCTCACTCTCGCTGTCAGGTACGCCTCCCTCTGAAAGAGACTCAGAGTCCGGAATGTGGGGTGCGCCTCGATTATCTGTGGCGTAGTATCCGAGACCGGGGCCCCTTTCTCTGTAGTCCTCGGACTCGGAGTCTGTTTCATCAGGACTTTCGGAGGAATAATACCCATCGCTCCTATCCTCGTCACTGTAATACGGGGGCTGATAGCGCCTCACGGAACCACTTGGGCCATAATAATCTGCGCTACCGTCGCGGTGCCTGTCGTACACGCCACCATCTCTAGTGTTTCACTTCAGTGAAAAACGTCGGGATGGAACATCAAGAAGAATCAGCCACTTGCTGGTTACGGTACTGGTATGATCTAGTCCCGTCTGAGTAGCTTTTGGCGGTATACTCGTTTCCCTGAGTATCAAAAAAGGGGGAGGAGGGAGGTGAGGTCAGAAACTGTGGCGCCGTGGAGTCAGATCTCGGGAGTATGGAAAACTTGCATGATCGTCTATCCCGCTGTTGGTTCGCGTGGTATATGGCGAACCCCTAGGGCGGTGGTATATTAGATTTGACATCCTTGCGCCGGGTTTGGAGGTAGGGGAGTTGGGGGATTAGAGGATTGGAGAGGATATAGGGGTTATCGAAACGATCGCTGGCTTGTAATTATGGAATGTCCCTGGATGATCGGCGCGGGAGTGGAGCCTTGATTGGAAGGCGGGAGGCTGAGGACCCTCAGCTGGTTGGAAGTCGACAGGGGTACGTGCTTTTCGAAGCCTTTGGTGGTCGAGTACGCTTCGGTGGCAGACTAGGTGGGCTGTCTGTTACGTGTATCTCCAAGAGTGAACACGTGTGATCCATGCCGCAGCAAACTGAATGATAGATGGTGGATCCGGAATCCTGAGCAGGCGCGCAGTTCCACTGGCAGAGCGCGTATCGTTGAACAGACGAACTTTGACTCAGGGAATGTTAGTTCTTTGCGAATGCCATTTCAGTGTGTCAAAGTTTACATAGGTCGACGGTCGTGAGACTTTTTATTCTGGTAACTTCTGTGTGGGGGTTGGCTTGTTTTCTGTCTTAGGTTCAACATTCCCGAGACTGTCGTTTTTGACACTGGTTTCACTTTCCGCCCCCTTTCCGTCGGAGCCGGTGTTGGTACCTGCTGGTTCGAGATTGGCCCCGCATCCGTCTTGTTCTACCTGAACCCGTGGGGCACGTTGGAGATGCTGGGCCCTGAGTACTGGGTACTGAGTGCGTAGCGACTGACTTATTCCCTCTGGTTCTCCAAACCCAAGCGAACTGTCGTGGGATCATCGTCGGGCCTGTTGGTACCTCTTACAGTCTCTACTGCCCTCTCGGGAGATCGAGGTTCTTGGTGGACCGTAACAGACTTTCCACTACAGTGCGCGGGTCCACTGTGCTGCCCGGAACCCGTTCCTGGCGGATATACCGTTTGCTAAAATCCAAGGCTCTCATGGCTCCATAGGTTCTATCCAGACTATTCAACCCAAGGCTCCTCCTTCTTCCAAGACACCCCACCAACGTTCTAGCTACCAAACTCTCCAGTACGCACACCTTGCAGACCAGACGAACGATAAAGAGATATCGCGGAAAAAGCTGACCGATTCGCCAAGTGAACGCGAACTTTTGGAAGCCCGCTGAGGCGATGAGTAAAACGAGACACAAACCCGCAAACGATGGTGTCGCAACGAGTGCCCATGACCAGTCCGTTGTGTTGATCGGCTCGGTGATGGGTGTGCTCCAATTGGGAGGTGGGGAAGCCAAAGAACGCGTTGTTGACTACTGTAAACCTCAGTGGGGGTCGACTCCGCCTGAGTACGTGAGGCGCTCTTTATCTGGTTTACAGGTTTACCCGGAGTCCTGGCAGCCACGGGGACCGGCGCTCATTCCCGTGGGTAGTCTTCAAGAGGCATAGGTAACCTGGGTGTTGGGCGCTTGTCATCCACTGTCGTGATCGAAAACGATCACGGTGCATAGTTCAGCCCGCAACGCACACACCGATTGTGGCGATGGGTGGGTCGCCATCTATCCCTCCTGTTCTTTCACCGTAGATCTGATGAATAGTCGCCATAAGGATCCGACCTACCGTGCCTGAATGCGCCCACGATTCTCCCCCCGGAAATCTTGGGCAAGATTCTCGAGCACATACCCACAAACCACGAAGGACGACAGACCCTGGTGGCATGCGCTTTGGTGGCCACTTGGTGGGTGGGACCCAGCCAAAGGCGCCTCTTTTTTTCGGCCTTTATCGTCGAGAGGAACCACCAGCGATGGATGAACGACGTTGTCCTCACTGGGTCCAAGACTCACCTCCTCGGATACGTTCGCTCGTTGCAACATTCCCGTGGGCCGTACTCTGGAGCCAAGCAATTGATGCGGAACCTCCCACAGGATCAGGTAGAATGCTTTTCTGCCCTATGCAATCTCCACAGCCTCACGCTGTTCGACATCATTATCGAACGCATTGGCGGGGAAGGGTTTCGCACCTGTTTCTCAGCATTCCGCGACACCCTCACATCCCTCACCCTCCAGACCTTCGTCGTGTCATTCAGCGCGTTCGTGACTCTGGTCGATTATTTCCCCAATATCAGAATCCTGCAACTGCGTTCGTTCACACCGGAACCCGACGCGGACCCTGTCCCAAATTTGTCTCGACCACTCCGAGGGAGAGTCAACGTCAGCGGCGTTGACACCGATGGACACTTGAATTTCTTCGATCAATTTGCCAGGTTGGAGTTAGAGTACGAGGAGGTGGTAATCGACTCCCCCTCCCATCTCATAGGAGCAAATCATCTGAAGCATGCACTTCAATTAAGTGTGACCACCGCCAAAACCCTGAGGTTGGCCGGCAGGCTCCCGTGTGAGTAGTCTTTCCCCGCAATCCTCATCAAGACCACGTCCTTACCCGACCAACCAACGTTCAAGCTAGAGCTACACCTATGATCTCCAACTTTCGGCAGCTCCAGGTTTTGGAACTGATGGTGGTTTCGCCAAGTTCCACTCACCAGGCCCTCCTTTCTTCGATCACCTCCACTGAACTCCAGAAAATCATCTTCCATGTAAGTCGCTTGGGCCGATGGCACGATCCCGCCACGAAACTGGAGGAGTGGGCTCCGATCGACACACAATTGTGTCAGGCGGTGGATCGACTGCGTACGACGGGATACAATCGCACCCTAGCGGTGCGACTTGAGAGGATCGGAAATGATATTGAAGGTGATTGTTTTTCCAAAATTTTGCCTATATTTAGGGAGAAGGGGGTTGTGACCGTCACAGTCAACCCGGGGCTTCTTCATTCTTCTACTCGTCGTTCAACCCTCCAGGGGGCTGGGGGGCCGCAGACCGGAAAACAGGAAACAGGCTAGGGTAATTTTATCGATACCGTGACGCATGTAAACAAGTATTTCGAACCCGTAATCAGAACGAGTTGAGTCCTCTCATGAGTGCCTCCCGCCGGGCCATTGTTGTTGTTCCCCCCGTCGCCCACCTCCGGCTTCGCCCACAACGTGTCGTTACACAGACCATCCTCGGAGCTCCATCCCAAGCGGTCTGCCATTTCGCAGCCCGCCGTCGTACAATACTCGTCGGGGTACGATGTAGTTTCAACTGTAATCAGACCGGGAGAACTCCCGGGCTGGATTGGTATAACGGGTCGGAACCAACCCAGCCAACCCGTGCGTTGTTCCTCTTGCACTTCATACCCACCACCTGCCAACTCGAATTATCGTTCGCTTGTTGGACCTTTGTCACTCGGTTGGTGTGTTCGACGTTTTGTTTTACTCAGCCCCTCGCTCACTACTATCAGACCATAACTTGTACTAGGTAGCGATCCTATTGTAAGTAGTTTTCCAGCTTCTACCATCGGCTGAGCCCTTTGACAAGCCTGGCTCTTTTTTTTATGTTTCTGCTCGGAGGTCGGATCCCACGTTGACTATACCGCGCGGTGGCTATCAACCGACTCCTGGTTTCATAGCTGAGCGCTGATCAGTTCCGTTTCGATCTCTGGTTGACTGGCAGCTTCCGTGACGTGGGAGGAAGGGGAGGAGAAGGGGGAGGGGTTGGCTGAGACTGGCGATGGCGCTTGTCCCCCTCTTCGATCCTATTTCTAGTCGAGTCAATGGGTAATGGTCGCTGGGTGTCTTCTACTCACCTAGTCTCTGGTGCGTTTCGACTGGCTGCGGGGTAATGCTTCCCGTATCCTTGGGAGGAGACGAAGTCCGCACTGCCATCATGACATTTCTCGTAGGAAGTCCCATCTCGGTTTTCGTACTGGTATTCGTTGGTGCCATCGTCGAACGAATCTCTGCGCCACTTGTTGCCGAGCCAGTTTGTGCCCTCCCTTGTGTCTACCGGCTCTGGAAACTGGTCCGTGGGCGAGTCTTCTCTGTAAATCGTGATGGGGGACAAGCATTGCAGAACTCGGACGTTGCCAACCTCCGACTCTCTTTCAACCCCTCTCCCGTTCTCGATCTCTGACTGCTCGTCGCTGCCAGGAGTAGGATCCGGTAGCTCGTCACTGGGTGGAGACAGGCTCCGCGTTCGCTTCATTGCGGTGGAGTTCGTATTACAGGTGACTGTGAGACTCTCACTCGCGGCGGAGGGTTGTAGATTGTGAGTTTGGTTGGGGCGGCCGGGGATGGTGATTTAGATTCTTGGCGGAGGTTAGTGGGGGTTGAGTCTCTTATATGCCCACATTCCTCCACCATAATGGGAATCTTCAAAGATTTCTGCTTGCAGATTCTCCAGTACATGGTACACAATAAGCTGTTTCATGCTTCCATCTCTTCCAGAATGGACTAGAAGTCACGCTCGGGTCATTAATCGGTCCAGGAGAGTTAACGCGGAATGCGTCGTTGCGTGAGATGCCGCTTACACCCGGACCGAATGATGCGTGTGAATCTGGGAACTGCGTGTCTCGCAAGCGGTAAAGCGGAAGAACGGGACGTAGGAGAAGTGGCATAGGCACCATAGAGTAAAGACAAACGAACACGCATATAATTTTATCTACATATAGTAAGATCAAGTCAAGAGTTAGTACGGTTTAGCTCTGTGGCTTCGCAACATCTGCGGGAGGTCGTGTGAGATACCGAGCCAGCGGATTCGAGAGCAATCGGAGATCACTCACTTTTTTCGCCTCTGTTTCGAGGTCAGGGCCTATCCCGGAGCCGCAGGAAGTTATCTTCCCACTCCCGGTTGCCGCAGATTCAGGAGTAGCGTTAGGAGTAGGACTGGTGGAGTTCCCCTCTGCTTCGGACTTGGGGATCGTGAGGTGCATTATGACGGGTCCGTATAGAACTTCCCCGCTAGTCTCTTGCTTGACATCGACCTTTGCCTCCTCGACTGCGGGCGGGTGGACACCATCGGTCGTGCGAACGACGGTCTCGTTGCCCCCCCGTTCGATGGTCGGCTTACATTCGCCGGGGCTCGGAGAACGAGAATCGTCTTCGCGATCTTCCTCTTCCTCTTCTTCACCCTCACTATCATTATATTCTTCACCCTCGCTATCTTCCTCGCTATTGCGACCATAGCCCTCGTAGGACATGTCGTAGTCATCCTCGTAGTCGTGGTCGTATTCGCCCTCCCAAACAGGGTAATCGTCGTCGTACGTGGAGAAGCGATCACCACAGTCACAGCTGAAGTGGCTACGTTAGTACTCAGTCGAATCATCCGGAGAAAACATGGGGAATACGTTGGGAACAACCAAGATAAATCATTAAACCTGCGCCCGGTCTGATAGGTGGTGCGGGCACCGTTCCAGTATTTGACTGGGCGAGCTAGGTACTGGCGATGCTCCTCTTTGATTTCCTCGTGCTCCTTGATAATTTCCTCCATGGTCGGAACTGGAAGGGTTGATTTCGGATTGTGACCACCGCGCGGTATGTACTTCCCCTCCTTGGGTAGTACAAACGTAGCAGAACCGTCGCGGTGTTTCATAAAGTGAGTTCCGTCTCTGAAAGATCCACGGCGTTGGTCAGCTTTGGAGGAGATGGAGATCAGACTCGAACGCACTTGTTGACATAGTGGTAAGTTTCCGTCTCATCTTCGAATCTGTGGGTGCAATACCAATCGCCCTGTAAAGACTGGTTCATGCTCCGTCGATAACCAGAAGATGTCAGGGGCACATACGCCTGGGTTGATACCTCGAGACCATATGCTCCATTTCGAGGTCGGTGTAGGTGCTGGGGTTCCGCCCTCGGTGGGCTGAGAGCTGGGTGACTCGGAAAGGATGGAATCTTGAGACATTGTCTGGGAGATGGACGTGGAGCTGGAGAAAGAAGCAGAGGGAAGAGGAAAGCCAATAGTGTATTTCTTTTAAATCATCCGTTGCCGCACCATCTACCGCGATCTAACTTCTTCAAGGCCGCGACGACGGGTAACCCATGACAAAATCGGAGTAGATTCACGATACCCACTGGCCCGTGCTGGGTCTCGTGAGACAGGGGTTCCAGAGGCGGAGGGGCAATGCCTCAGCCCCGCCGCACATCGTAGGTCCATGCGTGGGTGTGGAGGTGGTTGGACGCAAGTAGTGGGCCGACTCAGACGGATGGGAACAACAGCTGGTATTAGATTGCGGGTGGCGATGGTATTACCAGGCCAAACTCTCCAATGAATAGGTACTCTTTCCTGCGGCGCCAGGGTGTCGCACGACTCCTGTGAAGCAATACACTCCGCCGTGTACAAGTAAAATCGCGCTCCAGCTAGAGTGAGACCACCATCCGGAGGCTGAGGGAGAGGGTTGAGGTGAAGTCCGTCAATTTCGGTGTAGGGTCAGCTCGTGGGGATAAAAGCAACCGCCCCTCCGCCTTTTTCTAAGTGCCTCACATATATGAGCCGATCACCCCTTTGGACCATTCCAAATCTGGCTGCGGCACTTCCATTTTGGGTCTGCATTCACTAACCTTAAGGTACTGGAAACACAACGGTTCGAGAACAACACGTCGGAACCTGGGTTGGGTGAGACAAGGCCGCTCCAAGCCTACCGTGTACCCCTCGACGTGGAATGTTGCGTCATGTTTTATTATGTGCTTCGACCACATCCGCAACACCGACGTGAGCGCTTGTTGGATTCACCCTGGCTGATGTGGTAATCATTTAAAAGTGTTTTTGGAGCACGAGGAGACATGACCGCCGGGCTGATACAACCACGGTCGGGAGAAGTGTAAATGGAGTAGCTATGCGAACCTTACATTTTGCAGTAACACGGAGATTTGTTGCTTGACCGCCGCCTCCCAGTCGTCGCTGGGTCAGGAGGCAAACTGTGATTTGAGTGAAACCAATGACCGTTGGCGCTCCTGTCCCTAAAACCTGTCGGCCATTTCGACAGGACCACGTACTCGTAGAGTAATGATAGGCTTCCGCTGACGTTGCTTTCCTGCCTTCGATGAAATGATCCCTCCGAGTACGTCAATGTACAGATTGTCTCAATGTCACCGTTGGCGAAATGACTCACCAGATTAGCCAATGAGCAGATCTCTGGCGAGAGGTATCTGGTCTAACCGTTAGAGATCTTGATATAGAAATGGGCTCCGGCAGCAGTGGAAGGGGTGGAAGAGCACCTGACCACGAATGAGAGGCGAGGAGGGCGCGTGTTGTGGGACTTACGGGATATTTGGAGGTAGATTACGGTAGGGGTCCCAAGCGAGCTCGGAAATACAAATTATAATCTCAACGGTCCGAGGGTGTCATGGGTCAGTGAGTAGCCCGACAAGACCGACCGGAGTCCTGTCCAAAAACTACACGGCGACATCCGCAATGAAGGGGGGACCCCAAGTGGGAGATTCGCAAAACTAAAATGGATCCGTTCGTTGATGCCAATAGAACTGACCGTAGTAGGAAGCTGTACAGAGGAATCGATGTCAGTCCGACTGGGGCATTCAGTATCGTCGGATCGTGGGGCGGGAGGGACGTCTCGCCAATTTGACTGTCTGTGGGTTTCACAGACGCTAGGATAATTCCTCCATGGGGCGTGTCGTCCACTGCTAACGGTCAGCATCGAGATCATCACAGAGGTGGCGATTGGGGGGATTGGTTCGGCCAAGGAGGGTGGTCATCAAGCAAAGTCGGCTTTGGCCGCCTTCTATCGGAAACAACTTCACCTAGCTCGAAGTTGTTCGAGTCATCTTTGCGAAAGGCGTAGAACTCGAGACCGCCAGGACGCGGACCGAAGACGTGACCATCGAGTGAGGAGACCGGGCTCGACTCGACTAGCCCCATGCGCTCTAGTAACGGTGATCCAGTATAGGAGATCCTTTCCCAACACGTTAGAAACGCGGAATTCCGTGCGACAACACTCACACCCTTGTGATGGCTATGGAATGCTGTCAGCCATTGGGAACATCGCTCTGCAAAAGCATGTTCCAAAGGTTGTTGGAACTCGATATAGAGTTCCCCCGGGCTTTCGGAAACGTAAAACAGACGCTGTCTGTAGCAAGAACGGTCAACGTCGCCCCAATCACTCGACCACACTCACCACTGGAACTGCAAAGGGTGGAATGATCGGGATCGGTCTCCCACGGAACCTCCCGGAACCTCATCTAGAAAGCGGCAACATTCGTTTCCATCCTCACCAAGTACGACTATGAGCGCAGCAACCTGGCGTCAGTTCTTCTCGTGCGTGTTACCAGATCCTCCGTGTCTTGTTTGCAGTCGCTGAACATTGGCGAGAAGTTTCAACAAATACTCTCAAATCACCGCATCTGCCCTCCGAAGGTCTTTGAATGAGACTGAGAGGTTGGCCGCCGAGAGGCGAGGCGTCACAAACGTGAAGTATCAAACCTGGGAGAATGGACAGGGTGGACAACAGGTGCGCGCGTGAAATGACAGTGACCGGAGCTCACTGGGAAGGTCTAACGCGTTTGTGCTGTTTCAGGTGTTCCTCAACCCTCCTGCAGGGGAGGCTTCTAAATCCTCGGCGTAACCCCATTGTCGTCTAGTTTTCCGCTCTCTCCATACACCATAAACACACCAGCAAATAGAGTCCTGAAACGCGCTGTTGCGTGAAACCCGTTGAAAACGGGGAAGTAGAGATCCCACTCGCCAAACTGGAGGTCCATTCTTACCCGACACGCTCTGTCCTCGTGTGTTCGCTGCGGCCTGGAAGGTGAATTGAGGTTTGTGTTCCGTCTTGACGGATTCCTGGTTTGCACTCGATCCACGTGGCGATTGTTTATGTAACCGCCCTCTCCCATTTTCTTTTTTTTTCGTGATCTTCTCCACAACCGTCGCTTTCCTCCATCCCCCAATCCTCTACCTCACCTCTTGTGCGTATATCGACGGCTCTGTTTCCCTCAATCTCAAGCTAATTCAACACGACAAGTCCCAGTTGCTTGACACCCTATCGTAACGAGATGGCTGGCGCACGTGGATGCTTTAACTGTGGTGGATGTGCGTTGTTGTTTCTGTGTCGTCTTTTGCTTTCGCTGGCTCGTAGTAGCCTTTTTTCTCTCGAGGGTGTCTCAGACACGGGAAGCAGCCCCATCGCTACCTTTTGTTGTCGTTCGCCAGCCCCATTTTCCCTTGCAATTCGTTGAACAAGTTTTGCACTCGTACATCGTATGCGACTCTTTTCACGATTTTGCGAAATATATCCCGTTCCTCCCCTCCCTTCGTTCCACAGTCCCTCCTTATCGCTCTAGGTCCAGCCACCTAACTTTCTTGTCGATGATCTAGTCGGTCACCAAGCCGCCAACTGCCCGAAGGCGGGAACCCCAACTTGGTAAATCTCTCTCGGACGCCGCGCGGCGCCTTCTAAGCCCGGGAACTGATTCTCGTTTTCCATCTCCGCGACGAACTTCGGTATCAGCTACAACTGTGAGTCTATCTGTTCCTGGGAAGAATCCCATCATCCATGCGGATTTTGACGCTCGTTTGAACGACTAGGCGGTGAGGAAGGACATGTTTCCAGGGAATGCACGGCCGATCCAAAGGCCAAAACCTGTTATAAGTGTGGTCAAGAAGGTCACATTGTACGTCCGTTTTCGTTTTCGAAGTCCCGCCTTTCGCGCGTCGTTATCTTAGCGCCGTTGTAGTCGCGTGAATGCACCCAAACCACCACATCTGGCGGAGGAGGTGGAAGCGGCCAAGAATGCTACAAGTGTGGGAAGGTTGGCCACATTGCCCGTTCCTGCCCCGAACCAACGGGTACCGGAGGTTCTAACTACGGTGGGAGTGGCGGTTATGGTGGTGGTGGTGGAAGCTACAACGCTTTCGGGGGCGGAGGTGGAAGCCAGAAGACCTGGTAAGGTTGACGACCATCGATTTCGAGATTTTGGGTTCTCACTACTTGGTTCGTAGCTACTCTTGTGGTGGTGTTGGACACCTTTCCCGCGACTGTGTGCAAGGTTCCAAATGTTACAACTGTTCTGGATTCGTACGTAACCCCTACCTGATCAGTCAGCCTCCGCTGACAAGACGCTCTCGACCCAGGGTCATATCAGTAAGGACTGCACCCAGCCTCAGAGGCGCGCTTGCTACACCTGTGGTTCGGAGGGGTTTGTGTATTCTGTTTTTACCTCTCGCTGGGCGCTGACGACCTTTCTGCAGACATATCTCCCGTGACTGCACCAACCCGCCCGCGGAGTCGTGACGATCCTGACTGCTCATCTTCTACTCTTCTTGTTCTTCATCCATTTTCGATGATATCTTGCGAGTGATGTATCCCTTTTTGTCTCGTGTACGACTAGCGAGTTATCGGAAACGACGTTCGAGCCCAGTTCTGGAGTGACCGGAAGCGCGTGAGAAAATCAAACGACGAGCCAATGGGCGGAAGCGGTTTTAGAGGAAAAGGCAGCCGCTCCGTCGCGTCCCGTTTTTCAACTCGCATACCTTACACTCCTCCCTAACCTCCCAAATGCAAGCTGCCCGTCTTGTTCGCCCCATCAGGGTCGCCAACAGGCATTTCTCTCGTTCTCTCTCCGCCGCTGCCACGACCACATCCCGTGCAAATGACGCCGTCATTCCTCTGTCCAACGTCGAGGCACATTGGGAGAAATTGACCGCCGACGAGCAGCTCACCATCCACCAACAGCTGGAAGAGCTCCAGAAGAGAGACTGGAAAACTCTTTCACTAGACGAGAAAAAAGCCGGTCCGTACATATCCAGCTCCTCCGGGATAGGTATAATTGACTCCCCATTAATATATGCAGCTTACTACGTCGCCTTTGGACCTCACGGACCCCGGGCTGATCTCTACCCTCCCGGCACTGTGCCAAAGCTCATCTTATATGTCGTGGCTGGTGTTATGGCCGGAGGTGCTCTGACCCTCGCAAGCCGACTCTTCGGTAGGTCCCGAAAACACTCGACTCCTTTTCTTTCCGACCGTGCTAACCGTGGTACCAGCTGCCCCGCCTCCACAAACCATGAACAAGGAATGGCAGGAGGCTTCAAACGAGCGTGCTCGCGAGTTAAACCTCGACCCTATTACCGGTAAGTGCTCACACGGTTTTGTTCCACCCCAGGGATTTCCACCCAGACTCATTCCGACCCCCCTTAAGGTGTGCCATCCGAGGGTTATTCAGGAAAAGGCTTCGTACAATCCAACTTGAAGTAGATTTTGGGGGCACCCACGTAGGGTCTAGGGCGGGATACTCTGGAATGCAACTATGCTTTATACTTGCCCGTAATCGAATATTTGTTGTCGTCCCTCGCTTATCTCGTGGCGTTGCTGTCCGGGGGTCTCCTGGTGGGTGCTATGCATTTCATGTGGGATAATTACAGAAGGTCTACTCGGCTTTAGCTTCCTTTGCGTCCTTCTCCTTCTCTCCTTCCTTCTCTCCCTCAGCCTTTTCTTCTTTCTCTTCCGACTCTCCGAGCTCAGCTCTACCGATGCTTGCTTTGTTGTCCACCAACGTGTGAAGCGCGATGACTGCCCGCATGAGGCTGCTCAAGTACACAACCAACAGCTCGTCATTCGTCGTCGAGGAGAAACTTTGCGTTAGGACTGAGTTGTTGAGGTCGGGCAGGAGGTTCAGGGCATCTTGGAGGTTGTAAATGATCTGGTGATTCACTGGCATCTTCCCTCGTGCAACGTCTTGTAGGTAGTTGCGAATATCCGTCAGGCGGTATTGTAAGCCGCGAAGAGAAGCCAGTTGTTCGGCAACGCGGGTTGAGAGGGTTGTCGTGGTCGAGTCCTTGATGTCTCGAAGGAGGTGCTCTACACCGATCTCTTCGGCTTCCTCGGCCTCGATCGTGGATGGGACATGCAGGAAGGTTTTACGGGTTTCAGTCCCGTCCTGGATGATTCGATCTTAGCACCTCCAGAGTATACGGAGGGACAATCAAAGAACTCTCACGTCTTTGATCTCTTCAACAGCGAAGTATGCGTCTGTTGGGATTCCAACAGTTTGTGGTCGGACATCGACGATGACCATTACCGGTCGGGCAATAAACCGTTTGAAGAGGTCGTTGATCTCTTGGTCCGAAGCTCGAAGTTTCGGTCCCGTGTGATACCACCCGATCATCCGTTCACGAGCTGCGACGCAAGAACGCGAGCTCAGTTCACGCTATTTGAACTTGAAGGCAGTTGTACTCACCGTTCACCTTCTTGAACATCTCCCACATCCCTTCGATGTAATTGTGGTCTAAGAACCACGTTTTCGAGTCCTTCTCGTCCTCCTCGAAGGGTATACCGAAGGAGTTGGCAACATTTACCGTCTTGCCATTATCTTGACCGAGAAGAACACCGACGACACGTTTGGTTGAACTCCGGGATATCGACCGGGCGTGGTGGTCGGCGACGGAGAGGAGTACGAGGGGGTGTACAACTGTGAGGCAGATGTGGGGTTAATCGATCCCTGCCCTCATCGGTTCCTGACATCAGATACGGACCGACGGTCGTTGCAGCCAAAGCTGTTAGCTGTGAAAACGTACAGGTGTCAGGGAACTGTAGGCTCGGGTAAAGGAGCATAGGCTCACTTGTTCTGTAGTTGTGGCCACCATCGTTCAGGAAGGGGGGAGATTAGAGTGATCGACTTACGCGTCCCTCTCCACTTCCGCGTCTCGCGTCTTTTTTTCACGCATTTACACTTGCGACGGAAACTGTTTCATTTTACAATTAGTTGTCGAGCGTAGCGAGTTCAAGAGATGTAGTAAATCCAAGGGATGTAGGAAATTAAGAGATGTAGCGAATCTAAGAGATGCAGTGGGTCTAAGAGATGTACAGATACATAGAGTTTCCTACCATTACAGGCGCGACGCCAGGGGTGGTCGTATTTTCAGTACAACCTTTCCAAACTGTTCGCCTTTCTCGAGGATTTCGAACCCTTTCTCGACCGACTCGAGACCATCCACAGTGTGTGAGATAACTGGGACAAGCTTCTTTTCCGCCATAAATTCGGTGGCGTCCTTGAGGTCCTTCAGTGACCCCAGAGTCGAGCCTTTCAAAAATGGTTCAGCGGAAACATGAGACGGTGAGGGGGGGGAGATTATAGGCACCTATGAACTGGATGTTTCGTAAAATTTCTCGCATGGAGAAGTTGAGCTTTCCTCCCACATCCCTGCGGAGATACACTTCAGTGGAAAGATCGCATACAGTCACCCCTAGAGCTCACATTCCGTAAACCACAATCTTTGCACCAGGCTTGAGAAGCTTTGTCGTGCGCTCGACAATATCCCTCCCAGCAGAGTCGATGACCGCATCCAGAAAACCGTTACCCTCCTCCTTCAGGAGTTTTCCAAGCTTGGCAGGCCAGTCCTCTGTGAGATGGGATAGGTCAAGCTGGGGATAGGTACCTAATTCAAGGGGGGACGCCCACCATCTTTGTAGTTGACACCACCTTTGACACCGAGGGGAAGCAGTTTTTGGATCTTCTCGTCGCTGCCGCTTGTTACGAACACGTTTGCACCTTTCGCAATGCATAACTGAACCGCAAACAGAGCCACGCCTCCCCCTGCCCCAGTGATGAGGATGTTGCGGCCCTTACCTGCGCCGGCGTTGATGACGGCAGCCCTGATTTCACGATTAAACGCACGAAAATATAGAGAGCAAATAGAACAAACCTCCAAGCAGTTAGTCCACCACCGGGCCACGCCGCAGCCTCCTCAGAAGAAAGGTGGTCTGGGGTTGGCATAACATATTTGCGTTCAACCACAACATACTCTCCGAACGTTCCGATGGCAGGGTTAGAACTACCACCGACGACGCCGAACCTATAATGGAGAGCAATCAGATGGTGGCCGAAGCAGAAAGGCTCCTCTGTCACTTTGATTCCGGTCCATAAGGGTTGGAGTCCCACCCGCGGACGGGTACGAGGAACACCTTCCTGGACAAAAGAGGGTCGTTTCTGTCGGACGAGGCGATAACAGTACCTAGAAACAACAGGTTAGTTTGGTCCGCCAGGTCGTATTGTGGGCCCACATACCCGCTCCGTCTCCGCCGTAGACACTCCCAATAGTTATGCCCGGGTACAGACCTTTCCGGGTCCAAACCTAGAAAGATTGACGACAGCTGCGCACGAATGGGTCCCAAGAGCTCACCTCTTTGTGGTTGAACGCTGCAGCCTCCATCTTGACGAGGACTTGGCCATCTCCGAGAGGTGGGACATCTTTATACTCGAGCACAGCGTCGAACTTGTGCGAGCCGCTTTGGTCCTTCGCCTTCCGGAGGATAATCGCTCTGGAACGCTGGGGGGTGTTGGAGAGTGTCATTGGTAAGGTTGTTTTGAGCTCTCGGTTGCGTCGAGCAGCTATTTAAATCATACTTACCTGCGACTTCCCCGCACCGCGGGTACACGGACGGCATGAACGTACCATGAAATAACATTTGAAGGAACACGTCGACGTGCTTCCATGGACCGGTTAACTCGACGGACGTGCATGGAATCGCTCCGAATCGCTTGGAAGCGCACAGAGCGAGCTGTAGGCTTGTAAGTGTAATCGAAGCGCACCGGCAGTACGCGATCGGACTCCGAGTCCCGGACACTATCAGATTTTCCGGTGACCGATCGCCTCAATGCCTCGACAATTACGATCACGTCGGTCTCGTCCAAACTACGCGTCTCCGCACACTGGCGAGGAGGTAGAAGCGTACGTTCCCGATCCAGAGGAACAGGAGAGCGGCAGCGAATTTGCTGCGAATGATTCGGATAGGAATGGTGGCCCTGACGCTTCGGATGATGATGCCGAACCTGACGCCGAAGGCTCCGAAGACGGACGGGGTGGAGAAGTGGGCTCTTCATCTAGAGCTACCCCTCAGGTAAAGAAGGCAAAGTTCAAGTCGCAGGGTCCTAGTACGAGATCGCGGAAGAGCGTTCCTGTCGGGCTTTCAAAACCAACCAAAGCAGTTCCCCCGACACACAATCGACATCGACCACCTCCGTTGTTCCGAAGAGATGCTCAAGTGGAGCGTTTGCTTTACCCTCCTACTCTCTTTCAGCCTCCTACGACAGTCCCGACGAATAGCTTCACTTCATCCGTCAGAACGATGAAGAGGCTGGAACGGAGTTGGGGCAGGAATATTGGTCCTGGACCCGTTCACGAACTTCTTGAGGATAGAGCCTGGTTTAAGGAGGCTGCTCCTGACGCTTCTGTCACCTCTGAGGCGGGTCGACGGCCAGTGGTCCATGACACCGTCAAACTCGATGGGAAATACCAAACTATTTCCGAGAGGTCAGTTCTTTGTACAGCCGTTTTACTCTTCTGGGTTAAAGAAATATACAGAGAAGCGCCACCGTACCTCCCATGTCCGATGGGGTCCGAAGCACATGGGTTGTCCTGTCACCTTGGACCGTTCGGTAACCAAACCAAAACGGAAATCAAACCGCTGGAAAGCACCAACCTTTGTGTGTCACTACCAACGTCCTCATTCTTAGACTCTCAACTAATGAACAACCAGCAGAAGTAATACCCCAAAGTAATTCACACGTGTTCAATGCTGGTGGGCCCGTGTGGGGGTTAGATTGGTGTCCCATTCAATCTGATGTTCGCGAACGTACGTGTGACGGCGCCGTTAGTTCATCTCACCCCTGAGTTCCCTCGGCAGATGTTTCATATCGCCAGTACATCGCAGTCGGATCACATCCGTCTGCGTATACGCCAAAGATCGGCGCTAAGGCATCCCGGCCATCCCCCAGCAGTATCCAGATTTGGTCCTTTGGTCTGGAGGAAGGCAAGCCAATAACACGTTGCGAAGCAATTTTGTGTATTGAGAGTGGCCACACGAACGAATTGAAGTGGTGTCCGCTGCCATCCCATGATCCTGTAAGTTGTGTTTCTCAGTGGATCACGAATTTTTCATCGACCGTTGTCAGCTCGGAGCGGAAGACAGGCTGAACCAACCTCGTAAACTGGGCCTACTCGCTGGAACCTTCGAGGACGGGTCGTTCTCTGTATTTGCTGTCCCGCATCCAGGTGACCTCCGGCCGCCAAATACCAAAGGTCCAGTTTATGGTGAGTGGAATTCCCTGACCTCTGATTCTTCGCACATGAAACCCCATGTATAGTAAAGGTCGAGCCGATACTCCGTATCGAACTACAAGATACGAGCTGTTGGACCTTTGACTGGGCGAACAGCGAGGTGGTCGCCATCGGGTGCACAAATGGTGGGTACGATCGACAATGTTCTCGACGCTCCCTAACAGCCCGGCCAGGTGTTGTGGCAGTCTACGATATTTCCAACCCTCTGAAGGATGGGGAACCCCTTGGTCAAGGTAATTTACTCTGGCCTCCGTTAGATGTTGTGGAGTCTGAGGTGTTTACAGATATTCTACCTCAGTTCTATACCTCGATTCACCAATCTGGCGTTCGTGCGGTGACCTGGCTGCGCGTACCTCCATCTTCTTCTTCAGGCAGCCTACTCTGGGATGAAGATCCCGTCATCATCGCGACTGGTGGGTACGACGGTGCTCAGGGCTACATAGACCTGAGAGATGGAGCCATGAACGAGTTCAACAGGACAAGAGGTCGGTGTCAACAATCGGATATCGATCGTGGGGCTGACTGGACGTAGATGTTGTGAATGATATCAGCTTCTCCCCATACATCCCCGGGGTCATATCTATCGACCACGAGAATAGCGTGAAAGTGTTCTCGGCTGCCCCGAGCTTATTGGGGAAAGGGCACAGTATGTTCAACGCCAACGGTCCAACATGGGTACGCCACGCGATCTAACCGCCGTGAGGTGCCTCATCACGCGTTCAACAGAGCATCGGGTCCTCAGACTATCATCCATACGTCGTGACTGGTTGCGCAGATGGGTCGTGTATTACGACGAACGTGTTGCGGCCTCCACGGAGGGGCGACGTGGTGAGTCTCGAGACCGCCTCTACGAGGCGCTTTCAAGGCTCATAAATCGAACCAGCCATTTTTCTATTACAAAATATATCAACTAGATTACAGCCGCAACGCGGGAGAGTACCGGATGCTGGAACACTTTTTACCTCAAGTAGGCTCTCCTCCCATCTCCTCTCTCCGTCTGCTGATCAATGTAACATGGATAGGAGACCACTGATCGGCTTGCAGCTAAGAAAGCGAGGTCTAAAAACCCGGAAACGGGCCCTGCTCAGACGAACGCTGGGGCGTGGGCGCCGGAGGTGAGCGTACAACGGGTGACGTGGAATAACGGGAACGGGTTGGGGAACTGTCAGCTTCTGGTGTCTGGGACGGCTTCGGGGCTCTGCAGGATAGACTGGTTGAGTGGCCGGTGGTTCAAGGGTCGGACGCTGGGGCCTGGTGGTATCGAGACACTGCGCGGAGAGGTTGATGGGGATGGGGACGTTGATATGGATGACCCCGAGGGTGATGGTGAGGGAGAGGCTTCGGACTGAAATCGGTTATGTGCAACTGGACGACGCGTCCGCGCACTCATTACGAACTCGATCGCGTTCGGATTACGGTCACTTTCCGCGAACCCTCACGATGTTTGACTATTCGATTCTCCAAAAATACGCAAAAATGTTCGAGTCCTCTCCGTCATCCTTACCTCCGACGCTCCTACTCACTCATACGGGAACGTCTTTGGCGCTCTTCGACAAGTACCCCAAGGCCATATATCACTTCTTGGTATTACCGAGGATACTCCCCGGCTCAGAGTTTACTGTGGGAGACTTGACGAATCTGCAGACCTTGTTGGCGAAAGGGGAAAGGGCAGAGGCCAAGACACTCCTCGAAGGTCTCAAGAGGGACGCAGAGATGGTGAAAGAGATGGTTGAGAAGGAAATGATCAAGAAGCATGGGTACAAGTGGGATGTGTGGATAGGGTTCCATGCTGTACCTTCTCTGTTGTACGTTTGGGAGTGGCGGCGGCCAACCACGAAAATTCCGGCCCGTTTCTCACTGAACTCTGCCTTGACTCGTTCAGTCACTTGCACCTGCACGTCGTCTCGTCTGACTTGTGCTCGCCGACCCTGAAGCATAAGAAACATTACAACTCGTTTCACCCAAAACTGGGGTTCTTCCTGCACGTGGATGATGTCCTATCCTGGTTCGAGGGGGACAACGCCTCGTTCGATAACGAGGTAACTAACCATCTCTCTTTGGTCACGCTGAAGTTCATTTATGGAGGGATTGACCCGTCGATTGTGCCCAGGTGACGTCGTTGCGGCAGAATAGGCGTGAACCTCTTCTGAAAGAGGATTTGGAATGTTGGAGATGTCGCGAGACATTCAAGACCTTCCCAAAGCTCAAGGAACACTTGACACGCGAAAAAGAAGCTGAAGCATCCCGCAAAGAGAAGGCTCCTCAAGCGACGAAGAGGAAGAGCCCTGGGGGTGGCGATGCCGACAGGGTAGAGCCTAGTTCGAAGAGGCAAGCCGTAGCTTCAACCGCGGACACATGATGTTACCTGAGGTAGCCCAAGCAGAGACCATATGGATATCATACAGGAGCATATTTGCCCTTTCGTTGTACATTGTTGAATCGAAGGAGTGCTATCTGCTTCAAATTCACAAACTTCATACGGGTGCGGGTGGCTGGTGGGTCTTCCTAGACCTCTCACTGGCGAGGCGAATGGCCCAGGTGAGCTCGTACGTCTTGCATGCATCTGTAAGGAAGAGTGTTAATAATGTCAGATGACACGCAAGCTATTGGAATCGCACCCTCATAAGAGCTCAACATGGTCGCAGTCTCGGGGTGCTCCTCGATATCTTCGATGTTGTCGATGAACACTGAGATTTCGGAAAAGAATGGATCGTCATCGGGGAAGTTGTAGGTCTCCTCCAGGTCGCTCCCCGGACGACGAATATGGAGAACGGGCTGGACGTATGGGTTCACCAGTCTGTGGGATACTGATGAGTACCACAGCGTGGTGAATTCGATGGGATCTACTTCATCTGGTATCCGTCTGCGAAAACTTCAAGTTCGCAGCTGTAGTCATGACCCTTGAGGGCGACACAGTGAGTGAACGTGCCAATGGCTCCGTTTTCGTATTTCCTATGGGAACTGATTAGCAAAATCCTCAAAAAGAAAGGCCCGTTTACATACCACGTTGCGGAAGTGATACGGGGGATCCTGTTTTCCGGCGCGATCTTATTTTCGTCGATCGCCAACCCGCTGAGTTTTCCAGCATCTTCGTACCACTCCAAGGAATGAGCAGCGACGCTCGAGATATCCACCTCCCCTCCAAAGTACCGGGAGAGATCACAGAAGTGAGTTCCCTGTTCGATTACCGGACCGGCACTATGCAACCGGTTCTCATTGTCAGGGAACGTTTAAATACGCCGATCACGGTCTCAATTACCTCTTGGACTTGTCCCACCAATCCGGTTTGGCGATAGCCTCGTACGCGCAGGCATAGCGAGCGATGGTAGCCATAACCTTGAGGTCATTCTCTTCGATCGTCTGCTTCATCATTTGCACCGCCTTGAGGTATCGAAGCATGTACCTGAACCACCTTTAGCCGGTGGTGTCATCAGACCAACCAAAGGATGCTCACCCGACGGAGCAGACATTGCCACTATTGCCGATCACTTTCGCGACCTCGAACGAATCCTTAAGTTCCTGGAACGAACCAGTCGCGACGGGCTTCTCGACGAACAAGGAGATTCCGGGGAAGTTTTTCAAGAGCTGGATTTCAATATCCTTTCCCGAGACGGTGCCGCCTCGGAACATGGGTGGACTTCCGATGACGACAGCCCTGGGGTATTCTTCTTTAGTCATCGTGCTAACGAATTCATCAAGGTTCTTGCAGATCCTGGTGTTTTCATAGGCTGATTTTACGAAAGTGTCGCATTTAGTTTGGAGAATGGAGGCTGCGCGCTCGATCGCGGGGTCTATGAGGGCGACGACCTTCAACCTCGGTCCAAGTTTGCTAGAGGACGAGATAAGATCAAGAAACCTCTGCAACTGACCCCCTTACTGCTCGAGACGGAAAGAGTGGTTCCATGGACCCTCGGGCGAACCTGACGTTTCATCAGGGTCGAGATGCCACAAGGAAGGAGATTTGACCAACCGAACATGATATTGCCAGCACCGATGAAAAGGACATTGAAGTTATCACCTCCCGGAAGGGTGGGTGTCCTGCAAATGAGAGGGTTGATCTGAGATTATCTACGACTGCATGACAATGAAGGACGCACCTGTCCATTCGAATCAGTTTCTCGGGATCGATAGAGCTGCTTCGAGACGGGTTCCTGGACGACCCGCTCCTCGGCGTGGAGCTACCACCATCAAGAGGCGTAATACCGAGCGAGGAAGACATCGTAAATAGGTCGAAGGAGATCTGGAGGAAGAGACCGAGTGTCGACTGGAGGGAGTGTGGGGTGGAGGGGAGGGAAGGAAATTTCAAAGAACGGATATTTGTTACAGGATGGCCGGTGGAGATCTGAGCGTTCGGTTTTCTGGCCGGTCACCGCCTATCGAACGATGGCATTATAGTTTGGCCCGTGCAACAGCTCCCGGAGACCCGGAGGGACCATCACGATGATGGGGAACTCAGCTCCGAGCCGACAGACTAAACATGAAATCTTCTATCAAGATCGCCTGGCGAGAGGGGGAGCCGAGAAGCCCCTCTACTAGGTGCTGTTGAAGCCCTGTACTCGATTTCATCTGTTCTGGCGTTATTTTTTGTATGGGAGGCGAACTGATCGTGAAGGTACCCCGCACTGACCCTGCATGTCAACCCACCCATAGGTAGATTCATTCATCACTGTGGGTACGGGTTGGTTGCAAGTTCCGACCGACACACCTCGCTCCGCCAAATGCATCAGTTCCTGGTTGTGTTTCGTTTTTGGGGCGGCTGCTAGCATTGTTGTCAAGTCGATCAAACCAAGGATTGCATTGCATCATCTGCGTTCCCCCCTGACCGGCGAGCTTACCGAGTGCGAGAATTATAATCTACAATTGCCTACCCAAATGCATACAACGTCGAGACCCTCTCTTAAAAATACACGGTAAGTAATGCTCTCAGCGCCTCGCCTTCAACAGTTCTCTCAACTCTTCGCTCAGCGTTGGTAAGACCGCGGCGGGGAAGGAAGATGACCCTCCAGGCGGGTCGGAGGCTTGGCCCGCTTGACCTTCTTTGCGACGCCGAAGGCTACCTGTGGGCAGTTGTATGGGCTCCCCTTCGGCCCGACGCCGGTCAATATCAGCCACAAGTTGCGAGAAGGACAAAAATAACACCTCCGCTTGAGCGAGGGTGGTATCCAACTCGATCGTCATGCTTAGTTCGTTGCAATACTGTTCCGTGTGTCAGTTTTTTGGTCCTCGAACCGGTGTGCGGGAGATTTACCTTCAGGATTTCATCAAACTACAAAAGGTCCGAATTAGCGGTCAGTCTAGGACTGGAAAGATGTTCACACACCTCGATCAGATATCGGAGTATCATGTCCCTGTGCGATTCGAGGACCGCGAACGCAACGAACAGCAGGAACTGGTTCGAGTAGTAATCGGTCCAGAGGACCTCCCAGAGGCTCAGCACCTCGTCGAATGGGAACTCGCGCTTGAACGCGATCAGGACCCATCTGAAGCTGAAGAACAAGTTCAGCGCCTCGGCTTTCTCTGCAATCGTGGTTTAGAATCGGTTCGAATATGCACAAGATGCTCGAACTCACCGAAATGACGGTACAACTCAGGGTCCATAACGGCGATCAGTTGTTGGAGAGTCGACAGTTGTTTCTTCATCCCACTTTGGTCCCTCAGGAAGTTTTGTTTCTACGGAACAGTCGAAATAAATAAAAAATCAGAATACCACACCCCCTAGGTCAAGAGCCCAACTCACCATCCGGTCCATCACCTCGACGAAACACCAGAAAGTCATCTCGGGTTCTCCACCCATAACGACGTAAATCGGGGCACAGAGATCCGACATTCCCTGAACGTAACCTTCATTGCCTTCCGTCAGTCGGCCCATTCAATCCACAGTGAATGACTTCTGTCATATCAGAGTGTCAAATTGTACACACCTAGCTCCTTTTCATAGAATCCGTACGTCAACAGGATCGCGGCTAGTTGTTCCGTGTGTTCGTTACTAGGAGATTGAGCACCTATTTCACCGTTCTGTGGTGAAATGATAGCGTATCGAGCCGACACAGTTTTGTCCTCGGGAGATGCGGGAGGTTGTGCAAACAAGGATATGGTCCTATCCGTGCGGCGACAGTCCACATCGATGCGATGTCTCTCCTCCAACACATCTGGTCTCTCGAAAACCTCGGGTACACCACACCATTCGTCTCTGAGCTCGTAGTACCGTTTCCTGTGTATGTTCGACTGAGACAAACCCATAGGTGAGTGAAAGTTGGGGCGTACCTTTTCTCTTCCCATAGTCTATCCCTTTCCTCCGTCGTGGTGTCCCACTCGTACACCCCCAAAAGGAACGGCCACACAGTTCTCCTCAGGTCCCCAACTGTGCTTATACCACGCCTGAAAACCTCCTTTCTCATTTCCTCCTTGCTCACCTTGGGACGACCGTTGCTATCGAACCAGCTCAGCCACATCTCCGTATCTACGGGGTGTTTGGGATCCCTGGTCGTTTTTGGAGTGGGGAGGTTTGAGGTGCTGTGCAGCAGCTCAAAAATTCCCAGCGAAGAGCTTTCCTCTCCCGCATCTTCTTCTGATGAAGGAATGGCTTGAGCTTCTCGCCTCCGAGCCCGCTCTCCCTCTTCTGCGACAACTCGGGCCCATCGAGCCAAATAAACCCGAGCGCTCTCAAATTCACCCACACCTCCTTTCTCAACCCAGCTGCCCCACTCCCATTCGCCGTTGGCGTTTACGAGGCTCTTCACTGGGTCGGGGAGATGTGGGACGATGGGTTTGGCAAGCGGATGTGAGAGGATGTTCTGAGCGGCATGTTTCGTCGCTCTCGTGATGTTCGAGAATGACTGTAAGAGGGCCATCCGAGCCTGTGATGTACCCTGAGTCATGGAAGGTAACGGTGCGGCCATCGAGCGGTGTAGAACCGATGATCTCGAGGAATAGGGGTTGGGCGGGGACGTTGAGAGGGGCCGCGGTCGACGGTGAGCGGGGATAGGGGAGAATGAGTTCGCGTACGACGACTGAGCGAGAATATCGTCCACTTCGTCGTCCCCGAACAGTATTGTGGTGTGGGCTTCCACGTCTGCCCGAGAAGGATCAATCAGGAGCAACGCTGGATCCAAACACGACCGAAGGATATGCGAGTAATTCCGCAGTCGGGCAATCAAATCCTCTCCTCCCCAAGATGTCGGTTGCTCCTGGGGAGAACTCGGGGGCGGTGGATAGGTGGCGGGTGAAGTGGATTTTGGTGGCGGTGATCGAGGTGGGAGACAGAAAGACCTTGATTCATCATCGTGGAAGTATAGGGTGGGTAATGTGGGACCGTTAATGAGGTTGATCGCGATTGACCCGTCTGTAAGACATCAAATCTAAGTATGAGGGGATCTGTGGTTGAAATGTACGAATTCTTACACCAGGAGGACAGATTTGGAGGATAGACAAGCAAGGAATAGACGGAGGTCAGGGGTACGGAGAATGCGTATGTCTCGGGTCGCGAAGTCGGCATGTCGATGAGGATAGCATCTAATCAAATCCATAGGAATCAGAGAGGTCCTGAAGCGCACTTTGACGAGCTCACCTTCTTCCTCATCGTACGGAGCCTTTCCTTCTACAGTGACGAACTTGTCCCATTCGCTCTGTCCTTTCTCGTCTAACAACCTCTCAGGTATCCACGCGAGGAGATAAGTAGGGTTTGTTGCCTCCTGTGCGTACGAGGTGGATAGTAAGTATGAGGATGAGTTGGTCCAACTGCGGACGATGACGCACCCGTTTGACGATTGCCACAAATCCCGGGATGTTATCTCTCGCATACGCCGTAGGGTTTACATACACCTTGGACTTTGTGTATAACAGCCTGTACTTGCTACCATCTGAATCTTCGTGGCTGCTGGAAGAGAGGTCTTCCGTAGGCTGCCTCTTTATTTCTACCATATCTTCGGTCTGGGGGGCAAGCACGGTCATTGGTCAGTGTGGCGCGGAATGGGGTGGTTGCGTGCCAAAGAGCTGAAGGATGGGACTCACGGAGATCGTGGAGAGGATACTATCCGCGAGCGATGTTGGGGGGTTTCCTCCTCCCATGGCGAGGTGGTTGGGGTTATATGCGGGTGGCTGGGCGCAGCAGCTGCGGGGAGATCGAGGGCAGGGCGCTGACTTTGATCGTGTCATAAGCTCCGGCTCAGAACCCGCAATCCTTCGCACGCCAAAGATTAAGATGAGGGAAGAACAAAGCTTCGATAGCATGCGTATAACGGGGAAGTAATGAGGCGGACACGAGCCAATATCTACTTTTGGTACGACCAAACGTTCCTAAGCACTGAAATAAATCCCAAAGAAAATCCACCAAGAAATCGAGGAGAACAACGACATCGGTTAGAACTTTGACACGATAACACCAAAAACAGAGACTCACGTCCGGCCTTGGAAGCCAGCCTGTTCAGAGAATCGTCACTCTCCCCCATGGCTCTGACCGGTCCAGAGATGGCGAAACTCGTTGATGTACTCTGGGCAACACCGTTTTCATCGACGTCGGCGACGCTAATCTGGATCGCAGCATGGTCCTTGGCGGTGATCAAGCGGTCTGTGCAGCGTCGGAGATGAGGCGGAAAGTTATTGCGTGAGCTTCAAGGTAACGGATTGGTTCATGACCTCTGAGACATACTGGTGGCCGCGCATTTTCGTGGGACATAAAGGTCAACGAGGATTCCCTAGTGACAATCACTTCTTCAATCCCAAACACCCTCTAGCTGAGTCGGTGGTCGCTCACCTGATCGTTCTCCATGACTTGAGGATGTGTTTACAGGAGATTTGCTCGTGAGTCCGTCAAGAAACGCATTTCCTTTTCTGGTCAGCTGTACAGTCGTGATCGAGTCGTCGACCGCCACAGAGGTTTGGTCACACCGTATGTTCAGACGGATTCGTGATAAGATAGCTATTGGATTGCGAAAAACTACGGATACGTATCGATTGCGAAGGGCGAACATCGGGCGAAGTTGTGCGTAAATACATGAGGGTAGGCGGAATCCAAACGTGAAGTATCAGACACTATCGTGGGGGGGATCACTTGTACGGCGGTCAGGTCTCACGGTGCTCTCCCCCGCACCTGAGTCTTCGTGTTCCCTCCAGGCATCTCGGAGGTGCTGTGGGCCGGGCCGCTGGACAGTTCCGTCCAACTCGAAGGAATCGTAGTCACGAGAGCCGCCAGATGGATCATATCGTTGGTTGTTCGACTGGTGAAGCGGAAGAACGGCCGCAGAGGTCTCATCCTTGATCCTCGGAGAGAATGGACGATGGGAGAATTCAGCTGCCAGGTCGGGGTAGTATTGACGGTACGCAAAGTACGCAACGGACAGACCGAGAATAGATCCAACCGTCACATCTTGCCAGTGATCTTCAAACAATGATTTGGGTTATAAATAGGCAGGGACCAGTGTCAGATATTTTTACGTACGGCGGTAGTCCATCGTGCGGGAAATTGCAACTAGCGCAGCACCGCTGAGTGGGGCGAGGGAGATCCATGCTTTGGGCTACGGTCCGCAGTCGCAAATCATCAGCGTGGTCAGGGCTGTATAGATGAGATGTTACGCACAGCATGCCCCCTCTTATCAAACAAGTGAAGTTTGCCAGCGATGTAGAGCGACAGGAACCCCAGACCAGCGAAAGACACTGGAGAGGGGGTCAAGTAGGATATAAACGCGGGGGCTCAGAACTCACAACTGGAGTGACCGCTGGGGAAACTCCTGAAACCGTCGTTAAGAATGTGGATGTCCGGCTGTGTGCATATCGATGCGCTTGAGAGGCCATACACGGGGTCCACCGACCCCGGGGGTGGCATGCATCGTGAGATGACATCTATGGATAATTTTAGTTCGCAATGTTGGAGTGTTCTAGACCTCCTCACCTGGTCTCGGTCGACCGACTGTCAATTTTGTGAACTGGGTAACGACGCCAGCCACGCTAAGCGATAATATAACTGTACGGTCACGTCAGCTGGGGAGTAAACAGGGAGGATAACCGCCTTTACGCACGTCCCAAGTACGAGTTGTGTAGGTCCCAGAATGACCGAACTGTGAATAGGTTGATAATGGGGAGTAACACAAGTGGGGCCACAAAACATATGACCAGAAGCCATAGGTTCTACGAGAATACTCAGATTGGAGTCGTGGATGTACGCTGACTGATACCCACCGGCACACGTTCATGCACTGCATACCTAGATTGTTGCACGATTAGTCCCCGCTCATCTAAGTCGTAGGAGTAAGCTCACGGATGGCGCAAACTGTTCGGGGGAACGTCAGGGAATATTTCGCTGTGGGGGCGGCCGCGAGACTCACGAGGTGTCCTCTAAGGAAAAGACTCGCTTATAGCCAGAGATCCCGTCCAAAGCAAAGAACCCGCCGCTACAGGGGGGGCCGATGAGGTCAGTTCGAGAGGGCAGAGAGGCGATCTTACGCAAGCGCAATGGAGACGATCCTGGGTGAAAATTGGTGTGAGGAGAGTCGACACAGACAGATGAGATCGCTGACCAGTCGGGAAGGTAGGAGAGCAGGAGCCTCCGCTTCCTCTCCCTTGAGACTTTGACGCTCTTGACCTCTCTGGGCCCGAATTGGGGGAGCTTCATGAGGAATGAACTGGGTTTGGATGGAGGAGATGAGGAAGAATTGGTCGGTGGGTACTGGGTGGTGGGAGGGTCGTGAAGGCGGATATAAGACATTTCTCGGCTGGCGGATAAAGCACAGCAGGGCTACAGCCGCCCAGATCGGGGGAACGGGGTGTCCGAGCCAGCCCCCCGCGATACCCGGCAGGGTTAATTCTTTGTTCCGCCCTTGTTCGGCCTTGTCCCTCCTTGTCCACACTTCCCTCGACCATGGCCACGACCACGACGGGGAATTTGAACGGGGTATCGAACGGGTTCCAGTGGTCACCAGGTATTTATTGCCAGCTGTGTGCACACCCGCTTATCTCACCTCTATTCTTCGAGTGGGCAGAGTTCGATGCCAGGTTGGAACACATCGCTTCCACAGACCTCCTCCAGTCCGTCATTTCCGAACGGCCCTTACCCGCTTACGCTCAATCGTGTGAACCTCAGCGAAGAATGGCCTCAATTACGCGAAATAATCAAGTACAAAATCCAACAGGTGCACGCTCGTCCCTTCTCTCCACCGTGTGCTCGGCTCACAGGCGTTTGATTCCAAGAACATCGGCATGTTTCTGGACAGCCCAGAGTACTCGGCCCCAAAGCAACCCCCACCCTTTGTAAACCGCGCTGATACCAACGGTGGCCTCAGGTTGCCACCGGTCCGGCCAAGAGCGCGCAATCCTTCAAACCCGATTGAAGCTCGGGTGAGCTACATGACGAAAGCAGAGGCCGAAGGAGCAAAAGCCGGCATCTTTGCACAGTTGGACGAATTCGAAGAGTACGCTGCATCTCGCTGTACACCATGAACCCCGCCCTGATTTTCCCATTGATAGGAACGCGCCGTTCACTATTCAACGCGTCTGTGAACTGTGTATACGGCCGCAGGAGCATTACAAGGCAGTTGGAAAATATCTGAGGGCTATCGAGAAGTCGCTTCTTGTGACCTCGACGTGGGACAGTTTCCCGAACCCAGTTAGCGGCGCTAAGGCCAACGGCAACGGTCATACGATAACGCCTCTACCAACTGGCCCAATCTCTACCCCCACTACTCCTATTTTCTCGCCTATCCCTTTCCTTCACAGTGACGCCCGAGCTAGGTCCAAGTCCCGAAGTCCCCCTCAGATGTCACTCAACGAACCGAACGACTCAGAGCCAGCCTTTGGACGTGTTGATGAACTTGATGACCCGCGTCCAGGTCACCTAAGTGACGGTCCAACACCTATCTCTTCCACGACAACGATTGTTACGACTCTGCAGGACAGGTTCGTGAAAGGCGAAGATCAAGAACAAATGAAAGGTCAAGGGGAGGCTGAAGTGGTCGAAGAAGCGGACAAAAAGAGACCCGAAACAGAGGCGGAGAACGCTGACGAACAGAGCGTGGGTGAGAAAATGAACGAGGACAAGGACACCGAAGATAAGGCAACAAAAAAAGAGGAGAATACGACAAAAGAGGGCGGCGAGGACAAGGAAAATCAAACTTAGCACGACAACTTGGAACTTGTCATTTCCCCACTTCTACTCTTCATCCACCTACCCTGCACAATACACTTATTTCCCTCTCTCCCGAAGGGCCGTGTACACGCCTTCATTCCTCGCTATCCAGTCGGTCGGAGGAGATCAGCAACCTGGATGCCACTATCAACGATGGCACACGCAAAACTCAGATTCATCCACCAGTCGACACACGATTCTCAAGAATCTGACGTTTTTCGGGGCCAAAAATTGAGCGTTCCAAACACCATAAAGTGTCATGGTGTCTAGCTCCTTTGCATTTCACCACGCATTCAGCACTTTCCCACAGGTTCCGGAGAAGTTTGGGTAGGAGGATCCTACACGGCCGATGTGGTTTGTCTTCGACACCAGACTTCTTGTACAGCCTTTCCGTTCCCGTCTCTGTGTCCCCTTAGTGATTACGAGGGGTCTGTATGGTTCCCTGGATTTAGTGTGGGCAGCTACGAAACGCTTGCTCTCGTAAGATCTGGGCTTCCAGAAAACGGGAAGGACTGGTATGAATTCAAGTTACGTGACTCAAACGCGATACAGAAGTACTTAACTGAGACCAGTAAGGCAGTCCCATGGGTCGTCGCCCGCGGCAGCCTACTTGATCTTGTCCAACGGCCTATAAAGATGAGATAAGAGTTGGGTAGCATTTCGGCGAAGACGCAGGCGACCAACCTATTAAATCCACCACGACTGTAGGGTTTTCAAGAAGTGAGCGTGACGCCCAGGAAATCCAAAAAATGACGAACCGGTTCATATACTGTCTCCACGTCCGGACCTTCTTGACCTTTGCGGCACCCTCTTGGTTCCCATCGACGTGCTTCCCCTGTGAGGAAAATTTCAGATGCTGGCATGTCCCCATCGGAAATATACGAACCTTGGTCGAACCAAAACCAGCTATCCCCATCATGGCCATCATGGCTTCATCATCCTGGTTCACAACATCCATAGACTCTCCTTCTTCCTGGTCATCTTCGAGGCCTTCGCTCTGCACGCGTGGTTCTGGAACCGGGGGGACTTGATACAGAATCAGCATCCTGGGGTGTTGCGGAACCCCAATACATACCTGACTCTTCTTTCAGCCCTAAGGGAGGCTTGGCTCCGGAATTTTGGGGCACATCCCTATCCCGAGGGTCGTCCCTGTGGCGGTCGCGGTCATCCCGCCTCTCGTCGCCCCGACGGCCGTCTCTGTCCCGTCGATCAGAGTCCCGCCTATCGTCGTAACGATAGTCTCTCCTGTCTCTCTCTGCTCCCAGTTAGTTTCGCAACGCAGAATAAAAAGAAATCATGCGCACCTGAACGCCTATCGTGATCGCCCCTTCGAGGACTTCTGGAACGGCTTTTCCGGCGTGAGTCTCGATACCTGTCACCTCTACCCCTATCCCTGTCCCCACCACGGCCCCCATCCTTGTAGCGGTCCCGATCCCTGTCCCGGTCGCTTCGCTCCCAGCTCCGGTCCCGTCGTCGGTGGTCGTTACGAGAAGACATGTGGATCGCGTTCCGCGTCACGAAGCTGATCACGTGTGATCCGCCACTACATCTCCAGGTCGTTCATCTACAATGGAGGAAAATCTGCAACAGGCTCAACCGAAACCGAGCTATGAGCCGAAGTTTATGCTCAGTGGGCATACGATGTCTGTTTCATCCGTAAAATTTAGCCCCGATGGGGCGACACTTGCGTCTGCAGGTGAGCTTCGCTTCCTGGCCATGGCGTGGGCTTTGATTGTCATCGCGTCGTCGTGGTGAGGGGTGCTGACATGCAAAGATCTCAAGCGGCAGATAAGTTGATCAAAATTTGGGACACATACACGGGGGATATCATCAAGACTCTCCATGGACATTCTGAGGGGATTTCAGACGTTGCTTGGTCATCTGAAGGCGACTTCCTCGCCAGCGCGTCAGACGACAAAACTGTGCGAATATGGGACATTAACCTTGTAAGATTTTTCCCCGGCCCCGGAGTTCATCCTCACCGAACGTCAGATTCCTTAGGGGACAGCGGTAAAGGTCTTGAAGGGACACACGAACTTTGTGTTTTGTGTAAACTTCAATCACAAGTCCAACCTCCTCGCTTCCGGTGGGTTTGATGAGACGGTGCGGATATGGGACGTCGCTCGAGGTATGAATTCTACCGACGGCCGAGGTTCCCGGTAGTTTCTCACAGCAATCAATAGGTAAATCTCTCAAAATTCTTCCCGCTCACTCGGACCCCGTTACTGCAGTCAGCTTCAACCTGGATGGGACACTGATTGTTTCGTGTGCCATGGATGGCCTTATGTGAGGGACGCCAGTGTGAGGCTTGGTCACACCTTCGCTGAGCCCTTTCTATAGACGTCTCTGGGATGCTGATTCTGGTCAATGCCTCAAGACTCTCGTAGATGATGACAACCCTATATGGCATGCTGTCGCCATATTAAACCTCCCCACCGTATTTCTAACGAGTGGTGTCCATATAGCTCGCACGTCAAATTCTCCCCAAATTCCAAATTCGTTCTCGCTGTTACACAGGACTCCACCATCCGGCTTTGGAACACCCAAACGTCCAAATGTGTCAAAACATACAAAGGGCACACCAACGTAACGTATTGCTTGTTCGCGTGTTTCAGTGTGACGGGACGGAAAGCGGTTGTGTGCGGTAGTGAAGACTCGAAGGTGTATATTTGGGACCTGCAAACGAGGGAGATTTTGCAGGTGCTCGAGGGTCACAGAGGTAAACCTTGCTGTTCACGACTCGCACGTCCAGCGAATGGGACTAATACCTCTCGTATAGATGTCGTGATGGCAGTCGCCGTATGTGTGTTCACGTCAAAAACGACCACGATTGCTGACTAGTGATGTCGCCCCCCAGACCCACCCGACGAAGAACATCATAGCGTCCGCGGGCATGGAAAAAGACATGACGATACGACTTTGGTTTGATGAACAAGAAACTGTGGCTCCTTGATGGCAGCTTCGTCCATATATCATCTAGGCATCTCCGAAGATACAGGGGATATTTCCTCGGAGTCAGTTACTAGTAACTTCTGTACTTAGTTTCACTTCAACTGGAAAAAAGAAAAACTTTCTGCCCCAGAGAGGCTTGAACTCTCGACCTTGTGATGGCGATTTAACAGTCACACGCTCTAGCCAACTGAGCCATGGGGCATTTAACAAACACCATTTTGTTGGAAATACATCCATTAGGTCACCACTCAGCCTCTGTTTCTCTTGCTAAACTACGCTATCACACCCTGCAAAGCTGACCTGGAGAGAAACTACATGCGGTCCTCTTCCACATCCAAACGAGAACGTGCGCCCTGTAGAAGGGTCAGTTACGGGTAAAGCTGCGATGATCCAAGGCTTACCCTCTCCTGCTCCCCATCGTCGTCTGGGGATCGACCGCGCTTGAGATTCTGTTGAGGAGCGGTTTCCCCTTGCTTCCAATCTCCACCACCACCAGCCACAATCCCTGTCGTGTCTGCATATCTCTCCTCCACCTCCCTCCTTCGTTCCGCTTCCAATCTTTGGGCTTGGGCGCCCCAGCCGCCACGACCGGGGTCGTAGTCTTCCCGATGCTCATCACGTACCTGGCCGCCGCTTTTGCCTCGACCAAATTGCCGGCCTTCTTTATACCCTGCATCCAGGTCGCACCGAACTATGCGTTCGTCAAGTTTCGTACCGCTAATGTACCTCAGACTCGCAAGAGCCTCAGGACGTGTGTAGAACTCGACGAAGCAGAATCCGCATGGTGTCCTTAAGGCGTCACATTAACATCGTCAAGGGTGACCGGTCCGGACGGGCTCACCTGGTATTCCTATCGAGGCCCATGATGACACGTCTGATCCCTCCGCCTTCGGGGCCATCCGCGCACTTGTTAAACAACTCGTATATTTGTTCTTCTGTCGTGTAGAAACTCAGGTTACCAATCTATCCGGTAGTCAGCCCAAACGCGCATGAACGTAGACGGGGAATGAGTGTACGTAGAGGGTGCAGGACCTTGAGAGAGCCTCGTCCTGTCTACTCCTATCCAACCGGGCTTGGGAATCCTTGTAGTTTGACGGTTGGTCGAGAGGCTGTACGACGTGTGCCATCGCCGATTCCAATGGTGGAGGGGTGAATGTTCAGTCGATCGTCACATCACGTGTTGTCCAAGGCTAATTTTCTTCCCGCTGACCTCTGCCCGATCTGAAAGTGATATTTGGACGAGACACCGTCCACGAAAACAAAGTCTGGCGACGATGGCAGATATCGAAGCAGCTCTGGCCAAAATCCGGCCGCATACCACGTCCTCACTCGCTCATCAAAAAGCTCCTGCTCAATTAGTGCAGGCGTTGGAAACGACATTCGAGCAGCAAGGGACGGAGAGATCGCCCACTGCTTACTTCGCTGCGCTGCTTACCACCCTGGATAGCACACTCCAGACCTCTCGAACCTCTGGGGCTTTGACCTTTGGAGAAGGCGACGTTCTGCCAGCCGAGTTATACCTTCTGGCGTTAGCCCTTCCATTCGTCCCACATCCAGTGATCCGCTCGAACCTTTCAACGATTTTGTCCCTCACCGCCCCCTTGTTCCCCTCGTTGGTTCCACACGCCCCACCATTGCGTTCGCAATTGGCGATCTACAATTCTGTCTACGTTGTGCTCGAACGGTCCCAACTGGAATCGGCGCAGGGCCTCCGGCAGTCATTTGCTTCGATCCTCCACTTGACACTCGACCCTCGACCAAAAGTGCGGAAGAAAGCTACGGAAGTCGTCCGTGATGTTCTTGCCGCTGCTCCTCCCCCATCTGTTAGGCACCCCTATGCGTCACAGGTCTCCGACTTCATTCTGTCTACACTCACGAATGACGTGAGCCCCGTAAAGGGAAAGAAAAAGGGTATCACAGATGGGACAGAGACCGGGATTCACATCCTCGCACTGCTCGGGCCGATCGTCCTTACCCTGCCACCCCCGGTACGTGATAGACCGATACGCTGAAATCAGTCCGCTCAAACTTCCCGCAGTCGCTACCATCCATCGCCGCATCCCTGATTCCCCTTCCTCGGTTAGGAAACCCTTATCTATCACGCTCCGCTTTCTCTACACTTTCGGTCCTCCTTATGGCCATTTCCGACCATGATGAAACCGCACTCACCGCCCAGTTACCCGACATAATATCCGCAATCCATTCCGCCTGCCCTCCGCACGGCGACACGACGGTGTCTCCTGCGTGGATGTTAGTTTTGGCAAAAGCTCTTGCATCGTACAAGGAGACGTCACCCAGCGAGGTCGAATCAGAACTCCCTCGGGCTTGGAAGCGCGTTTGGGATTTCCTGGAATCCACGGACCGAGATACCCGGAAATCTGCGGCGGAGGCGCTTGACCTCATCTCTGCATGCTTTAACTCTCCTCTCATCGAGAAGGCCCTGTCAGACGCGCACAATGGAACGGATAATTCGATCGTTATGAAAATAATCACACAAGCACAAAAGGCGTTAGATTCACTGACGTTCGCAAGATCAATCCCGGAGTTGCTGTCTGTGATCTCGTCTCTTGCACGGGCTCTCCGGCACCGCGGTGGTGTGGTGACAAATCCGACAGCAGTAGAAGTCCTCATGCCTGGAATTGTCACAAAGATCGGGACCCTTCGTACTCAGAAGAATTTCGAGTATAAGGAAGACGCAGACAGGACCCTTGGGGCTGTAATGGGTGTCATCGGCCCCGGAGCTCTCTTGAAGATCCTCCCGCTGAATCTCGAACCCTCCGATAGGTAGCATTGTTCTTTCTCTGCATTAGGTTTCTTAACGTTTTCGCACAGAGCCGAGGGACGAGAACCGCGGGCATTCCTTCTCCCCCTACTTACTCAACCCCACCCTTCACCCCTTAACCACTTCATTTCATACTTCGTCCCCCTTACAGAACGGATGTTCGACTATCAACAAAAGGCAGAGGCCGAGGGTCGAGCTTCGGAGGCAAAGGTCTGGAGTGTATTGGTCTCGCAAATATGGAACGGCCTTCCGGGTTATTGCTACGGGACAATCGACCTCAGGACGGTATGAAATTACCATTCATACTTTCTATGTTATGATCTCACGGGCTCGGGCAGGCTCTGACAACAACTTTCTCGCAACTTCTCTCGCAGCTCATCTACGGTCAAGAGGAGCTGCGGCCGGCGATCCTCAAAGCCTTGAAGACTATGGTGGACTCCAATATTTCCTTGGCGTCAGAAGGTGGTGGAAACGAGAAGCCATCGCTCACGACATCCCATATCGAACATATATCCCGATCAGCAGCCCAGGAAAACGTTGCCTTCCTAAAAACACATGCAGACAGCTGGCTCGCCGTGCTCTTCAATGTGTTTGGGACAGTTGAGCGTGATAACAGAGGGAAGGTTGGAGATGTGATTAGGGTCTGGGCTGGGATTGCTGAACCCGAGGTTGGTTTGTTTCGCTCGTCAACCACTGCTTTGTGCCTAGTGACGTTCTTGCAGCATCTTTCGAAGGCGTTCGCTAAAGTGGCACAGTTATTCAAGCAAAACCTCGCTGTTACGACTGCTGCCTCGTCGAAGTCTGGAATGAACACCAATGGAGATGGCGTCGTCACGATGACCCAGGACCTCCTGCAAATTCTTCTTCCCTACCTGGGAAACAAAGATGCCCAAACCTTGTTCGAACTTTCCAGTACGGGAGATGTCCTGGAGAGTAGGGATACGGGCGTTCAGAAGCGTGGCTACAAGATTCTCACCAAACTCGTTGATTGCGGGAAGATCCAAGTCACCCCCGAGAACCTCATTCAACAGCTCGAGGGTAGGGTGGACGGAGTTGCGGCCGCAGCGAAGAGGGTTTGTGCTCAAGTGTCCCTTGGGTTTCCCTGGCTAACTCCTGAGGATTTGCAGGATCGACTCCACCTGCTTGCATTGCTCGTCAACATGCTCCCCGATACATCGTTGCACCTACTTCCATCCTTGATACCAGAAGCAGTCTTGGGGACGAAAGAGCCATCAGAGAAAGCACGCCTCGAAGCTTTTGACTTGATCGTCGCCATGGGCAAAAAAATGAAAGAGGGCGGTGTGGTTAAACGAAATTTGCTTGAAGGGATGGACGAGGATGATGCCACGGAAAGTGCGTCCTCGATCATCAAACGTTTCTGACCCAGGCCAACCGAATTGGACCCTGTAGCACCCGCATCTTTGGAAGAATACTTCACGATGATTGCTGGCGGTCTCGCTGGGGCGACCCCTCACATGATCAGTGCAACGATTACCGCCGTCTCCCGGCTGGTTTTCGAATTCAAAGGTTTGTATTGCTCCCCGTCCACCCCTCAGTCTCGTACTGACCTGTTATTCTAGGCGATATTCTTCCGGAGATGTCCAACGAAATCTTCACCACAATGATGGTTTTCCTTGACTCCGCGAATCGAGAGATTGTCAAGTCTGCCCTTGGTTTCATCAAACTCGCTATCCACACCTATCCCACAGATGTCATCCGTGAGCATCTAAGGCCGACAATCAAATCCCTTCTCGGCTGGTCTCACGGTCACAGAAACCACTTCAAGATGCAGGTGAGGTACATTTGTGAACGCCTCATGAGAAAGGTCGGTTACGAGGAGCTGGTGGCCTGTGTGGAAGACAATGAAGACGGGAAGAAGATCCTAGCAAACATCAAGAAGAGGAAGGAACACGCGAAGAAGAAAGCAAAGGCCGCCGAACAACAGGATCAGGTCTGTAGCCGAATTCACTCCGCCTCTTATGTTTCCTCACGACCGACTGCCAGAAGCCCGGTGTCGATAAGCCGATTACCGGATCAAATTTCGAAGATGTTCTTTACGGTGACGACTCCGATAGCGAAGCTGAAGAGGACGAGGGCGAGGAGGGCACTAGGGGACGTAAGAAGCGAGGCGGTGCCCATGGTGGTACTCGTCTCAGAGTCGATAACGACCAACCAATGGATCTACTCGAGTCCGCCGTGACCCACGTTACAAGTGAGTTGAATCTTTGGTTACCCGTCTCGTTTCAAACCTGTTTTCGAAGATGCCCGTTCGAAGAAGAGCCGCAAACCAGGCCAAGAAGCCGCCCGGTTCAAGGCTGATGCGGAAACGGGGAAAATGATCATCGATGACGGAGGCGAAGCAGACGGTGAAACCACGGAGGTAGAGGAGGACGTTGTTGGAACCGCTTATCGCGACTCCATTCGCTCCATTGATGGCTTTAGTCGCGGCCCCAACGGTCGAGTGAAATTCAACAAGGACACGAAGAAGCGCCGAAGAGAAGAGGTGGAAGGTGAAATCGAAGACATCGAGATGGGTGATGTAGCGGCGAACGCAGATAGGAAGAACAAGAAGCGCTCCCCAGAGAAACTTGGGAAGGAGTTCAGATCCAAGGTTTGTGCCTCCAATCGCTCGGCAGGATGTTATGGTCGGGATGATTGACTGGTCAACAGAAAGCAGGTGGCGATGTCAAGAGAGGTGGAACGGATCCATATGCATATGTTACACTGCAACAAGCCGCAAAGAAAAAGTCTGGAAGGATTACGAACAGACGATGAATATGTACACCCACCGTATGTCTATACGTTCGGTCGCATCTGTATCCGTGGGAATCCCAGTGCGGGTTAACGGTACACACGATATAACCTGTCGACAGTGGGAGGTGTGGTAAGCGGGAACACTGACACGGGCGGGGTGCATGAAGTGTTAAGATCGGGAGCTGTGGAAGGATGGGCGCTCAGCTGTCCCAACTTGAAGGATCATCCCACCAGGGAACCTGAGGGTCTATCCTAAATTCCACCTCGCCAACATATCTTCTCAACTTCCCAAGGACGTTGTCCGGAATCCGCTCGTCCTCACCCTCTACTATGAGGATAAGTGTATCCAACGGAACACCGCATTTTTTTCTGGTCGAAAGGAGGCCTTCGAGCTTGATAGCACTAAACGAATCTTCCGGGGAGAGGTATATCACAAGTTTCCGAAGCGAGGGACAAACGACCTCCGGCTCCGTTATTTGCAGAATGGTGATGAACGCTTGACTTGAGCAGTCGACGAGTATTATCGAGCGGAGATTCTCCATTGAACGCAAGGCTGCACAGTGGGGAGCTTCGGGAGCATCGCGTTGGTCGACGTATACCTGGAAACCGTCGAACAGGATTTTCTCGACTCCCATTGTAGATATTGGTTGGAAGGAGCGGATGGCTTCATATGAGAATTTATCGTCCTCTTCGTTATCGACCGCCTCCGCGTTTGAGGCGGTGATGTATATCGTTCCGTTTGGCCCTATGTAGCGGATAGAACATATACCCGACGTCATAGCTGAAAAATTGACAGCGGTGACGTTTCTTGCCATCGGGATGTGCTCTAAAGACGATGGGAGGAAATGCTCGGTGACGCCATCTCGGGCCAGCACAACATCTGCGCGCAAAGTAACGTCCACGCCGACGGGAAGAGATAGATGGGAGATGATTCCTGACCGAGCCGAGCGTCCAACAAGCTCCAGCTGGTTGAGGTGGGGTAGGTAGACGACTCTATCTACCTCGTCGTGAGATCCAATATCATCACTCAGGGGTCCTGCAGCTACCATCGTCAGGTTCTCCAAGAGTGGGGTCTGTTCGAGGAAGGCCAGTAGGTCAGTCATTGCCGGTTCACCGTGGGCGGTGTATTGGAGACTGAAGTGTGTTAGGTTTGGAGTCCGGAACTGTGTCAAGTCGAAGGTTGCGCGCTCGACGGTAAACTCTTGTAATTCTGGAAGTTCCCCCTTGAAGATGGTAGGAAGGTACTGCCACGACGCGCTACGGGGTGCGATGACCAGCGTCTTCAGTTTCGGAGCCGGACTTGAGAGATCGCGACACAAAGCTGTCGTGTCCATAGTGATCATTGGGTGAGCGACCAGCGATTCTATACGGTCGACGCGAGGGGCGACAAAGGCCTTGAGAGCAGGGTGAGAGAAGCGCGACCGCAAGTAAATATGCAGTGGGGCGGCCTTGGCTCGTCGGAGGAAGAAAAATGTTTGTTCTTCACCCGAGCAGCGTATCTCTGCCCAGAGTGATGCAAATGAGGGTAAGGTTGTACGCCAATGTCGACAAACGTGGGTTGCAGAGATAAGGTCCCTGCCAGGCCACCGATGGGCGAGGACCTTGGCGAATACCTCCGGGGGGAGTCTGTTGATCGTGCTGACGGTGTTTATGAGGGACTTGAGGCGAAACAGCGCAGTCGCCATCCCCTCCGCCATTCCCATGATCTGCGGCGCGGTGCCTCAGCGATCCACGCCACCAAAAATGTCCAGAGCATACGGACCTCATCGATTTTTAATTTAGAATACCTGCAATCTGTAAACAAAAGTCCACCTACGAAGCTCCCCGAGTCACGTACTTGTTGGGGTCAGCCGAGACCTCTTTCAGTTTGTAAGAAAACGCCCCGAACGACTCCTGGAGCGAGAGCTCTTCTCCGCGGTAGGATGGGACCATAGTGGTTCACGCTAAGAATCCGGATTACCTCCCTGACCGCAAGCACCTGATCTGCTTCCCACGAGTTCCGTTCGCTCAATTTTGAGTAGATCATTGCGAAATGAGTCCGTGATTATGGGTAAGATCATGGAAGTGTACGAGAACAAATGAATGATAAGTAACTACGAAACCACCCGAGCACCAAGCAGGTACCTGTTACCGAAGTCACTCTCGTTGAAGTAGGTCATGTGGAAATGACGGACGAGCCGGTAAGCTTCGGACGGGGTCGAGCATCGGACCAAATGTCTTGAGGTAAGGGAGAGCTTTTCGCTACGGTACAGCGTTAAGTGAAAACCTGAACGTATACCGTACCTAAAACTTACGGTTCGATTTTGACGATGCTCTCTTGGTCGGTCGCATCGGATAGCCGGAATGCTCTCAGATAGTTTCTCAGACCATCTGGGGGTAATCTCCCAGGGAGACCCCACATAATCACATTCTTCCCATGTCCAGAGGTTCCGCCGTTGGGGCCATTTCCTGTGACAAGCCCTTTGTTGGAAGCTTCCTTGCGGCCGGCTGAGCCCCGCATCCTTCCAATAGAAAAAGGGTTCGGAACGGCCGTAGCGTAGAGCGGTAGGGATGACATCTTCGCCTTGTTCAACATTCGCAGGTTGCGGAGCATAGAACTTGTGGAGGATAGTGACAAGTATGCGGTTCCGGTTGGATGGAAACGATTGTAGTCCATGAATACTGGAACACGAGGTATTTGACAAGGCCTCAGGACAACTGTGAGATGCGACCGACTCACTCCCGGAAACATTTTCAAGATTTTGCGCCCTCAGCAGCCTCCGAACATCCTGTGGTAGTGCGGTTTTCGGTAGGTTGGCTAACTGTATGTGTGAATAATTTGCTGCACATCGCGTGAGCAAATATATTTTACACTAAAAGTCGATAGAAACGCACGGATAGGACGACCACCTGCGCCTTGGAGGGCCTGTTGCACTGGACGCGTCCAACGCATCCTTGAAAGTTGAAGAGTTCACGGAATGATCGGTAACTTCCGAGATCACTCCTACCCACACGCAAAAATGAGGCAGAAGAGAGCTAAAGCATATCGGAAACTAATGGCTCTGTACTCAATGTCTTTTGGGTTCAGGCAGCCATATCAAGTCCTCAGTAAGTCTGCTATCTTCTATGACCCCCATCTTAACTGAAGGCCATAGTCGACTCGGGGATGTGTAAAACCGCGCACCAGGGTCACGTCGATCTTCCCAACCAGCTGGCCACTGTTTTGCAAGGAACCGTTAAACTGAGTACGTCTCGTCCCTCTTGGCTCCTTCTGCCCGGCTGAGCAGGTCTCGCCAAGTCAAGTGATAACGCAATGCTGCATTCACGAGCTGTATCTCCAAGGGAAAGCTATCCAACCTGTGGTGGACCTCGCCAAGGGTTTCGAGCGAAGGAAATGCAATCACAGGGAAGCTATTTCTGGAGACGCATGCCTGGAAGACGTCATCGGTAAGTCCATTAATCCAACCTTACTCCGCAAACGAAATCTCAGTCTGAACAGGCGAAAAGAATAAACACCGTTACGTCGTTGCCACACAATCTCAGCCCCTACGGTTGCTGCTGCGTGACGTTCCTGCCGTACCAATCGTCCACATCAATCGTTCGGTAATGATTCTCGAACCACCCAGCGATGCGACATTGGAAGCCAAGGAAAAAGTGAGCCGAACGGCTTGGATTTACTATCTCCGTTATTGATCGCTTTTGAGAAGGGGGACGAGGCTGCACTTCTACCTGGAGAATCAGAGCTGGCAAAACTCCCCGCACCCGCTCAGCAACCTGAGACCCCAAAGAAAAAGAAGGGCCCAAAGGGACCGAACCCCCTCAGCGTCAAGAAGAAGAAGAAAGCTGCTGTTCCTCAGCCCCTCCAACCGAAAGTCAAGTCGGGTCCTACCCCTACAGGCTCTAAACGAAAAAGGGGAGATGAACAGGAAGGCGTTGAGGCATCCGCTGAGACAGGCCGAACTTCTGATAGCGGGCATAAACGGAAGAGGAGGCGGAGACCGAACACCGAGCCCTCCGCCGACCATGCCGTGTCGTGAATACTCATAGTTGACCCCCACATGTACCCTCAGTACTATGCGTTGCATTGGTTCTCCGTTGATTTGCGCTTTGTGGGACCGAGGATCACAGGCAGAACCAAAGCTGCAGGTGCCCCGTGGCTCAGTTGGTTAGAGCGTGTGACTGTTATGTGAAGACATCACAAGGTCGAGAGTTCAAGCCTCTCCGGGGCAGTGTTTTTGCTCTCGAGCATATCAACACGATCATGACTACCACATGGATGCCGAAAATGAACTTCGCGGACAAACTTGAGACTTCCTCCCATCATGCAGGCAGAGGTCCAGCAGTTCAACGCATTGCTGCAATCGCTTAACCTAACTTCTGGGCTATTCAAGCCAACACCTGCGCCCCCCTTGCTCTCCGCTCTCGGGAATGGTTCATCGTTCGACCCCCTCGGTATTCTGGGCAACACCTCCGTCGCTTCTTCTGACCCTCTGGGTTTCAACGTCCAAGGCAACTGTGTTCCAGAACCCTACTCGGCCCCACCCATTACCGACCAGGAATTCCCTCCATTCGACTCTGCGAAGGCCACAATATTTCGGTATCGACAGCAACAGTCCGTAAACCTTGGATCCTGGTTGGTGAATTGTCGTGTTTTCCAATCATCGCTCAAACATCCTCCACAGGTTCGTTCATGAAGACTGGATGTCGCCGTCATTGTTCTCTTGTGCTTCTGGCCCTAAAGTCTCTGAACTCGATATTGCGTATGGGTGGGGCTCTGTGGAAGGTTCCCGCTCTGTCCTCGAACGTCATTGGGACACTTGGATCACCCAAGCTGATATGGACTATCTCGCGGGAATCGGGATTAATACTGTACGGTTGCCAATCGGATACTGGAATCTTGGACCGGAATACTGTAGAGGCACGAGCTACGACCAAGTTTCATCCGTCTACCAAAACTGCTGGCCAAGAGTCAAACGGGCGATAAACATGGCGGAGAAATCTGGCCTAGGCGTTCTTGTTGATCTACATGGGGCCATCGGCAGCCAGAACGGACAAGGACACTCTGGTATATCTGACGGCGCGACTGGCTTGTTCCAATCTCAATCCAACATGGACCGCACCACCAACGTCTTAACCTTTCTCATGAGGGAGCTCGCGCCGGTCACGAACGTGGTTGGGATTCAAATGCTCAACGAACCTAAGGACGTACCGGAACTTATCCCATTTTGTACGTCAGGCGTTCACTTGTCATACAACTAAATTTCTCACGCGACCAAATAGATGAGAGAGTTATCACAGAGATGAGGGGAGCCTCGCCGCACGGGAGCACCTTTCCCTTATACTTACACGACGGGTTCAACCTTTGGAAATTCAGCGACTTCGTTCACAAACGACAAGACTTCGTTGTGCAGGACTACCATTCATACTACGTGTTTACCCCTGCGGATGCTTCCACGCCTGCCTCCGCGCACTCAGAGAACGTTGAAAAGGGTATTTCTCAGATGTTAACAAATGCTTCTGGGAATCAACGCCGAAACCTCGTTGTCGATGAATGGTCCTGCGCTCTTACAACCCAAAGTTTGTCATCCGAGAGGGATCCTGGGGAGGCTCGGAGGAGGTTCTGCACTGGTCAGATGGGTGTTTACGCGACTGCCGCGGCGGGCTGGAGCTTCTGGGGTACGATCTCGTTCAAGCACGCTTTATTGGGACTGATGGAGGATGCGAACAGCTTACAAGAAGGAAGACTGCGACGAAGATCCTGGGTGGTGCTTCAAGGCTGCCGTGGGGAAAGCTCTCCCTCCAACCTTCTTCTCTTACGGCCAGACTTCAAAGACGACACTCTCGACGAGCGACATCACGTACCTCTTTCCGGACAGCCGTCTACCTGCCGCGGTCGGGGTGATGGCAAGGATCAAATCTGTGACAGGACCCTTGTGGCCCAAGAGCCACAAACGTGAGCTACCAGTGTATCGCTCAGGTTTCCACCCCTTCGATCTCTTTTACCATCTGGTCCTGGCGGGAAGGAAGCGGAGCGAACCCTTGGATAACCCCTCCGCAACTGACGCGGTAGCTACCAAAGGCCATTCTGACGGACTGATGACCGCTAAGATTTTCGCCCTCGTGGACTTCTCGAAGCTCGGCTTTATCGATCAGTATATAAACGACAGCATTGCGGCCTTGGGACCAGACGTAGTCGATGTGGGGTCTCAACAGGAATATAGAGACGCCTTCTTGCGAGGCTTGGCGGAGGGTGAGGCAAATGTCAGAACTATGTTACAGGGCTAGTCTACTGGAATACATGGCACAAAATTCATGATACTTTTTGAGCTTTAGCCTGCATCGTCTGATTCTGCCCGACGCGCGAGGAGAAGATGAGAAAGATTATTAATGAATTTGCGGCCAAGAGTATAAGGGATGAGGTATTTGTAGAAGGGAATACGTTCCACGAGTATTCGACCACGATCAATAGTAGGATTCTAGAGCATACACTTAGCGGCAGCTTGACACGAAGAAGGGCGACTGACTGTAAGAGGAAGAACGGGGCTTGCTGCTTCCATCCGGAGGGTTTCCTCGGCTCTAACAGCGACTTCCACGTTAGCAGGGGCAGCTGTTGGGCGTACCATGAGTAAAATTGGTAGTGTAGAGAACGTGCGCAAGCCATCCCAATGAGATTGCACGTCAACAGTAACACGACTATGGCTGCGTGGGGGCATTAGAGGTGGTGAGTGTCAATCCTCGGGGAAGGCTCACAATCGGATGTCATAGGCAATACCGCAGGAGGTCGTGATGGGCGTTTGATTGCCGTGATAATCGTGGCGAATGAACCACGGAGATCGACAAACCATCGGTTCAGGAGAAAAATAATTAGAATGGAGAGGTGAATAGCGAGGAGCCCCTTCGCAAATGGCTTGCTTAAGAAGATCTCTTCTGGAACGAAGCGCCAGTTGACGGTCCATTTGTACAGGAACGCTCGTGAGAAATCGAAGGCGCCAGTAAGGTACTCCCAAGGGTATTCCCGTATGAACGGTAGACCGAGGAGGCCCTGCAAGGCGACGATGACTGTCATATGCCCGGTCGTTGTAAGCAGACCCTTCTTCTTGCAGACCACCACCATGATACCGGGAAGATACAGCATGTTTGACATCTTGACGGACAGAGCACCGCTAGACTGAACGTTAGTCTCCCAGGGGCTAAATCGTGGATACATTGGCCGGAACGCACGCGTAAATGATCGTCCCAATCTCCAGGAACCCACTGCCATAGGCAAGGATGGAGGCTTGGAGGCTGACAACCGCCCAGCAATCATTAAACAGCCGTAGACCGTATATTGAATGGAGTCTCTTGCTCAATGGTAGTAGAAATAACAGCCAGTTTGGGGCACCGGCCTTCCGATAAATAGCAGATGTGAGAGCCACAGAGACCAAGTAGAGTCCTCCGTAGATGTGTTGGGCGAGGCGAACGTTCTTCCCAGAATCCGTAATCGCATACAGGAACCGGTGTATGTATACGTGACCGGCCGGGTACCTAGGGAACGTGAGTAACTGTCTTGTTTCATTCACCCCGCCGCCAGCACTCACACAAGGAGCCCAGTTGGACCGTCGATCAACGAATAATTCCGTTCGCCCTGAAGGTAGAGTTCGATATGGTACATATACGTCTCCCAATCGATTTCTGTGTCTGTAGAAACGCGTTTATTTTCGTGTCCCGCCTCCGCAAGTAAACCAAGAGGTGTCTCACATCGTACGAAGCGGATTATGAGCTGTGTCAAAAGTGCGTCTCCCAGGAGCACGAGAAGAGCCGCATGCCAGTAGTATGAGCGGTCGAACAGCAGGCTTTGGAGCCTCCGGATACCTGTTGCTGGCATCGTGGTCAATGACCAAGGCCTCTGATCGGCATCACCTGCGCCTATCTAATTAAGCATTATCGCAATCGTAGCTAAGTCAATGTACTGTGTGTTGCGCACCGGGGTTATCGTCATTGCTCAAACGCTCTAACGTGTATATTTTCTGGCTGTATCGTTGTTTCCTTGTCGGCCATATGGACTTGTCTGGCTTTCGGGTCTCATGTGGGTCTGCAGGCAAACGCCTGGGGATCACGGTAACGGGGGTGACACGTTACTGACGCCCTTCACCCAGTACTCTGGCGCGAGACTACTTGATCTCACTACCGGACTTTCTTCATTGCCGCGGTCATTGACGACGAGGCGGATGCTTATTGCTGCTCGTATCTCACAATGGCAGTCCAGCGAGTTACGGTGACGTACGCCGCGTCCCCAAACCTACAGTCTCAAAACGATCTATGGGACCAACTCCAGTCTGCTATCGCCGCGCAGCTGCCCCTCCGAAATCTTCACTGGAAATCAGCATCTCGGGCTGCGATACGAACAGTTCAAGAGCTTCCTATCAATCTCGTTTCATTCGACAGTGTGTCTGGAGAACACGCCTCGCAGATTCCAGGAAGTTGGCTGGAGAGGCCATTGCTGAACTTCTATGTGCTGACGTGTGATGTGCGTTCTGCCCTATGTCTTGAGCACCACATTGGCCCACTGAATCTCTTCTCCCAGGATAGTGAAGCGTACAAAACGACTATCCGCAAGCAGATCAAAGATTGGTACGCTCAAGCAACACAGCGGAGAAACCAGGAGTGGATGATCGTCCACCTCATATCTCCCGACGTGCGAGCATCTGGAGGGACTTTTTTAAAGATGAAAGGAACGGTCTTGGATAAAATCCGTGCAGACCATAACACCGAAAAGCGAGATAGGTTCGCCTTCCCACAACTCATTCACGACCGCGACCCTGGATGGATCTTTGCAGATGTGTACAACTTTCGTGGTCCCCCGGAAAAGACAACCCCACTACTTGGGTCGACTTCAGCTCTAAGTTGAAGGACGGACTGTTGAATGCGTTCGATGCCGTTGTCACCTTTCGGGAAGAAGAAATCAAACGGTCCGAAGGTCAGAGGCAGATGCCTGGATGGAATTTCTGTACATTTTTCATTCTCAAGGTAAGGCGATGTGTTGGTCGCTTTTTTTACATGACTCACGACTTCCCAGGAAAGCCTCGCCTTCTCGTTCGAAGGGATGGGGTTGTACGAAGACGCTCTCGCCCAATACGATGAGCTGGAAGCGTTATTCTTCCAGGTGTCAAAGGAAAAGAACATGACTTGGTTCGGCACGTTTATTTCACCCGGCTCGAAGGACGACAGTATCCCCCTTCTCTCTCTAAACAGGAAGGCATACCGGGATCTCATTCTCGCCAACACGATCACGGTTTTTGACTTCCGTGTCTATATGCTTGCACGCCAATGTCTCATCCTTGGTATGATGGGAAGAGTTTTGGATGTCTGTCAGAAATCCGGCGCCTTTCTTGCAATGTTTGGAGAACGAGTCAGAGAAGCACAGGTGCGAGCGAACCATTCGACGTTTCGCGTGTGTATCTGATAATCGACGGAGGGGGTACTGCCGCGATTCTTCATCGAATCGTGGACTTACTCTTCTGCATTAAGTGTTGTCGAGCAGGCGGACAACTGGGCACAACCCTTCGGTTTGGATGGTGCAACGGTCGCAAGGTTCAGCGCCGCGAAGGGTGGTCTGTTGGAGATGGCTGTCCATCAGGTGCGAGCTTCCGGAACATCGTGGACTCGTCTAATACACCCCAGTAGTTGGACGCCATTGGTGTGATGGTCGGCCACCTACCAGCATCGCTTCCGTTTTTCGTCTCAGTAACCGCCCTCGCGACAACAGAAAGAAAAGATGTACACTCCTCACATAAGATATCTCGGGTGGAGATCCTTTCTGCCATAAAGGATCAAGCGGCGTTCTACGATCTCTACGTCAATCTGACTAACAGGGCGATCGATACGTATGCCAAGGGGAATAGGAGGAAGTTTGCAGTAATGTTGCACGGGAAACTGGCAGCCCTCGACGTGTAAGCTCGGTATTCGTCTCCGGGGGCCCTTTTCCAACGACCTTACAGTCACCGAAATCGATTCCCTAAAGCGTACCAAACATTCCTAGAATTACCTGGGCATTATGGCCCCGGAGGATGGTCATCGCTACAATCCTTCATGCGATACCAGGCGATTAAGATCCACGCACAGAGCGAAAGAACCCGGGACCAGGAGTGGGTGATGCTCGTGACGGAATTCCTGAGGACGTATACCAGCGATCTCTCCCGGGAACTTCTCACTCAAGCTACGGATATGAAATCATACCTCTCTACACTCACGGAGCAACTGAAGGTGGCAGCCTCTAAGCTAGAATCGGGTTCGTCCCAAAGGTATCATCGTGAATCCAAACTCATCAACCCGCTCAGATGTGCCCATAGAGGATCACCCTGCGATCACAATAGAGATACTCAAGCGCATCGCCCGACCTATCGGAACTGAGGACGGGTGCCTCCTCGACGTGGTAATTCGTAATCACCTACCATCAGTGGGTAGATTCGAATCATTTGTCGTCACTTGATCGATAGTTTTGTGTAGGATCTGTCGGTGGATGAAGTGAAGATCGTGTTGACGGGGCCAGAAGTGGAGAGGATGTGCTTTACGGCGACGGGAAATATAACCTTGACCCCTGGGTCTACGGACGTGACCTTACGGTGCACGGTGAGCTGTACATACCCCTCTTTTAGCTACGGGCTGACCATATCAGTCATCATCATCTGGCCCATTCATGCTTGATCATAGTGAAGTGCGGTTCTCCAAGCTACTTTTCCAGCGGAACCACCGGAAGAAATCCCACATATCGCGACTGGCAGATAAGCTCCCCGTTGTGGTGCGGATACCGAAAGATCCAGAATCGATAGATATCAAGATGGACCAGCCACGACGCAGTACGTTTGTTTGTTACACACACTCCCGCCACAGACAACTGACCCCCCGTGTAGTTGAACTTGGGGCCCCGCCGTATGTGCAAGTGGCGTTAACCACGGGACGGAACCAGATCTCCCACGCAACGCTCAAATTTGCATCCCACGCTGGGATCAAGTTCAAATTTTCGAGTGCACATTCCGTGGACGAGAGTGGGTCAACGTTCTTCCCAGAGGAACCGACGGCAGCTCACACAAGTTGACGTAGGGTTCTCTTTGATAACTGCAGAGGACAGATTGACCATCATGAATGTCCCGGAGCGAACATCAGTCACGTTCTTCCTCCCACACTCTGGTGCATCTGCGTACACTGCCATCGTCAGTATGAGCACCGTCCTGCAGAGAATTCTTGGCTCACGTTCGGTACCTAGAAAGTAAACACCAGGGTGGAGTACGTTACGGATACTGAACCAAACCTGACGAGGACACTGAGGTTATCTCAAATCGTCCCGACGCTGCTGCCTGTTGCTGTCAACGTCCAGGATTTTTTCAGGGCTACGAGGTATTTAACGGGTGTTTCTCTTGCTCGCGCAATGGCTCATTTGGTCCCAAGACTTTTCACGCGGTTCTCTGTTTCGACGACGTCAAACCAGCACGTTCGTATACGCTCTGCCAAGCTTATCCCAGAATCGGACTCACCCGGCCAACTCCGGATCTCGTCGTGCACCCCTCGTTCCTCTGACATTTTGGTACGTTGGCTTATACCAACTCTCCCTTGGCCGCTCTTAACATCCTTCAAGACGGTCACCCCGGCCCATCCCGCGAGCTTTCTGTTCAAGATTGAATCAGACGTCGGACGAGGTGCGGAGTGCATTAATCTTCGCCCGTCCATATCATTTACCCCGGTGGTAGTGGGGGAAACTCTCAAACTGCGCATTGTGTATCGGGAGTTTAGAAAGGGTGGGTACCTGGTTGTCGGCTTTGGCGTATAGTCGTGACGATTCTGCCCCCAGAGGTTGAAGCGTTGATCGAAAGGTCTGCCGACAGGGCACTAGAACACTTCCCTTGCGCTACCAATCGCCGGTCAAGTCTCGTTCAGTCCATGGTCAAGGCCCTCGAGGTTGACTCTAAGTGGATACCGCTGTACAATATCACTGGAAAACTCGAGGCGCCATCAACCCCAGACGTCGAACCGGAGCTGGAGCCTGTGGTTGCTAAAATCAAAGAGGTACCATCGCGATTCGCTGGTTGCGTGGGTTACTGACTTGGGTGGTAGCTGCTCGCAGATCGTCAGGTCAAGCTGGAGGATGAGGAGGAGACGTGGAAAGAGATCATTTTCCCTGTCGACGTCCCACAGATGAATGTGATTTCGACCTCTTGCGTTGAATTCAGACCTCAGTTTAAACAAACCTTTCGGACAGATTGTTGCTGCTGCACGGGTGGAGTTGGTGGACCATCTCACACCCAAGGCAAAGTTGTCGGACAGGAGATCGTTGTATGCGGGGCAACCGATACAAGTGTTCCTCTCCATCAACACTTCTTTCCATTGGGGACCTGGGACCTCCGAGGGGAAGAAGGAGAAGACGTATAAGATGAGGTTTGATGTCGAAGAGTTGCTCGATGACTGGTTGGTAAGCGGCCAAAAGAGGGGTGACTTTCTGGCGACAGTGCGCACCGTCAATAACTCATCCAATTCGCTGTTAAACTTTGAGTTAGGATGGCGGAACTTTCACCGTGCCGGTCACTCTTGTGGCTCTCCACCACGGAGAACTCCCCCTGCCGAGGGCTTCGGTCACTCCTCTCCCAATCGCTGGTGAGATGACCATGAGTTCTGCCGTGCTGCCTGGCTGCGAGACGTACCAAGAACACGGTGCTCACAAGGTCCTGGTGTTGCCAAGAGGGGGTCGAAGTACTTACGTCGTTGGGATGAACGACGATGAATGAGGGAGGTCATTCCTAATCATGGCATAAATTCAATCGCGTAAATCATACAGTCTAATCTCCAGCATAGAATACAGCATAACCAAAATAAAACAGGCAAAGCAATGAAAGATCGACGAAGGGTTTGGGCTATACGGCCCCCCGTTCCGTCCGCCTTGCGAGTAGGGAAGAGTGCAGTCGCTTCAGCAGCGGCCGTGGGAGGAGGGTAGCCTCCTGTTGGGGGGAATAGAGGGTGTTCTTGATGTCCATGAACGCCCTGGGCATGGGCAACTGCGACGGGGAGGGGAGAGGCGGAAGTGGCTTTGACTCGTTTCGCTGTCCGTATTCGATATCGTCGTCCACATTCGCTTCGTTCACGATCCGCTCTGCCACCCGGCACCGAGAGTTCGATCGGACGAGCTTTTCCAGCATCTCCGTCTAGGCAGACGGTTAGACGTATCGCAAGTAGTGGGGGGTTGCTGCATACCTGGGAGACGTTCCTGTAGTGGGAAGGTTCACCCATTAACATCCTATCTGTGTCCTCACGGGCGCAACGTTCGGAACAGTACTTGTGGTCCCGGCATGGGGTCGCTAAACAGCCACAGAAACAGTTCTTCCTTGGAGACTTTGGAGGCTGGGGTGACTGCATGTCTGAGAGGGTGGGCTGCTGGCGACCGAGAAATTCATCTAGTCCGTTCTTTAAAAATGAATGATCAAAAGTTCAAAGGACACACGGCCGCATCAGCACGGTTTTGCCGTAACGCCACCGCCGTGCATGTGGCCAACTCAGAACCGTGGAATTGGGCGCAGGGTTTCACATGGCAATCAAGAAAGCGAGTGAGATGAAAGAGCAGACGATCCAGACGTGGTGGTCGGAAGTAGGAAGAGAGTTGCGCCAACTCCGATCAGAAAAATATCACCTTGGCACAACCCACCGCACGGTCTCGACAGAAAAATGCCAGAACCTGAGGAAGCCTCGACATCCTCGACCGAGGTCACATTCAAGTCGTTGGGTCTGATAGACCCATTGCTGGAGGCCCTGGAGCAAATGAAATTCAAGGCGCCGACCGACATCCAAGCCGATGCCCTACCTCACGCCCTCCAGGGCCGGGATATCATTGGGGTAGCATCTACAGGTTCGGGAAAGACCGCTGCGTTTGCACTGCCTATCTTACAGAAACTCTGGGAGGAACCGAGAGGGCTGTTCGCGTGCGTTATCTCGCCAACTCGCGAACTTGCCTATCAAATCTCCCAACAATTCGAAGCTTTGGGTTCCGCAATGGGCGTACGCTGCACAGTCATTGTGGGTGGAATGGACCTCATGTCTCAGAGGGTTGCTTTGGCAAAGAAACCACACGTTGTCGTCGCGACCCCTGGCCGGCTGAACGATCACCTCGAGAACACCAAGGGATTTAGTCTCAGAACTGTCAAGTTCCTGGTGAGGGATCTACCGCCGGTCCACTTGACAGCTGTGTTGATGGTCCACTTCTTAGGTACTTGATGAGGCCGATAAGCTGCTGGATTTGGACCTCGGCCCTGTCATTGATAAGATTCTGAAAGTTATACCCAAGGAACGGACGACCTATCTGTTTTCCGCGACCATGACCACAAAAGTCGCAAAGCTACAACGTGCGAGTTTGTCCAATCCCGTCAGGGTCGAGGTTTCTTCCAAGTATGCCTGTACCTCGATTGATACTTTGGTGACTGACGGTGTTCTTCCAGGTATTCCACGGTTTCCACGCTCCTACAATACTATCTCTTTATTCCCATGGTTAAGAAAGACGTGAACCTTGTCTATCTGGCAAACAGCCTGGCTTCGAATTCCATCATAATCTTTACGAGAACAGTCCATGATGCCCAAAGGTACGTCCACTGATCATGGACGTCGAGGCCATGCTAAAATCAAGCAAGGTTATCAATGATACTCCGTACGCTCGGCTTCCCTGCCGTCCCCTTGCACGGGCAATTAAGTCAAAGCGCTCGTCTTGGAGCGCTGGCGAAATTCAAAAGTGGTGGCCGGAAGATCTTGGTCGCCACGGACGTTGCGAGTCGGTGGGTGTCCTTGGCCGTTTCTTTATTCCGGCCGGCCATTAGCTTACTGGGCACAGAGGGTTGGACTTGCCATCCGTCGACATTGTCATCAATTATGACGTTCCTACCAGCTCGAAGGACTACATCCACCGAGTGGGTAGGACGGCGAGGGCCGGTCGGTCTGGAAAGTCAATAACGATCGTGACGCAGTACGATGTCGAGATGATGCAGCGAGTCGAAGCCGTCATTGGTAAGAAGATGGAATTATGGCCGACGGACGAAGAAGAGGTTACGCTGTTGCGGGAACGGGTGGACGAAGCTTCACGACTCGTTATCAACGAGCTGAAGGACCAAGCCAAGGGCAATTCGGGGAAGAAGCGGAGATGGGACGAGGGTTCAGCAGCTGACGATCTGGATAGGGACGACGACGTGGTAGAGGCTGGCATTCCGTTGAAACGGAAGAAAAGACGGCCGTGATCTTGTCACCGTGCGTTATCGTTGAAAGTCAAACTGGGATCTGGAGATAATTACGCAGTACGGACAAATTTCCATTGTACGCGGGAGGGGTGCCACTGTCCACGGAGGCGCAGGAAATATATCTAGGTCTGTGCATCGCGCGTTGAAAATCAGGCTGGAATCTGGAGGTGCTTATGCAGCACGAACAAACTACCAGCACGTCGTCCATTGTCGCTCCTTGCGTTGGCTTTGCAGCTTTTCAGGCGGCTCACCCTCACAGGGGTGCCGCGGAGATACAGGAAATATATCTAGTACCCATGCGTTGCATTATCACTGAAAGCTGGAATCTGGAGGTAACGTACGGATAAATTTCCATCGCAGAGGTGGTAGAACGCATATGAACAACTTATCGTCCGTTGTCGCCCCGTTGGCCATGAAGCCTTCCAGATAGTCCACCTCACAAGTGTAAACGGACAAACTTCCACGGCAGGTGGTAACATGCGATGCACAGACCTAGATATATTTCCTGCGCCTCCGTGGACAGTGGCACCCCTCCCGCGCAGGGGGAGGGATGCCACTGTCTACGGTGGTGCAGGAAATATATCTAATGTCTGTGCATCACGCGTTGAAAGTCAGGCTGGAATCCAGAGGAAGGGGGATCTGGTGATTCTCAAACGTTGTTTCGCGCCGACATTCGACTCAAGATTGGAGAATGTTCCGCTTCCACAAGGTCAAGGAACAACCGGGGCTATCTGGAAAAATACTCAGAAGATGCCCGACGAGCTCTAGATGACGATGGTATCATTAAATGTGCAAAAAAATCAGCAGGAACAGCAGCAAAAAGGCCGACACCTGTGAGATTCGAACTCACGCGTGCAAAGCACAACCGCTGACTATATCTGGTTAGACCAGTTAGTAGCAGGCGATCCCGTTAACCACTCCGGCAAAGTGCCCTTGAAGAAACCTACCAATCAGATAGTTTTATTCGTTTCCTACGGGGCCGCCGGTTCCACGATCGCAAATAACATTTTTATTAAAACCACCAGTGGCCACCGGCAAGCTTGCTCAGTGCTGGGTGATGCTTTATCCCAATGTACTGAGCAATGTCCGAAAAAAAACTGAGCTCGGGGGACGTCGTACATTGTGCCCGGGACCTGCGGCCCCGGGCACGCGTTGCACTCGACTCGACACTCGCAACCGACCAATTCCTTGCTTTCGACTTGTCTCGAGGGCTTGACGCTTGAACCATCCCAAGAACAAGGTAGGTCGACAGACCTGTACTCTAAGCGCAACGACCTCAACTTGCATCCCAGGGAGCCTCGAATCCAAATTCAATAAAGAGCTGCCTTTCATGTTGCCTAACGACCCACTTCCACCCCTTCATCTAGAGGGTGGATAGCCCCAACTAATAAACAAAATCTACAAGTACACCCGGACATCACAACCCTACCCCTAGTGGGTCTATGCTCTTGTCCGTGGATGTTAAATTCGGACTCGTCGTCTCCACAGCCGGCTTCGTCTCCTCCACCTCCACCGCCGGTGGTTTTGGTAAGGCCGCAGAGATCGTTGGATCATGGGGTAGACCTTGACTATCCGCTCCGAATAGATCGCTCAACCTCTTCGAGGTCGGAGGTCGAGTAGTAGTAAAAGTTGGAGAAATCTGGGTTGGCTTGACGGATTTCCAAGGGTTATCAGAAAATCCAGAGGACGTAGTAGGCGTTGTCCCTTTCACAGTCGCAGCTGCCCAAGGGTTGGTCGTGGTCGTGTAATCGATTGGTCGCAAACCAGGATTCCAGTCAGACGTCCGAACCGAGCTAGAACCAGTAACTTCTTCCTCGCCCCATATGCCGAGCTCTGACCTGCTCTTCAGCTCTCCTTCTTTGAGTTCCTGATTCGACCCCGTAGAAACATTCCTGAGCTCCTTCGTCACGTCCTCGACCGCTCCTTGGACGACAGAAAAGGCTGCAGAAGCATTCGTCGATAACCGTCCCCACATTGACCTCATCCCTCCCGAGGAGAACGCGTCCGTCCCCGTATTGGACCTGGCCAAAGGAGAAGGCGATCGTCCAATATTCGCAGACCGTGGTCTTGTCGGGGTGAGCGCCTGCCTTGGCTCTGATTCCATCTCATCATCTTGGGGTGTCAACGGAAGGGGTTTAAAAGGCGATTGACTGCGTTGACCGACGATCGAGGACACCAGTGGACTCAACCTCGAAAACGATTGTGATGGGGTGATTCCTGGTGACGACAAAACAGGATCGTCTTGCTGACTCTCGACTGGGCCGGCGGCCTCCACCGACCCTTGCGCCTGAGCAACCACAAACTTCCCATTCATCTCATCGTCCGTCCGTCCGTACAGACCGTACCAGAACCGTATATCCTTGTGGTTCGGAATGAGTACACCCATGTCTGGCTTTCCCTCCTTCCGGCCGAGGTCGTCGAGGGAGGGATCGTAGTCTGGATTCCTATTCTTCTCCATCTCTCCTGGCATATCGAGCCAGTCCCATATGCTAACGGTTGCCTCAAAAGGGGGAGGACCGCCTGCTTCATCTACCCTCCTCTCCTTCTCGCTATTCCACAGGAACGTCCCAAACTGGCAGGAGTAAAGGTGGTAGTACAGCTGGTGTAGAAACCGCTCGTTAAACTCGAACCGCTCGGGGAATTGCCTCTGGACCTGTCGAACGCACTCGAGGAACTGGTGAAAGATGGGACTCGTCTCTTTGAGGTGACCAGGGGAGGTGAACTTGTTCTGCACGGACGCGAAAAACGCCTGAGCTGCCTCAGCCCCCCCTCCTCCCCCGCTAGTTTCGATTGGAGATAAAAAGAACTTCTCCGAAGAGAGGTGCCCACACCGATCCAAGAACTTATGGCCGAAAGATAGCCAGTCTTTCTCGATCAACACCTGGAACCCCCTTATCGTCCGATAGTATGGATCCAGACACAGTTGAGACATCGCGGACAGTTGTGAAGTCCGATCCCAACCGTCTGAGCAATGGATGAGGACGTGAGAGGAATTGATGTGGACGTTCTTGACGATAAGAGCCGTTCCTTCTATCACACCACCCAAATGTCTCAGCCAGCCGGACCTCCGGAGCGCTTCCCTATCCACGGTGGTCGTCACCGAGTCACCGAGACCAAACTCGTCAGGAAACCGCGTATCTCGGATTGCTTCGGCGACTTTGGCGAGGGACTCGCGCATTGTGTGAATGTGGTCGATGCCCAGGTACGCCTTTCGCGCATCCTTGTAGTGGTCCATGTTCTCCGTCCCAGCACCTTTCGCAGTATTCGCCATGGCATTGGCGGTCGGTCGGGCGTCAATGATCAAGTTCGTACACGTAGAACCATAGACGTTAGCAACGACCCGGGAATCGGGTGAATGATGGGTTTGGAAGATCGCCTCTATAAGCTTCTCATCCTGGATCGACCGGTTGTTCGTTAGGCCAACCATAGGCTGGCTAGACCGAGTGATGCTGCCCTGGATTACGCGATGAGATAACCAGGTAGCACGAGCCAGAACTAGGACTCACAAAGTTGGTCCGGTGTAGGTATGTTAGGACGGGTATCCTAGCCTTACTCCTGTACTTCGCGGCGTATTGTAGGGTGTTGTCACTGATCCTGGTGGGCACGACCACGCGAGCAGGGTACGTCGAACAGAACTATGAGGTCTTGAATGTTATTGGTGGATTACGTCAACGAAGTAGGGCGCTCACCGAGTAATCCTTGTTGATATCCGTGAACCGCCAGGCCTTGGACCGTGAGCCGATTCCCATCCGACCAAATTCTTCGCGGGGGGAGTACACCGACCATCCGGTTTTGGTGAGCAGCGGTGGATTGGGGACGTATGAGAAGGCATATAGTTGGGTAACAGAGTCTAGATGATCGAACCAGTCAGGGTCCCCTCAGGGAGGGCGGGTGGTGGGCTGTCAAAGACTTACTTGCGACAGTGAGCTCTTTGATGCTCTCAAATACGTCCAATGCCTCTGCGTCTTCTTCGAAGGAAAGTAGGAGATTCTCAAACGTCCTCGTCCGGATCGTGAGCGGATTCTTCCCTGTCAACGTCTGCGGATGTCGAGTGACGAGAGATATCAAGGGATATGGAACCTATCCAACCCCCGGAAACCGCATACCCAGGCGCGATTTATCAGTTCGGAGGGCATCACGCAAGTGCCGCTGGGCAGACTTACCCACATCTCATCCATTTTGTCGTCCTCATACCGAAAGATCAGGTGGTGCGCGGTGAGATGGAGGGTGCAGATGTTGGAGGCATTCAACTTGGAAAAGACGACCCTCTCGACCTATTTCGAAACGGCCGGTTGAATGAGAACTCTACTATCATACGGAACCGCATATCGCGTATGAGAGCCGAAGCGGACCTTTGCGATTCGAATTTTGTCCATGCTGGTACTGCGAGAGAGAGCGGGGGTTCCGCGTGCGCGCCTCTTCGAGATCAACAACCACGTGGCCCTGGTTGACTCAAATCACGTCACTTGGGATTAGGTTTGGGGGCCGAAGGAGTTTTTGCCTTTCCTAGAGCCTCTATCGAGGTTTAACAACACAACACCCTACGTATACAAAATCCCGAGTAACAAGCAACCGTTCTGTGACGGGAAGAAGGGGTGGAAATAACCAAGAAGCCGGGTCAGGAGAAACCCCCAGGGCGCTCAAAACGAGGGGAGAGTTCAAGGGGGTCAAAGAAGAGACGAATCTGTTTACAAAACGGATCCTGCGAGAATAGCCACCAGGGTGATAATCCCGGCGAGCACGGGCGGGTTCAAACCGAGAACGCCACCGGAATGGTTGTTGGTGGCGGAAGGGCTTGGGACAGACGCAGTGGAGGACCCAGGGGAGGTCGAAGAGTTAGCACCGGTTGCCTTGTTCTATGGGATAATGGAATATCGGTAACAAGAATCAAGGGTGGGCGGGGTCAAACGCACCTTGAACGCCTGGAACGTCTTATCGGCGGTGGGGTTAACGGCAAAGACCATACCAGCTTTACAGTGGCTGGGAAAGAACGTCAGTCGTCGTTACAGCGGGGGGAGGGGGGGGGGACGGAGAACATATACTCACGCTCCCTGTTTGCAATAGAACCACAAAGGAGAGCTGGCATTGACGACGGTGAAGCTCCATTGAGGGACCATGGTCGCGTTAGCGGGAACTGGTTGATAGTCGGAATCGATGCCGAGCGTCGGGGTAGTCAACCTAGTGCATGGGTCGTTGAAGCTTGACTGAGTGACAGTCTGGCGAAGGGGGCATCAGGTGAGCTGTCAAGGCTGCCGAACTGGAGACTAACGTGATTCTTTGCCACGCTAACAGGACAGCGGGTCAGTCCGGTTCTAAGAAAAGCCCAAGACGAAACGGGACTCACAACTGGAAGGAGATGATATCTCCCTCCTTCGCGGTAACACTACACATTGCCGTGAGCGACCCTGAATGTGTGTGGGGCGATTGTTCGCATCACCTCTCGGGATTGTAGGTCAATCCGCCATTCTCGCCGACCTTGACAGTGATGTTTACGGCCAAGGCGCAAGCAGCAAGGCCCAAGAGTACGGAAACGATAGCGAAACGCATGTCTCAAAAGAATAGAAAGAAGGGTGGTTTAAAGGTTGGCAGCGGTGGTGAAGATCTGAGGGTTCTGGAGCAGATGGTTCGAGCCTGTAGGTCGTTAGATACGGGGGATTACAATTTCTTTGGTATGACTTACGCTGCTCGTAGGATATCGCTGGCACAAAGAGAGAAGAAGGGGGGATGAAAAGAAAGTGGTGGTATGAGAGAGAGAGAGATGGGGAGTTACCGGGCGGGTTATAAGTATATTTTGTATCCGTGATGGCCGTTGCGAGGGGCCCAACCGCTAAATATGCTCACCATCTCCCTCCGCCTTCCGTCCCGAGGGCTCATCCGAACTTTCTCATCCTCCGCGAGGAGACTTGACTATTTCCCGAATGTCGACCAAAAGGTATGGGCAAGTGAATCGTTCTTTACGCGTTCGCGGCTGATATTCGCCCGCCACCAGGGATTCGAAAAAGCGCTTCAAGTAAAGGACAAGATCGTCATTGCTGATTTCTACGCCGAGTACGCGTCTTCCCGCGTGCGGTGAAACCCCCATACGTACGTTGACCGTATCAATTTCCTAGTTGGTGCGGCCCCTGCAAGATTTTAGGACCAATCCTAGAAAAGGTCACAAACGATGGTTTCCTGACCTCCGGGAGCGGGAAGGCATTTGATCTGGTCACCATTGACACCGGTGAGCAAACAATCTTCCAGTCCGATTCTCACTCATTCACTAATACTCCCCAAGACAACCAAGGCGAGTTGGCAATGAAGTACAAGGTGAGAGGTGTCCCCGGCTTTTCACATGCGTCATGATTTTCTCAATTTGATTATCCAGGTCCGCGCGCTTCCGACAGTCATAGCCTTCAGGGATGGTGTACAGGTCGCAGAGTTCGTCGGGGCGATTCCAGAGTCAAAGATCACGGACATCCTCAAGTCAATGTAACGATGAGAGGATCAGGTATAGTAGTAGAGAGAACGAGAGTTAGTCTACAGAAATAGACGCGTACATAACTGAGCTTTCGGATAGCAAAAAGTAAGACAAACATGAGGATGAATGAATGAGGCGGAAGAGAAAAACTATCGACGCGTAAAAATTTAAGAGCAGAAGGGAGAAAAACAGGTCTACCAAGGGAGTAGCCATACGAAAAGGGGGTGAGAACCTTGGATAAATACCGCACCGTCGAGCCCGAGGCAAGCCCACAGCGTTTCCCCATTCCACAATGAGACGAGATAAAGCACAGGGTGACGCCAGTCCAAATATAGTCACCGACCGAGGGAGAGATAGTGGCGTACACGGGGTCGAGAAAAGACCAAGGGCGGGGATGAAGTCACTGCACAACACAGCACTTGCCTCCGCCTTGCGGGGCGTATGGGTCCTCGCTTTTCCCGACTGGACCCCATACTGACGGAACCTGGAGCGTCACAAAGGTCAGACGGGGGCAGAGGAGCGATACTAGTATGAGGTTCAGGGCGCACCAAGTGATCTGTCGTTGTCTTACAGTACCGAATCAGACTAAATCAACCAGTTCAGCGCCCTCGCTCGACAATGTAGGAAAATCTGAAGGAGCTCGACGTACCTGGCACTGGCTTCGCTGACTTTTATCCTTGGCCGCGCGAGATCGTCTCTTAGCCGCTGGTTGTGTTCGAGGAGGCGGCGGAGTTTGAGTTCGGACATTGACTGCTTGTGCGGACGATTCATCGTGATTTATTTGGTCGAGAAGGGGGACGAATTGAGCGTCGAGGTTCGGGGGGAGGGCACGGGCTGTGGGAAGGGAGTGAGTTGTCGTTTCCGGCTGAACGAGTGGGCTAACGCCGCAAGAGCGGTGGGAGGGTTTGTGGGCGGCGGGGCTTACATGATGGTGGTCGTGTCGAGGGGGTGAGGGGAAACCAAAGACCAACTTTTATCTTTTGGAGGGAGAAAGGCAGAAATGGATGCTCTAGGGACTGGTGGCGAGACGCTGTAGTCGAAGAGAAGGGGAGCGGGAGACAGATTCGTCAATTCCCTGATCCTGCACAACGGCTGTGGGAAAAAAGCGGACAAGGCAGATAACGCCTTCGGGGGAATCCATCAGAGCGGACAATTCCCGAATGCATCCGGCCTCTGTTACCCTTCCTTCGTCTATCACGAGCTTGGGGGAAAACGGGAACTATATGCGGGCAGCCCACATTACAATAGATGCCAGGTGTAAGGGTAATCCAAAAATAAAGGGAAACGAGGAGTGAGACAGAGCTCCTGACCGCCGTCAGTCGATACGCTAATAAGTGATGAATATAGGAGAGAAAACGAAGGGATAGTAAATGAACGTGTGTGCGATGGAGTGACGACGATAACCAGTCCAGAAAATTCGGCTATGGCGGAGGCAAAGTTGTCAAGTCCGCGCGCCGCCCATGGATGGCTCCACAACCGCTCTGCGCTTTCGGCTTTCCACTTCAACACCGGCAGGTCACATCAAGACGCAACTGCACCCCTGCGCCGGAGGCGCATATGGATCTTCTGCCTTGTTGACAGGCCCCCAGACGGAAGGAATCTGCACAAGGATGAACGATGGTCAGCCAGACCGTAAGAGGATCAGGAACGCCAGTCGGAGCGCCTGGGTG
>Ga0307511_10000045_pt1 | contig 100332 bp, 94 predicted proteins | sample 13_EM_MG_FD_200266 | JGI IMG/M metagenome (GOLD analysis project Ga0307511, IMG submission 200266) | Populus trichocarpa ectomycorrhiza microbial communities from riparian zone in the Pacific Northwest, United States - 13_EM | ecosystem: Host-associated > Plants > Roots > Unclassified | place...
ATGCCCCAGGCGCCTTAGAGAAATGTACAGACTACGGTACCCGCGCCTCGTGAGGGCCATAGCCGTGTTGGGTGCCCCGAGATGGGTTGATCGCTGTTCAGTGCTTCTCGCTCTGCGTGCCTTGACTAGTCCGATGGGACGATGCCACCACCGTCCGAAGAATGGGTGCTTCTTCGGCGTCACGGCCAAGGTACGGTCGTTGAAAAAATCGGGCTGGAGGTTTGTGCTGCGGAGCGTCATCAATCAATCGAGGGTGATTGATTTCGTGTACGCGGACTCGTGGATAAAATCCGCTGCCTCCTAAGTCGGATGTCGCTCCGACTTCGACACCTTGAAAACGATTCCGACGGTGATTCATCTGTCTCGTGCTTACTGGCCAGATGTTCCGATCGATGACCACGAAGTTGGAGTAGTCGCGTTGTGTTATGACTCGCGAAAGCCCCGATGCCAGGTACCATGCTCTTGAATCCACCGAACCACCGTCTCATAGTCGTGCAGCGAGAGTTGATATCGGTATTTTCTTTCCATCGCTCGAGCGTCCGCGCTAAACGAGGATGTGGTGACGATCATCCCTTGACTCGCACTTTCCTGATGCAGGATTCCATGCATCTCGCGTACCGCGCCAACACCTACACGCCGCTCCCTCTTGTAACACTTCGTTTGGACGAGGTGCAGGACTTTGCTGATGCCAGTATCAAAATACGCGAGCATGTCTTTGCCTCCATCACGCGTGCGCTGCATGAGCTGGACCTCCCACCCACGATCAATTAGTAAGTCTGCGATGAGCTCTTCGAACAGTTGGCCTGACAACCGAAACACGGACTCAGGTTGCTTCTTCAGCCAATCAATGAGCCCACTGCGCGCAATGAACAGTCTCGACTTGGCAAGACGTCCATGCGCATCGCCTATCGCGAGCCCTGGTGGGCGCCATATCAGTTCGGAACGCCGCGTCTCGCTATTACCCGCCGAGGAACCGGCGACAGCTTGATCGTAGTCGCGTTGCTTAGGCCTACTCCATCTGTCTGAGCCACTGTAGTACTTGGCCGGACCGCTCATGACGGGGGGAGCATCACCGTAGGCAATCTCCTCATCCGTCGCGCCGGGGCGATGCAGGCTCCAGCCGCCGTCTCCCATATCTGACCTGCACAGAATGAGTCCATAGGTGTTCATTATTGGTATGTCCTCTTCGGTTTTGCACCCGTCTCACCGAATCCGCTTGATACATCGATTCCGGAGATCGACTCAATGGCGTGTTCCGCATTACGTTCTGGATGGCGATTATGCCGCACTCCCTAAAAGCGGGCTTCCGGAATGGATCCGTTCAAACAGGACCAGTCTTCGCTATTGAGCGTTAGTCATGGGGAGTCCCGGGGAGTCTGCGTGCCGAGGTGTAACAATGCCGGTCCGCGGCGCTCCGGATTAGAACGGATGCACTACGCTCTGGATGGCCGTGCCCAGGGAGGCGAGCTAGCGACGGCGGAACTCCACTTTCAGGCGGGCACTATTCGGTGCGCTTGACGTGCGCGGACTTTTCGCGCCGATCGCGCTCGAGAAACTTGTCACGCACGTGAGCAAAGAGGCGGGGAGGTAAGGGACCGTAAGCGATTGTTGATGCGTCCCGTCCCGGAATAGGCCGGAGGTCCGGGCCGGGCCATACAAACTCGTTCGCTTCCGTGATCACGATCCAAGATCGATCGGCATCGAGCCCAAGGCGTTTTTTCGTCGCTGGAGGAATCTCAACCGCATCGTCGGGATTGGCTGGCGATGTGTGCGTAATCGGGAGCACCAGAACCTCCCGCTCGCCATCCTCGTCTGTGACAACCAACACGATGGCGCACGGGCGGTCCTTCATCCCTTCTTCGCGGCCTTCTTCTTGTTCTCTCTTCCAAAGGTAAGAATACCGAATCACCAGACCAGCATACGGTTCTGGGAAGCTCACGGTGTCCCGTCTGAGAGTTCTCGGTCAAGGTCAGCGTACTGATCTGGAACCTTGGCCGTTCGAAGGGCGGCGATGTGACGCTCGGACAGCTCGCCTGTTGCTATCACCCGGCGGTCGCGGCGCTTCAGTCGGGCGTACTCCTCTGCCGAAATGAGTACGGTCCGGTCGCGGCCATTTTTCGTGATGGTGACCGCCTTCGTGAGCGCCATGTCCTGGTACGCCCCGATATTTCGATGAAACTCCGCAGCGCTGACCTTTACGGTGTCTTCGGTACGCATAATACGCAACTCCTAGAATAGGTGGATTTTACGCATAGTGCGCATTGTGTGCAATTGTCATCTTCGTTCGTAATTTCAATGGCTTATCCTTGTCAAAGGGGGGCGGTCCGTACCGGGGCGGGACTCAAGGCCCTGGGCTGACCCAGGAGAGGCCGTGCAGCTTCTCGCCGCGCACGGTCAAATCGATGGTGGTACGGGCGGCGAGGCGATCCCCCCGAGGCACGGACCTCCGCGAGGATCGAAGCAGCGCCCGGAAGTTCACGGTTCGGCGGCGCGCCAATCCTCGAACTTGCAGAGAGTTCGTTCGATGCCAGCATTCGTTGCGTGCGATATCGACCGTTGCGCGGGACAGCGCTGACGATGCTGGCCGATGTACGTGTTAGCGGGCTTGAGTACTCACAGGATCAACCAGGAACTCAGGCAATTGCCAGTAGCAATGACGATTCATAGCGGAGGTGACAAACACGGTACTGGAATGCCGAGTAGGCTCAGATCAAAGTTTTCCCGGTCGGGGTAGAGCCGCGCCGCGTCTTACGTGGAAAACGACGGGGCCAAAACATCCAGAAGGCTTTGCGAAATCGCTCGGACCTGATTCTCAATCGCATCATATCCGGCTCGAGGCAGGGCCCTCTGACTCTCCTCCTGTAGGCGTGACGAGCAGTATTCGCGCAGCGCAGTATCCAGTGCGCCCGCTGCGAGAAGATAGCGCGGCAAACTTGCCAACTCGCTGGCTGTGGGGGTACGCATGAGAACGTCCCGAAGACCTTGAGTGACCTCTTCATCACGTCGGAGCCGCGCCAAGACGGCGCGATTTGTGATGTCCTGAAATCTCCACATGTCAGCCGCGGCACTGCAATTGATCATGTCGAGAAGAAACTCGGTGAAATCCTGCACTTGGCTACGAGCGGAGGCCACATGCATCGCCACGACTCGATCAGCGTGCTGCTCCCATATTTCCTTGGGAGTGAGCTGTATTCGATCAAGTAGCGGGTCCCCGGGTTGAAACAATGTAAGCGCAATCAACTGCACCCGTTTGGGATGTTCTGTGAACGTTTGGCGCAGAAACTCCAGCACTTCAGTACTGTCCCGGAAGTGATCACGCAACAGGTAGCCGGCCTCAAAACCAATGCGGCTTACATCCCACGGCGACCCTTGTGGGTAGCCGCCAACTTCCGAATGATTGAGCGCGCGGCGACAATGCTTCAGCAGCAGTTGGCTTGAGGGTTGCTCCTGAGCTAACGCTAGGAGACTGCGAAGTCCCAGAATTGAGGAGGTTGAGCTGCAGTGCTGCAGGAAGTCCGTACGGGCAGCTTCGGAGCTGTGAACGTGGGGGGCCAGGGTATTCCACGCCACTCGTTCGTCCGGCCGATGTCGGCCAAAGTGGGTGAGTAGAGTTGAGCCGAAAGTTTCAACCAAAGCGTTCCAATTTTCACAGATGAGCGCCGCGAGCCGCTCACTTTCCTCGGAAAACCCGCTGCCCGTTGAGATTAGCCACGACGTGTCGGGTTCATCGCCGAGCATCGCAGCAACCTCATCGAGGCGTCGCTCTAGGAGCATTCCGGCAAAGGCTGCAGCACGACGTTCCTCCAAATCGGGACCGACCGCCTCAAGCGCATCCCGTAGCCGCTGCGGATCATCCTGTAAATCTGCGGTCGATATGCGAACCAACTCCCGATGATAGTAGATCGATCCGGTGATCTTCAGTTCGCCGTCTTCCTCCGCGTCGTAGTTCTTGAGCAATTCCCAGAACGCGGGGCGGCTGCTGGCTTCCACCACTGCGATCTCGGCGAGATCGCCCCGAAGTGGGCCGGGCAGGCTGTTCATGCAGCGCAAAACGAGGGGTCGGATGTCCCGATCGTTCTCGTAGGCCTCGGCCAGCGCTTCCAGTGGGGCGTCGTGCTGCTCAAGGGATGTCTTCGCGTACTCCCTCACCCTAGGGTGCGCCGAAAAATGTTTGATCAGGGTATTACCTGGGTCGAATGCTGGGGCGCCTTGGCCCACGCACGCAAGCAGAGTGTCGACCACCTCAAGGTCTGAAGCACCGCAACCCAGGGATGCGAGTCCGCGTGCAATCAGATCAAAACGCGGATGCTTGGCATTGCGGGCCAATGACAGGAGTTGACTGCGACAAACCAGAGGGTCGGGAACGATCTCAGGAAGGAGCGATCCCAGATCGTTTAGTCGGTCATCATCCCACTGGGCGATCTCATCTAAGAATGAGTTCACAATGGGGTCCGAGCGTCCCCAACCTCTCAAAAGAGGTTGCACGGCCCAAAACTCCCCGAAACCTTGGGTCTTCCGGGCCACCTCAATCAAATAATCACGCAGCGCGTCGCTGCGGAAGTGTATTAGAAGATTTTGGAACTCATATAGGCGGTGACCCTGTTTTTCTGATGTGATGTAGCGGCCCACGCTCTGTTGAATATCCGGATGTTCGTGCGCAAACGGTATAATCAAATCCCAATGATGACTAAGTCCAAATGGATGAGCTTTCTTCAATTCCTCTCTGATCCACTCGGCTATCGTCGTGTTGCTTGCAGAGCAGCTCAGGAGGTAACTGACTGCAGTGTCGTACTCCAGCAGGTCGGCGTCATACCCTCCCGAAGGATGCAGCGAGGCAAAAGCCTTGGCGATGACCTCTGAATCATCCCGCCAATGGCGCGACAGCATTTCTCGAGCCTCGGCGCGTTGCTCAAAGTCGAGCACCCTGTCGCGAGTGAGCAATTCTGCGATGGCGTCCCGATCGGTGAGATCGGCCCGTCCGCTGATCGCTCGGCCGCGACTGCCGACGAAGCGGAGCGCGGGTGAGAGGGAGGCGAAAGCCTCCTCCTGCAAGTTGACAAGATCCGTCGCGCTCGGCCAGCCGTTGGTCAGCGAATCCAACGCTGCGGCGGCGACGGACATGTCGAGCGTCTTCCGAAGACGCTGCCTGAGCGCTGCCTCCACGCCAGGATCTCCCGTATAACGCGCGGCGAGCGCCGCGCCTGCGCTGTGCTGGTTGCTCGGGAGTTCATCATTCAGTCCCTTGAGCAATACTTCGAGCAGATCTGGAGCCTTTTGCCACCGCGCAAACACTGCAAACACCGAGGATGAGTATCGCTGCCGACGGGGCGCCCAAAACGGGACTCTTGCGTCCACCGGGGCCGAGGTGTCCTCCCCGAGGTTCGCGAGAGCCGATTTGAGCACTTCACGCCGTGTGAGTAGCCAATTCCCGCTCTCAATCACCTGAAGAGCAGCGTTGGCTAGTCTCTTGGCGGTTGCCGCAGGTTTGCGGGAGGAGTTGAAGGCAATGTCGGCCAGGAGAAGATCGAGATTGACCGCCCGCTCAAGATTGCCTTCGGTGGCGTGCGCGCGCTCGATGGCCGCAGCGACGGTCTCGACCTCCGTAGCTCGCTGCAGCAGCGCGACGAAATTTGCGAGTACGTGACGCCAGAGTGTCTCGCCGGCGTGGCTCTGAACAAACTCCAGAATCGGCAAGAGAGGCCAACTCTGAAGATATTCGGCTGCCAGATATTCCTCAAAGACAGCATGCGCAAACGCAATCTCTCCGGGTGCGCGCTCGGCCAATAAGCCAACTGTTTCTGCGTTCACCGCGAGCAGTTCGTTGGCAGCTTGTTGCGCGCGCTCGAGTGGGTACGCGTAGGTTTCCGGGTCAGATAGATACTGCCGGATAACGCGTTTGGCCTCTTTAAGATCGTAAGCGTTCCCACCAGTGGCCGAGCGTGTGACAAAGGCGAGGTACGCCAGAGCGGCCCTTCGATGATCAGCGTCGGGAATGTGGAGAAAGCGGTCGTGCGTATCTCCGGCTGCGGTGGCCCGCTGTCGGGGATGGGTTTCCAACAGGAGCTCAACCAGACTCTGCAGGGCGTGCACGCGATTGCGCGGCAGAGCAATTTGCCGAATCGCCAAGGCCGTCAATCCCACCAGCAGCAGCGCGTTGGAGGCGAGCGTGGCGAGCCTTCGATCGCGTGCGAGATCGGCGAAGAATCGATCCAGCCGCGCATCCAGCGGTGCACGAAGCTCATCACCGGGGTTTCCGTCTGATGCTAAACCTAGGCCTCTGGCGAACCAACCCTCAGCAAGGCTGCGCTGCTGGTCCTCAGACAACGGGGCAAGCGTTGCCGATTGCCAGCTTGAGGGAATCACGCCGATGGTGGACAGCCCACGCGGCCGCGCGGTTGCGAGCGTCGGTATCTCATGCGTTTCGACGAACGTCAGAACCTGTTGGAGCGTTGTGCGCGCGGCCTGCTCATCGGTCCACTCATCCAGACCGTCGAGGAGCAGAACGATCCGTCGTTCATCGATCGCGCGATTCAACAGGCCCGCCAGGTCCGCCGTAAGTCCGGTCTGCAGCGTCTCTGCGACGAGCTCCTGGAAACTTGCTGCGCGCTCGAGCCTCGCGCTGAGCCGACTCCAGCGTGAAAACGACAGGTGGATCGGCAAGCGTCCTGACCAGCGACGGCTGACGGGCGGTAGCGCGCCCCTGGCCTCGAGCATCTCTAATGCCACGCATCGCAGAAGCGTGCTCTTACCGCTGCCCGGCTCGCCGACGATCGTGAACTTCACCCCTTGCGTCAGCCAATTGGCCAGGGGCGTGCGTCTCAAATAGTCACGCCGGCGAGGCGCCGCGAATCGCTCCGCGCCGTCCGGTGTATTCGCATGGGTAGATCCGGCCGACAGTACCGGCGCGTTGGGGGTCATCGGTGCCGGCGTGGAGGGCTGTTGCTCATCGAGGGTGCTGCGAACAAGCACATCAGGAACCGCGAAGCGCGCGAGCAGCGACGGTGGCGGGGCTTTCGGCGGATCATCCGAAAGCAGCGGCAGCGCGACTCCGATGTCGAGCGAACGAAAATGAATGTCGTAGTATTTGCGCAGCTGCTCTCGAACACGTGCGAACTCTCCACCATCAAGGCGCGAACCCAGCGCATCCGCCGCTTGAGGGCCGAGAAAGGCCTTAACCCACTCGCGGCCGAAAAAGTCATCGATGAGATCGGGATGCTCTCGAAGCGCCTCGCTCAATTCCTCACCCCCGCGTGGCAGGAACGTGATTCCATGCTGTTTGAGCGCGGCCGCCTCAGTCTCAAGGCTGTCCTGCATCTTGGTGTCCGCGAGGGAGGCCTGGGTGGCAAGAATCAACGTGTCTGTCTTGGTGCTCCAAGCGCCCTCGTTGAATGTCCTGACAATCGATGTCAGCTCAGTCGCAGTAATGGCCTGGTATCGTTTTGCCTGCCAGACCTCATACTTGCCGTTGGGCAAGCGGGCAAACAGATCGATGCCCTCCTGCGATTGGCCTGACCGACCGTAGCGAGCCACGTGTTCGACCCGATCCGCCTTACTAGCAAGCCGATAACACAGTCGCTCGAAGTTCTCCCAAGTCAGCTCGCCAAAGGGGAGCGTCTGAGGTCTCGATGTAACCGGGGCGTGCGCAGGAATTCGATCAGGGGAGGCGCTCAACTGCGCGTGCAACACAGACTCAGGAATTCCATCCGATGATGACGCCTGGGGGTGTTTCGGCGCTCTGCGCCTCGAAACCCTCCGGTGGGTGGGTCGTGCCTTATCGACCATGTGCCGCGTCTACCAGAAACACTAAGGAATCCATACGTTCGGACGGCTCCGACCCTGAATGTCCGAGATTAGCGCTAAGACTCCCAAGTGCGTATTCGCTTGTTATTTCATCGGCGAGCGTTGCTACCCAGCCGCTCCGCCAATCCGAGAGAAGCCGCACGGCGTGCAGCCGGTAGGTGAGGGCGCTCAGTGACACCGTCCAGATTCGCTTCAACCGAATGAGTTGTTCGAGCGTCACGAAGCGTGGCGCATGGGCCAGAACCGACCCGCGCGGCACGAGGAAGGCCGACGCAAAAGTATCCGCCTCGGCCTCACGCCCCGCCGGGGCCGCATGTCGGTGCAGAAGCAGATGACCCAACTCGTGAGCCGCATCGAAACGGCTGTGCTCGGCGGATTTGCGCGTGTTGAGAAAAACGAAAGGAATCGTCTCCTTCCACATCGAGAACGCATCGACCTCGGCAGCATCGATGGACAAGGAGAACAGGCGCACGCCCTTGGACTCGAGCAGATGCACGAGATTCTTGATCGGCTGCTGACCCAGCCCCCAATGCTGGCGTACGGCTGCCGCGGCGGCTTCCGGGTCACGCTCGTGCCGCAGATCGGGCAAAGCCACGGATGGCAGCTCCAAGCGCCGCTCCACCCATCGGTTGAAATGCAGGGCAATCGCACCCTGTCCCGATGCCATGTTGCGTTGCCCAGCGGTCATCTTCGACATAAACCGGAAGCTGGCGGTCTCCTCGGCCACTTCCTCGAAGAGCGCGTCGTCAGAGAGTTGCGCGAGGTCTTGGATGGCTTTGACTCGCATGTGTGGAGTACCACGGTCAATTGACTGCGGGTATGAATACGGACGGGTTTGGAGAGTATGGCTCAGACCTCGGTGTTGAACTCAGCCGCTTAAGAGAGCGCTGATGTCAATTAGGAGTTTCACCTGGCCAAACTCCTGCGCCAGCTTTGTCTTCCACGCTCCGGCGGGGTCCATTTCGATGTACAGAACACCCTGAATATCCGACGGCAACTCTACATCACCTTTGTACAACGCAGCTACTCGAGGGCGGCCAAGCTTGCCGATGAAATAGCCAAGTTCCATGACGACATTTTGTCGTGCCCTCGGTTTACTCAGCGCTGGCGGGTTTGCGGCGCTGCCAAGGTCGTCAGGCGTAAGAAGAATCACTGCGAAGGCAATGTCTCCCGAGTAAATTTCGAACTTTTCGATGATGGTCCGACCGGAGTTCGGTTGCTCATGAAGAATGATAGGTTGCAACCCAAGTTTCTCGAGGAACCGTGCCGTCCCCTCCTTTGCCTCACCATCATGTCCGTGCACGACGAATACTCTTTTTGAGTCGGGAACCGGGGTAGCCTTCTCCGCGTTGTTCGCCGCCATCGCCATCGATGTATGGGCCGCGGTCAGCAATTGAATGTCCTGAGCTTCAGTCTTTGCGATCATACCTTGCAGATGGCCGACACGAAGAGCGTGAAGTGCCCAATCGTCGTCGGCATATATGCGAAGGAAATCATCTGCCTCGATTGGACCCACGGCGGTCCTGATGAACTCCGAGACCTTTGTATCCCAGAGATCAAATTGCCGATCTGTGGATAAGTCTTCGCCATCACTGCAGAGCTTTGACAGACGATCAACAATGGGATTGCGCATTCTAAATTTCCCGCAATAGAAGGATGTGCATCAAGCAGAACGAATGTATGAGTTGGCACCGTCGCGCCCAGAGTCTGGGGATACCTCATGTTTCAGCATCTTTTCCGGCCAGAGTCGAGGTCGATGTTATTAAGCGTACGACCTGAAAATTCGGTCGTCAACTTTGGTCGATTTTGACTTCCAACTAAAACAGAGGTAAGCGGCTCGAAGAGTAAGGCGTAGTAACGGTAGTAACCCGTAAACTGATCGAGATCATACGCGGTCTATATAAACTTCCGAAGTGCATCCGAGTTCGGGATACATCACATTCGACAGGTGTTCTGGTCATAGCGAGTGCGGCGAGTCGCGACCATATCGACGAGAATTGCCCGCATAAAGGAACTGACCCGTTGATTCAACAGGAAATTCGCAGGGGGAGATAATATGCTCGATAGTGCGGGCTTGTGTCGGGGCAGCCCTCCGACATCTCCGGAGTACACCTTTAGAGATTGGGGCGAATGATCGCGGTCAATCGGTGTATCAATCATCTGGGGTGTTCGGATGGGAAATCGTAATCGGGATATATACCCGTTCCACGTGAGGTATGAGAAATGTACGGAGGTGGCTTGATCCCCCCGTATTCGATATGAGGAAATCGGATCGACTTGAGATCAGGGCCTCCCGATACGCCCTCGTAATGAAGGTCCCCGACATCGATTGCGCGATGCAGCGGAGAATTCGGTACGCGACACGTCTGCGAAGCGGCCGATGCTCTCGTGCTGTCGAGTGATCGGGCCTTCTGTCCAAGTGGTCGTCTTGGAGGATCGTATTCGGTGGCGGATGGGAACGTTCAGAATGTAGATCCGCATTCGGCGCTCCGCGCCTCGATCGGATGTTGGCTGAGGGCTGCAGGGCGATCATCCAGTACGCGACGTGTCGGATCACTGTATGTTGTTCTACACCTGCGGCGATCCCGAATTCACGTACTCGTCCCTCCGGCCCTGGTGGCGATCCGGGAGGGCGGGAAAGTGCGAGGTCAGCGAGCTGCGTTGGAACCGAGGGCCGGATTTGTGCAGTGCGATGTCGACGGCATGTGAGGAGTACGGGGAGCATGAACTCATTCGAAGTACTAAGTAGTGGTTTGACCGAGTTGAACGAAGAGACATCCCGTATCCAATGTCGGAAGAGCCTGCGAGCACACCTCATAACGGGCACTCCAGTGATCCTCGTCGCGGAACGCCTGCCGATGAGATCCGGCGTCGTCGATATGGAGTCAAAATGTGACCCAACCACCGTTCCAGTGGCGTGAAAACAAACAATATTCTGTCCCTTGACGGGGAGGGTAGGTATGTCTATTTCGCGCATTCACAGTTTTCTGGTGCATCCCCGGAACGACGAGAACAAGCCAGCAGACATTGGCGGTGTGGAAGTCCCGCATATCGGACGCCTTTTCGAAATGCTCTCTCGCCTCGACACGGGTGCTGAATCCGAATGCGACATTGACATCATGTTCAGCCCGCAGGAGGACGGTACGCAGCAGAACGATTGCCGCGATCTTTTGTTGAAATATCTCGCGAAACCGTCGGTGCCTGCGGGACTAGCCGTCGCCGAGCGCCTTCAGGCGTCCACGACGAAGAGGTCTGGGCTTGGACTGTTGTTCTTAATTGTTGCCAGGAACCAACACGGATTAAGGCTTCTGCTCTCACGCTTTCCTGCCGAAAACGGGGTGATGGCTGAGGAACATGGGAAGACGCTCGACGTGACTTTCGTGGAGAAAGTCTTCATGAAGAACGCGAGAGCGTATAAGAGCGTACTCTATCGATGCCCGTCTCTTGCCGCTGGATTCTGGGACGGAATCGCCGTGGATCGACAGATGGATGATGAACGCGGAACGGCCGACTACTGGATTCGCGAATTTCTGGCATCTGACCTTACAAATACTGCTGCCGCGGGCACGAAAAGAGTTGCGCAGGCATTGCAGAAAGCCATCCGCACGACAACCGAGCCGCAGGTCCGCCAGGAGCTGGTGAGCGCGGCTCAGTTCGACCTGAACTGTATGATGCTACATTCAAATTCGATCTCGACGAGTACGATGCTATGCTCATGTTCAGGTCGGTCGAGCTGGACAATGGAGCCATGTTAATCGCGGAAAACACGGCGTTTGACACGGTCTTCCATATTGAACCGGCTGGACGGGCCGGTAAGAAACAGCGGTTCATGACAGAAGGTACTATCGTTAACGAGAAACTGAAGAAGTCGCGCTAGTATGAACTTGGAGGAGGAGTATCAGGCTCGGCATCGCGATGTGCTGGTGCCGAGTGCCGCGGAGCTTCAGAAGCTGCTGGAGGGATACTTGGCTGGGATGCCGCGAATAGACCGTATTTCCGTCAGAGCGAAGTCGCTCACGAGCTTCCTGAAGAAGTCACAGAAGCAGGAAGCTGGCGCTGCGGTGTACAGCGACCCTTTGGGCGAAATACAGGATCAGATCGGCGCGCGTGCCATTGTCTTCTTCACCAGTGACGTTGAGCCCACCAGTCAACGAATACAGAGATACTTTCGGCACATCGAGAAGGCGACCAAGGAGCCGGAGTCGGAGGCGGAATTCGGATACTTCGGCCGACACTACATTCTCGCACTGCCAAAAGACTGCGTTCCCGCGAGTATACCGATTGAGCGCGCACCGCGCGTCTTCGAACTACAGGTACGGACGCTTTTTCAACACGCCTGGTCGGAGGCCCAGCACGATCTGGCATACAAACCGTCTCAGATACTAACACCTGATCAGAAGCGGCGGTTCGCATTCACAGCCGCGCAAGCGTGGGGTGCGGACCTGATATTCGAGAAGCTATTCGCTGAGCTAGCAGAGACCGGTCAGCCGGTCTCCTTACCGCCGGGAAAGTAGGGGGGCGATCGTTTTTCATGGGGGAATGGACTAACCTTACATCAGCTTGTTTAGCAGCGCGCCGCCAATGGCCCCCGCAAATCCGCCAATGCCTCCCGCCAGCGCTGCCCACCACCGCCTTTCCTTTTGGTGCTCCAGGGCGCGGGAGTGGAGATTCACTGCGGTATCAACCATCGCCTTGATGTCCGTTGACGACAGTGGCACCCGGGACACGCGGAATTTCCTCTCGGTGGAAAGTGCGTTGTACTCGGCGTTAGTAAGAACTCGTTGTTCATCTACGTCATACCGCTTTGGAAACTGTCGGCGCCAGACCAATGACGCTCTCTCCCGCGCCGAATCCAACCGGAAAAACTCCGGATGTTCGAGAAACACCACTTTCCATTTGTCTGCTTGCGTCTCGTCGGCGGAGATCCGATCGGCCCAGCCGGAAAAAGGTAGTTTGTAGAACTTGTATACAGCCATTGCTTGGATGGCTGCAATCACATCCCCTAACCGATTCGGATCGCGTAAATATGGAGAGAGTTGACTACCGCGTGTCTTCATCGTCTGCCTCTAACGGTTGTATTGGCTCAATACGGATTTCAAAACGACTCGCGAAATTTGGTCGAATGATTTCAGCTGCAGGATCGCGTCGAGCCGGTCGCTCGGGACCGGGTCGACGCGAGGGGTTTGTCCATCGCACGCGCATCCCTGACCGATATGGCAGGTCTTATCGCGTGAGATGCAGGTGTTGCCACAGGCTTTGCTGACCGTGCAGATTTGGCAGCAGGACTGGGCGGCGGGTGGCGTCGAGAGGTGGGATGGGCTCACGCTGAGGGATGGCAACGGCCTGCTCTGCGTGTGGAGCTGCGTGAATAGGCTGTCCAGTGAGGTCGGCGCGGTCTGGACTGGGCGCTGGCGGTCGTGGTTAGCGAGAGAAAGGCGACCGGGACGGCGAGGGTCCGCAGCATGTGTTCACTCCGTGCGTTTCTTGTTTGAATGCGTCATCCGTGGTTCGGAGACTATGTTTATCGAGTTATGTCGATCCAGCGGCGACGGCGGTCACATTTTAGTCGATGGAAGATCGGCGTGAACGGGGCAAGGCCAGACAGGCCAGCCGGTATCGCAGTGCAACATTGGTGGGCTCGATCGACCGGGGTGTCAGATTCGCTCGAATCGATCTGCCGAATCCATGCTCGGCGCGCCGCGCCAGGAATCGAACCGTTCGGCGACTGGTTGAGGGACCCGATCATTCCCCGCTGAACCTGACGACTGAGTCGTTCAGTGGGCGCCTCCCCCGACCCGGTATCCCACGCGTGATCAACGGTACGCCTTGCGGTCCTCAACCAGGACTTCCGACGTACGAGCCACTGGCAAGCTCGGTGAAGCCTGGGAGTGTAGGGTCACTGTTAGCGTATAGCTGGCGGCGCCGGAGTCGTCGACACGAATGCCGGTCAATACTGCGGAATTCGAGTGCACGAGGGAGCAGGGCACTTGCGGATTCCCCAACCCCGATCCGGACGCACCTTGGCGGGCGCGGCTGGGGGGCGACACGGCCCCGGTCCGCCGCCGCTCGAGTCGCATGGCCGGCGTTGTGGCGCGCAAATAGGGTTGTTGCCCTTCTATCGCCGCCGCTGAGGGGTCCTCAATTCCTCTCAAATGAGCCTCCCATCTCTGCAGTGCGCATCGCTTCTCGGTGAGATGCTCATACGCGTCGTAGTTGAGATCGATTCCCTTGGGCATCCTCTTGAACAAGCGATCAGCGTCGCACTGGCGTGCGCCGAGGCGCACCAAAGTAGCTTTGTACGTGGCTTGCAGATCGGCCGGCAGAAACCTCGAAAGGCCCATCCGCTCAAATCGCCCTTGGCAGCGGGCGAGCCGTCGCGTGAGGTAGTTGGGGTTCACCGGAGCGTTCCGGTCCTTGAGCGGCACAACATAGTCCGCTCCGCGGGCCATACCCTTGAGCGCTCGGAATTCTGTGATTGCCGTTTCCGTCAGCGGCACGAGGAATGCCTCTTGATCGGCGGCCGCATTCCCAGGGATCAGCCAGGTGTGGGCCTCGAAATCGATATCCCTCCATCGCGCCGTGCAGAGGTCTCGCGGTTCAACTGCGGTGATGAGGAGAAGCTTTACCAAGTGGGCGAGGGACTGAGTTCGTGCAGCCTTTCGATAGTGCAGCGTGAAGGCCTTTAACTCCTCGTCGCTGAGGACCCGACCCGATGGTGCCAAGGGAGCGCGGCGGAAGGCCTCCACCCGTTCTGAGGTTGCTTCCGCTTTGATGGTGTCCAGGTAGGCCGCCCACTTTTCCAGTGCGTGCCGCTTTTGCGGCAAGAACTCATATAGGTCATAGACGCCCTCGACGCCTTGACGCACGTGATTCAAGACCCGTTCGGCAATGAACTGATCAATGCCGAGCCGGCTGAGGAAGGTGCGGCACGTCCGCCGTAGGTCATGGGCGATGAATTTGTCGATACCGAGTTTCTGGAATCGCCCCTGGCACCGCGCGATGCGTCTGGTTAACTGGCGAGCGGCGATCGGGGCATTCCGGTGTTTCATGGGAACGACATAGTCGCTATCGCCCGCAAGCTCCATGAGCCTCTGGAATTCGACAATCGCAGGCTGAGAAAGGGGGATTACGCAGGGCAATCGGTTCTTAGCGACGTCACCCGGGATGAGCCATTCCGCCTCTGCCATGTTGACGTGCTCCTTGCGCGCGTTACACAGCTCCCGCCGCCTGACTGCAGTCAGAAGCAGGATTTTCAGCATGTGCCCAAGCGCCCGGGTTCGAGCACCTTTGCCGTAATCCACGACGAAACGCCTGAGCTCCTGATCGCTGAATACCCGCCGGCGGGACCGTTCCTTGCCGCCCGGTTTGAACAGGAGCTGCACGGGCGAGAACGCGATGATGGTACGGTGCACGCCAAAGAGGAAAAGCTGCCGGAGGATGGCGCCAATTCGATTCGCCATCACTTTCGACCCGCGTGCCACTATCACGTCCAGAAATTCAATGATCTCGCGCGGAGTGATGGTGCGTGCGTCTCGCCCCCGCCAATGGGGCAGCACCTCGCGGTCGAGAATGCGAATAACATACTCGGGATTTTCGCGCTGGGTCCGCACAAAGAGCCGGACGAATTCGCTGACCAGGCACTCCATACTGTGTGAAAACGACGCTGCTAGCCCGTCGCCCAGGGTAGCCGCTAGCGTTCGTAGTGGGCTCCTTTGGCCTTGCCTGGGTTGCGCTGTGCGGGGGTCTATGCCCTCGTCAAGCAGCGCCCGGTAGGTGGCGGCCCTCTCCCGAGCCGTCGCCAACGCGACTGCTGGATAGTGGCCCATGCGCAGGCGCACGGGCTTCTGGTTCAGCTGGAAGCGAAAGAGCCAGTGCTTGAGCCCGGTCGGTTCTACCCGAAGCACGAGACCGCAAATGGCTAAATCGCTAAAATCGAGCCGTCGATCTCCCCTGCGAAGGGTATCGATAAACTGGGCTGTCAAAGGGCGCCGCTTCCTGGTCGAGAGCATGGGGCAAGTCCTCAGCGGTGAAATCGAGAAACCGAGTGTGAGTTTGGAGGACATGCGGGAGACATTTCAACTTGCAACTCAATGCAACGATTTGCATCCGTTTGCAACCCAATGCACCGTCGATGCGGCATGCGGAAATTGCGAAAGTGCGATGAAAAACAGTATCTTTGGAGCTAACTCGTTGTTAGATAGAGTGGCTTAAAGTTGGAGCAACGCTCCTGTGCGCTCACATGGGGTGCAAGGGGTCCCGAGTTCAAATCTCGGCGCTCCGACCAATTAATTCCCGATCATCTCCCGCGCACCGTCCGACCAACATCGGGCGCTCGAACCCGGATAGGACGCTCACCTTGTAGGCTCACGCGGTCCTTCAGCGCTCAGGATTCCCGGGTCGACGACCTGAACTGCGAACCGCTCCATGAACTCGTGATGAATTTTGGCTCTTTGATCCGGATGCACGTGCGGACTGCACATCACCTGCCTCACTACCGACTTCGCATCGATTGGTAGAAACAGCGCCGTGTTCTGGGGCTTACCATCAAACCAAAGGGCGCGAACCTCCTTTTCGAAGCGCAATGCCTGGCGCTTACGCAGCAGTAAGTTAGCTGCCGCCCGAGTGACCTCTTTCATTTCTCCAGCTTGCAGGGATTGCACGCGTCGTTGCAGCTCCTCTTGCGTTTCATAGCAAACCTTGCCCGTGAAGAAAGATCCGGAGCGCTGTTGCGCGAGCGTGCTGGCCGCAGCCAGGATGTCGCGAACGCGGCAGCGAATTCTGATGATCGGGTTGGTTCGCTGGAAGCTGGCCATACGCCAGGCCGGCTCATCGAATTGGCTTCGGGTCCAGCATAGAACGTAGGCGCTGGTTTGCTCAGGTCCTGGTCGCTCGAAAACTGTATTGCGCCACCATTGCTCGTAGGGGTCAGACCACACGACCGGATTGGCCAACCGCAATCGATTTTCCGAGAAAACCGACAGTGCGTGCGGATATTCCAGGTAGTGGTAAACCGACGCGCTGGCGTTGAGCCTCTCGTCCCGAAACACCCTGCTGCCGCTGGAACTTCGCGATTCCTGCCGCCAGCGGATCGACCGCGGGCTACTGACGCGCATTTGAGGAACCGAATTGCTTGGTGGCTATGGCGGATGCTCCGGGTAATCTGTCTTCGAGGGCAGGGTATACCAAACTCATGTGGTGGCGGCGAACCGGGCGCGGCGTTCACAGTTGACTCTTTGAATCCCAGCCTGGATCGTTGCGGCCCATGCCCGACGTAGACCCTACTGATCCTCCTGGACCGCCACCGTCGGTGTTTCTGAGCTATGCCTCGGAAGACCGCCTGGCGGCGCAATCAATCCGGGATGCCCTCCCGAGCCTCGGACTCGAAGTCTGGTACGACGAGAGCGAGCTCAATGGCGGCGATGCGTGGGACCAGAAGATCCGCCGGCAAATACGCGAATGCGATTATTTCATGCCGGTCGTGTCGGCCCAAACCGAGGCGCGCCACGAGGGGTATTTCCGCAGGGAGTGGCGACTGGCTGTCGAGAGGACTCTCGACATGGCCGACGATCACACCTTTCTCCTGCCCGTCGTCATCGACGACACCGATGAGGCTCGGGCACGTGTCCCAGAGAAATTTCTCACGGTTCAATGGCTGCGGCTGCCAGCGGGACAGCCGACGCCAGCATTCGAGGCCCTTTGCCGCCGCCTCGTCACAGGCCTGAAGGTTGAGCCGCAAGCCCCAAAGAAAGTGCCGGATCAGTCCCCCAGGACCCGCTCGCGGTCCACGCGCGAATATCCTGAATTCCCGCGGGAGGAACCGGGACAGAAGATACGGTTCTGGGCGCACGTGGGCGGATGGGCGCTGCAGTCGGCCTGGCTATCATTCAATCGATTTCCCAAGTGGATCCGGTTCATCGTCTACGTGTGGCTCGGTGTCGTTTTGCTGTCCCGGGGTTGTAGCTCGCCGCATGAGCATTCCGACAAAATCTCGCCCGCAACGGCCAGGAAGCTCAAAGAGATTTCGGAAAGCTATCGGGGTAGCTCGAACAAGGCGGACGTAGCGAAGCTGGGTGCCGCCGTCTCTCGAGCGTTTTCCGACGCAGGCGAGGGGAACCCGGCACACAGCCCACTACTGGCGATACCGTTCAGCGGACCTTCTGACGATGCCGCCGCTAAAAAACTCACGGACTCACTCTTCGCGCTGGTCTACGGGAGAGTTGCCGTATCCCATCACGGACACGTGGGCTTGGCGGACGAGCCGCTGCCTTCCCTTGACCCGGGTTTGGCTGTTGCGCGCGGACGTGAGAACCATTCGACTTATGTCCTCTACGGCGGTATCGACAATCAATCGCAGGTGCAGAGATTCACCGTGACGATCGTGGCCGTGGCGGATGGCTCCGTCGCGTGGTCGCAATCCTATCCTGTGGCAGGTGCCGACCAGGCGAAGATCGCGGCTGAGGTGGATTCCAAAGTGCCGTCTCTGGAAGACGAAGACTAACGTCGCGCCTGGACGGGCACCCGGCTACTTCGCGGCCACTTCCACGCGCGAATCGTTGTAGCAGGCACCGTCGCCGAGGTCGGCTTTATGTGTCGGAGCCAATGCGGATATCGTCTGTCCGTTCGCGCTCGTCCGAAGCCACGCGCCTTTCTCAGAGCTGACCACGCCGGTGCGCACGCTAGCCGTGATACGAAGCGGTAAAAAGACTTGTCCCAACTCATTCCACACTTTCACCGGAACCCCATCGACGAGCCCGCGTGCCGCGGCGTCAACAGGATTCATTTCCAACACCGGAGTGGCGTCGTTGGCCGGGAGACCTCCAAACGTGGAGGTGATACGTTTGTCGGAGGCAGGTGTGATCAGCGTCAGTGGATAGGACGAGGGTACCGGCAGGTAACGGGGGAGAGCTGCACCGTAACGCGCAGCGAGCGTCGGCGATTCGAGCTCGATTTTGCCGCTGGGTGTTCGCGGTGACACGTTCTGGAATAGGACTGGCTCGTGCCCGCCGTATTCCATCTTCATCGCCAAGTTGATGGGGATCTCGCTCGGACGAATTCCGTGCATGCGCGGATCATCCAAGTTCAACGCTGCGTCCATCAGCTCAGCGTCACTTTCCTTGAACGCAGCTTCCGTGAAGCCGAACCTGGCGGCAAGCCGCCGAAATATCTCGGTATTCGGCAGGCTCTCGCCCACTGGCGGAATAACCGCCTCGGCGCGCTGCAGGAATTGCTGGCCGTAGGCAGCGTAGAGATCAGCATGTTCGAAGTGTGTGCAGGCCGGCAAAATGACATCCGCGTACGCCATGCTGTCGGTCATGGCCACTTCGATACCGACGATGAACAAATCCTCACGAGCCAATCCCTGCTTCAGACGGTTCTGATCGGGATGGACAACGACCGGATTGTGGTTGTAGACGAATAGCGCCTTGAGTGGCGGGTCCAGGTTGTCGTCCAACAGCAGCTTGCCGACATCAACGATGTTGAGGGTGCGCGTATGCGGAGGCACGAAGTCGGTGCGGGTCAAGCGGTCGGGAGTCTTCGGAAAAGCGTGGCCTGCACCGCCTACCAGTCCACCGCCGGTGACGCCGAATTTGCCTGCGAGCGCGGGGAGAGCGGCAATAGCACGCAGACCCGAGCCACCGTTTTGATTGCGCTCCAGTCCGTTGCCCCAGGCGATGACCGCAGGTGTCGCATCGCGGTACCACCGCGCCAGGGTACGGATGCTATCGAGCGGGACGTCACAGATCTCAGCAGCACGCTCAGGAGGGTAGGCGCGCGCAGCTTCCATGTAGGCATCGAATCCCAGGACATGCCTGCCTATGAACGCCCGATCGAGCCCACCGAGCCGGTCCAGCTCCACGGCAAGCGCCCATGCGAGCACCACGTCCGTACCGGGACGCACTGCCAAATGCAGATGCGCCTGTTCGGCTACTTTGACGCGTCGCGGATCGATTACCACCAGCCGCGCGCCGTTGCGCTTGGCGGTATTGATCTGCCGCATGAGATGCAGATTGCAGGTGGTCGCGTTGTTGCCCCACACGACGACGAGTTTGGCTGAGCTCACCTGCTGGATCGGCGTTCCGGGGGTTGCCCCGAACGTGCCCGAGTAGGCTGCCGCGCGGACGCCGCCACACAGGGGGATGCGGCTCAACAGCGAGGCACCGATCCTGTGGAAGAAGCGCAGCGACATCGAATCGCCCGCCAGCATGCCGTGCGGGCCGGCATAGTTGAGCGGCAGGAGCGCTTGGGGGCCATAGCCATCGATGATGGCGCTCACGCGCTGGTGAATAGTGTCGAGTGCCTCGCCCCACGAGATTCGTTCGAACTGGCCGGCGCCTTTTGCACCAATGCGCTTCAGTGGGTGGCGCAGGCGGTTCGGGCCATGGACGAAATCGGGATAGTAGTTCGCGACTTTGGCGCAGACGGCGCCATGGGTAATGGGATTGACCTTCGAGCCGCGCACGCCGATAACCTGGCCGCCTGCAACCGTCACGGACAGACTGCAGGTGTCCGGGCAATCGAGCGGGCATACGCTGGCTTTTTCTGCTTTCACGTCGATCCAGGCTGTCTTGGCTCCAGTTGAACTAGATTAGTCCAATTGGCGCAAGACTCAACAACGCGCAGGTTCAGCGCGGCGTGTAGGTGAACTGCAGTGACAGACCGCCGACTTCCGTGGGGGCCACGTTGATTGCAACCGGCGAAACTCGAGGGTAGCGGCGGTTGAGCGTGAATACGCCCGTGGATACACCGATAGCGGCACCGGCAACAACGTCCGACAGCCAGTGCGCGTTGCCGTGCAGGCGCGCATACGCAGTGCCGCTTGCCATACCGAAACCGACGATGCGGCGCACCCACCGGTACTCGTCTCCGCCTGATTCGGCGAACACCGTGCCGATCGCGAATGCGGCTGAGGCGTGCAACGAAGGAAACGAGCTGCCGCCCTTGCGCCAGTCATCCACTCGCAATGTCTCGTTGGGTCGAGCACGCCCCGCGCCGTACTTGAGGATTTCCGCCGTGATAGAGCTGAAAGCACCGGCCTCGAGCATCCGATATGCCTCGGCGCGGCCGGCACGCTCGTCGTAGAGCATCCATCCCAACGCCCAGGTTCCGGCCACCAGCGCCGCCGCCGGCACAGCATCGCGCGTACTGTTACGATCCTTGCCATCGAGCACGGGGGATTTGCCAGCGAAATGGTCACGCGCCTTGCCGTCGAGCTCGTGGGCGCCGGCTACGGCTGCCAACGTGCCGCCGAACAACAGCCAGTCCGTGCTATCCCATCGCAGCGGCGAGGTGAAATACAGCTTGGTGTCGGACCATACCTCCGAGAGGGTGACGTCTTCGGCGCGAATCGGCGCGGCGGCGGCGAGTCCAACCAGGATGATGCACGAGGAGCGGGCAACGAGTCGTTTGCCGGGTGTCGCCAACTTCAAACCTCAAAACCGTTTTGAAAAGCCAATCGTCATGCCGCGCGGCAGGATCTCAACCGACAAGGGCATGTCCCGTTTGGCACTCCAGTACCCCACGCCCGAGCCCAGCAGCCAGCCGGCAATCACATCCGTCTGCCAGTGGGCGTGACTCTTCAGCCGCGCCGTCCCATCATACAGAGGAAGCAGCTCGAGCGCCCAGATCCAGGGATGCTCACCCGCGTAATGCACGATAAAGGGCGTGACGAAACTCGCCTGCAGCGATACCTCGCCACTGGGGAAACTTTCACAACAGCCGCCGCGAAACCAGCGGTTCGGGTTGTTGCCTTGATCGGGACGTGCACGGCCGGTTGTCTTTTTCAACACGGTTGCAGCGACCCCTGCGATCACCGAGGAGTCGATCGTCTGCCAGAAGACGTGGCCCAGCTCGTCGTCGCTCCCCAGCCACAAGGCGCCACCGATCTCGGTCGCGATGACGCCGAACTCGAGTGCCGTTTGATACTTCCGTGCCCAGATACCGCTCTGGTCGAATCCGATCTCATGATCAATCCCGAGAGGGCCTCCACCGGCATACGCAGCCCCCGAGGCCAGTGCCAACAACAACACGCTGAAACGCAAAGAACGCATCCATTTCCTCCAAAAGCCGCCCTGCTCGAGGGCAGCGCCTTTCCGCGGCGGCAGCTCGCGTGTGCCAGCGCATTGGACGTTAAATACTTTGCAGTATAAAGTGATTTTTTCGCCAGCGCGATGTGCGCATCGAGCGACGCGAAGCCGGGGCAGGCATGTTCCCGTTTGCGCTGGCTGTGGCGTGCCTTATACTTTGCCACGCTGAGCATGCGGAGTAACGCCATGAGTGACCTTCGTCAGGCGCTTGCCGAGATCAGTGCGATTCGGACGCAGGTAGCCCGAGAGACGCAATTCCGGGGCTATGGACCTCGCTCTACTGCGGCAAGTGGTGCGCTCGCGATCCTGGTAGCGAGCCTTCAATCGCTGTGGCTCAAAGGCGCGCAGGCCGATGCGCGCGTGTTTCTCATGGTGTGGGTCAGTACAGCGGCCGTGGCCGCCGGGGTCTCCGCGTGGGAGACCTATGTTCGAACGCGCAAGGTCCACTTCGGCTTTTCCCGGGAGATGATTCAGGCGGCCATCGAGCAGTTCCTGCCGGCGATGGTCGTTGGCCTGATGCTGACCGTGGTGTTGGTGAAGGTTGCGCCGCAGGAGCTGTGGATGCTGCCAGGACTTTGGGAGCTGGCCTTCAGTCTGGGCATTTTCGCTTCCTGCCGCTTTCTGCCGCGTCCGATGTTTGCAGTTGGATTGTGGTACCTGGTGGCGGGCCTCAGCTGTCTTGCAATCGAAGGGGGTCCGCACGAGTTCTCGCCGTGGACCATGGGGATTCCCTTCGGTATCGGGCAACTCTTCCTGGCGGCGGTCTTGAAATACGGCTACGAGGATTCCATTGAAGAAAGACACACGTAAAGCACGCCAGGCGCCCTTCGCCTACGCGGGCCTCGACCGGTTGATACATGAGCACGCACGCCTGAGTGTCTTGACGTCCCTGGTCACAAATCACCAGGGCCTGACATTCAATGAGCTCAAGGAACAGTGCGCGCTCACCGATGGAAACCTGAGCCGGCACCTGCAGGTCCTCGAGGAAGCGGGGCTCATCACGGTGTTCAAGGGAATGGAGCGTAACCGCCCGTTGACTATATGCCGGGTGAGTTCGATGGGGCGCAAGCGTTTCATCGAGTACCTGGCGGTTCTGGAAAGGGTTGTGGTCGATGCCGCCGCCGCTGTGAGCGGGGAGTCCGCAGGCGGCCTCAGCGCGAAAGAAGCTCGCACTTAGCAATCTCGTGGCCCAAGATCCCGGTTGACGCTTACTTAGACGTTTATTCGTCGCGGAATCAATCGGTCGGATTCCGTCGCGCTGCGCAGACACACCGGGTCTACCGGAGTATCCGCATGACACCGTTGGTGTCCACAGAGAATTCGTGTCCTCGCCAGGTGACCCGGGAGGTCCGAAGCGCGCGCCACCAGACCCACAGCAACAACAGGTCGCGGGTTGGCACCAGCCATAGATCCGAGAAATCCAGCCGCTCATCGCCCCAGCGGGCAGCGGCATAGAGGATCAGGCGGGCAGACAGCGTCACCGCACAAAGCGTCAGGCTCAGGGTACCGAGCGATGGCACCGAGAGCAGCAACGAAGCACCCAGAAACGCGAGCGGAAGACTGAAGCTGACGAACAGGAAGCGGAACCCCTGTGGCTGCAATGCCCGGATCGTACGCATCCAGCGGATCTCGTGGCCGAGCAGGTGATCCAGCGTTGGTTCGTAGTGATCAGTGTGAGTCACGTAGTCAGACAACACGACGCGCATGCCCATCTTGCGCACGCGCTCGCCGAGCTCGTAGTCATCAGCCAGGTGATTGGCGATGGGCAGGAGTCCACCGATCGACTCCAGTGTGCGCCGCTGCAGACACAATGTCTGGCCGGACGCGAAACCCCGGTGACCGAAGAGCCAGGCGAGGAGTACCGATGGAATATACCAGTCGTTGATGTACATGGCGCCGAGCCTGGACCACAGCCCCTCGGCCGGGACGCTGCGATAGGTGCAGGTCACCAGACCCACGCCATCGTCCGCGAGAGCGGCTGTAATCCGCTCGAGGTAGGTTTCGTCCACGTGTGCATCGCTATCCACGATGGCAAGCACATCATGGCACGCGTACGGCAGCATGTTGATGAGGTTGCTGACCTTGCGATTCGTTCCGTGTTGCTGCGCATTGATCACGAGGCGGGTCGGAACGTTGGGAAATTCCTTCACCAGCCGCTCGACGATTGCGATCGCGGGGTCCGCCGCATCGCGAACCCCAAATACGATCTGATAGTGCCGATACCGCTGTAGAAAAAAAGATCGCAGATTCTCGTACAGCTTCTCTTCAGCGCCGCACAGGGGCTTCAGCAGAGTCACCGCGGGGCTCGTTGCGGGTACGGTGACCGGTTTTGACACCCTTGATTTCCAGACCATCACGGCGAGGAGCGCCAGGACTTCATATCCGCACCCGGCGATCAGGCAGGCCACACCGAGGGTGGCAATCAGATCGTGCGCAATCAACATCAACACCTCGATGACAATGACGGTACCGCAGCCATGGGAGGGTGAATTCGGCGCCGGGGCCGCGGGTTGTGCCAGCTGCCGGCAGCCCGAGGTCAGCTCACCGGCCCCAAGCCGATCGAGCCTCGATGAGAACTTTGCACCGCAAAGTAATGGACGGCGCACGAGCACGCAACAACGTTATCCATTAGACGTTGCGACAAATCGAAAGCAATCGCTCCCGCAGCACCCGTGAGGGTGCGAATTGGCGGGTGTCTGCAGGCGCAGTCAGGAGCGGCGGTCAGTTGATTTCGGCAGCCACTGGCATATCGGATGTCAGGGCGATTGCAGCCGCGGCTTGCCGTTGCGCATCCGCCTGAGTCATCCTGTGTCAAACGCAGGTGCCGCCCACTTGAAAATCCTCATCGTCGAAGATCAGCCGCGGCTGGCTGACTTTCTGATGAAAAGCCTGTCGGATCGGGCCTATACGGTGAAATGCGCCCCCAATTGCGCCCAGGCGCGCGATGCGCTGTGTGAGAGCAGCTACGATGCCATCGTGCTCGATGTCGGGCTGCCCGACGGCGACGGCTTCGAGCTCCTGCGGCAGTGGCGGGCCGGAGGATTCAACGAGCCGGTCCTGATCCTGAGCGCGCGCGATACGGTGCAGGATCGCATCAAGGGATTGGATCTGGGAGCGGATGACTATCTGCCCAAGCCATTCAGTCTCGAGGAGCTCCTCGCCCGCGTGCGCTCACTATTGCGACGCCACACAGGCACGAAAAAGACCTTGCTGGAACACCGCGGGCTCAAGCTCGACCTGTTGAGTTGCACCGTCTCCTTGAACGAGCAGCCCGTCGAGATGACCAGCCGCGAATACGCGCTGCTGGAGATATTCATGCAGAATCCGGGGCGGATTCTGCCGCGGACACTCATCTGCGAGAAGATCTGGGAGTCGCAGGGGGATGCGGATGCGAATCTTCTGGATGTCTACATGAGCCGGTTGCGCGCCAAGCTCGAATCCCCGGCCGCGCAACCGTTTTTCCGCACGATCCGCGGGGTTGGATATAAATTGCAGTAGCCACGGCAACCCCAATGAAATCCATCGGCGCGCGGCTGGCATTCTGGTACGCACTTGCAGCGACCTTGACGTTCGCGTCTTTGTCGATCGCCGGCTACTTCATGCTCGAACGCTATCTCGTGCACGATCTGGACCTGCTCAACGAGGCCGAATTCCAGCAAATCAAGGCCCATCTCGGCCCCGATCACGCCTTGAGCGCCCGGGTCATCGAGGAGCGTATCCGTGAGACCACCGAATACGCCTCAGTGCTGTTTTACATCGACGTCCACGGCAAGGGTATTGGCACGGTGTTCCGATCGACGAATCTTCACGGTCAGACCATCCCGGACGTGCCTCACGAGCGGCGCTTTCATGCGCAGCTTCCCGATACGGGCGCCATGCGGGTGGGGGAGTTCATCCTGCCTCCTTACGATGTGATGGTAGCCACGCCCTTGCAGCCTGTATCCACGGTAATGGAGGCCTACCTCGAGCTGTGCGCGGGGCTGATGGCTGTCATGTTGGCAGTGAGCGCAGGGTTGGGGTTCTGGCTCAGCCGCATGGCATTGCGTCCCCTGAGAATGATCCAGGCCACGGCGAACCGCATCAGTTCCGACAATCTGAGCGAGCGCATCCCGGTGGCGGCCGTACAGGATGAGATCTCGAACGTCGCACGCCTGCTGAATCAGACGTTCGATCGCCTGGAGTCCTCCTTCAATCAGATCCGCCGGTTCACCGCGGATGCCTCGCACGAGCTGAAGACTCCACTGTCCCTGATCCGGCTGCATGCAGAGCAGCTGCTCATGGAGGACAAGCTGTCAGCACCTCAGGAGGAGGCGCTTCAGGTGCAACTCGAGGAGATCGACCGCCTCAACACGATCATCGAAGATCTGCTGTTCCTGTCACGCGCCGAGGCGGGCGTCATCAAGCTGAGCCTGCCGATGCAGTCGCCGGCAGCATTTCTGCACACCTTGGAGCAGGACGCGCGGGTGTTGGTCGAGCATGCCGGATTGAGGTGCTCGTGCTCACATGAAGGGGAGGGTGAGGTCCCCTTCGATGCGAAGTGGATCCGCCAGGTCCTGTTGAACCTGGTGACGAATTCCCTGGCGGCCTCCAGCCCCGGTGGCCTGATCAGCATCGCTTCTGTCGTCAGCTCGTCGAAATGGATGGTGTCCGTGGAGGATCCGGGAACCGGCGTGCCGGATGAGCAGCGCGATCAGATATTCGAGCGCTTCGTGCGCTTGGGAAATTCCGATCAGGCGGCCGGTCAGGGCACGGGACTCGGCCTTGCGATCTGCCGCAGCATCGTCGAGTTACATGGGGGACGGATCTACGCCGCATCGGCCTCAACCGGCCAAGGCTTGCGCGTGACATTTGAATTGCCCGTAGTTCCCCCGCCACGCGAGGAAACCCCGGACTCGCAGTCCGAGACTCCCGCCGGTGGCCTTGGCGAGGGCGCCGCCCTCAAGCGCAGCGGGCGAGGAGAAATAACGCCAGCGTTACGGTGATCGCTCCGCCGATGCGCGTTGCGACCTGCGCGAACGGCATCAGTTGCATGCGATTGGCCGCGGTCAGAATCGCCACATCTCCCGTACCGCCCTGTCCGCTATGACAGGCGTTGACGATGGCGGCTTCAATCGGGTAGAGCTTGACCCACTTGCCGACGACAAAACCGGTGGCAACCAGCGTGGTAACGGTCGCCAGGATGGTGATCAACTTAGGTAGCACAAACGCGGCAATCAGTGTTTTCCACGGCGTCATGGCCACGCCGATGGCGAACAACAGCGGGTACGTCACTCCGACCTGAAAGAATCGGAACACCACGAAGGACCCCGCCTGCAACTGCGGTGAGGCCGCGCGCGCAAGTTTGATCAGGACCGTGATGAAGAGCATCGACACGGGCGCCGGCAGACCGAACAGCTTGTTGCACAACAGCCCCAGCAGGTACAGCGAGATGGCGAAGAGCCCGGCGGCGACGATGTCATTCACCTGAGGCTCGGGCGGTAGATCCTCATTGGAGGATTGCAGATCCCCTTGCCCGGCCGGCTGCAGGCGTCCCTCACCCGTGAGGTTGCGATATCGCTTGCCGAGCAGATTCAGACCGCCGGACAGCAGGATCGCCGTGAGACTGCCGAGCATCACCACGGGTAGAACTTCAGCAAACAGCTCGCCCTGGCTTCGATGCAGGATGTCCGCGTAGCCGGCGGACAGTGGAATGGCCCCTTCGCCCACGCCGCCCGCCATGATCGGAACTATCAGGAAAAACAGCGTGTGCTTCGCTCCCAGACCTAACAGAGTGCCCACGGCCGTACCCACCAGCCCGGCTGCAATCGAGCCGGCGGCGAGGGGGATGAAGATCCGGGCAAAGCCGCCGATGAGCACCTTGCGGTCCATGCCCAGGATGCTGCCCACGATGATCGCGGTGATGAACAGGTACAGGAAGTTCGTGCTCTTGGTGAAATCGGTCACCGAGCTCACCAGGGACGCCGGCAACACCTTGTAGTAAACCAACACGGAAGGGATGAAAGTCGCAAAGATCGCACCCCCGCCCATCCTGCCGATCAGCGGCAAACGCTTGCCCAGCTCGGCGCAGGTGAACCCGCCGACGGCGAGCACCGCAATGGCGACATTGATCTCGGTCGGCAGCTGGCCCTGCACCTGGAGGTAGGTCAGTACCGCGAAGGTGATGACATAAACCGGCAGCGGGATGACGCCGATTCGATACTCCATCAGGCGCCACCAGCCCTGCGGCCAGAACCGCCGTACAGCAGGCTGTGGGTGCGGGAAGGGCGTTGGTGCGGTGCTTTGTTCGTGATCACTCACGCGAAATTTCCCCTGTTTCCCGAGGCGCGCAGCATGGCAGAACGATATCGCGGCGTCATTCAGGTTGGTTTAAGGTTCGTGGCGCATGCTCCCGCCGTCGACCATGGGTCTTAGGGGGACAACCATGCAGAAGAGCGCACACCTTGGCGTCGCCGTGATGGCGGCCTGCTCAATGGAGCTCGCGGTCGGGACCGCACACACACAAGAGGCGGCTACCGACAATAAAAACCTGCCGAAACTCGAAGCGGCGGACCTGGAAACGGTGACCGTGACCGGATCGTTGCTGCCCACCGCGCCCGATGCAGTCGCCGTGCCGGTCATCGCACTCGATGCCAGGCAGTTGGAACAGAACGGGGTGTCGACAAATGCCCTCGAGATCCTGCGCAAAGCCATTCCATCGTTTGCCGGACGCAGCAATGCCGGCACGAGCAACGCCAACAACGACAACCAGCGCACAGCGGGCGGCTCGCAGCTGCAACTGCGGAACCTGCCGACACTGATCCTGGTAGACGGGCGGCGGGTCGCCAACAGCGGCGTTGGCGGTATCAACGGCAAGAACTTCGTCGACGTCAACCAGATTCCGGCTGCCGCCATCGACCACATCGAAGTGCTGACCGACGGCGCCTCTTCCATCTACGGCTCGGATGCGATCGGTGGGGTGGTCAACTTCATCCTCAAATCCAACTACAAGGGCGTCAGTGCCGGCGGCCGGTATGGGTTTGCCAACGGCGACTACAAGGAACGTTCCGCTTACATCACCGGCGGAACCGACGTCGGTCCGCTCAGCATCACGGCCACCGGATCGTACTCGAAGACGAGCCCTCTGTTTCAGAGTGCCCGCTCTTTCACGAGCCCCCTGTACAACAAGACTTCTTCCATTCCGGGTGTGGTGGCGGTGGGCGGTAATAATCCTGGTGGCATCCTGGCGCCCGGTATCAATACCCCGGGCCAGGTGAATCCTACCGGAGCGGCGGCCACGGCGACGTCGGTGAATCAGCTCATTGCCAACGGCACCTATCTGGCGACGACCCCTGGGGCCGTTGCCGCGGGATTTGACGTATCGCAACTGCAGACGCTGCTGTTACAGCAGGAGCTCGAGTCTTTCGTCAGCAGCCTGAAGATGAAGATTTTCGACGGCCGGGCGGAATTGTTCTCCGATGTCATGCTGTCCGAGAGCCGCAGCTTTACGCAGTGGCTGCCGGTCCCGGCGACGGGTGTGACCGTACCGGCGAACGCCCCCTCCAATCCACTGACAGGCAATTTCGGGGGCGTCACCTTTGACGACCTGGATGCGCCCAAGCAGTTCTTCAACAATGTGAAGGCCATTCGTCTCACCGCCGGCGCCCGCGGCGACATTGTGCAAGGCTGGACCTGGGAGACCGGTTTGGTCTTCAGCCAAAGCGACCTCGTGCAGCGGCAGGCCAATCTGCTCTACAAGCCGAACATTCCGCGCGCTATCGCAGGCGGCTTTGACGCCAGCGGCAACGCGGTTGTGGGTGGCGGCTACGCTAAGGTTTTGGGCGGTTATTCGTTGACCGGTCCGCTGGTATTGCAGCCTGCATTGGACCCGTTTGCACGCGGGGCGGCGGTGAACCCGGCAGCCCTCGCAAACGTCTACGGGACCGAATTCATCAACGCGCGCAGCGCGCTCACCTCTTTCGACGTGCAGGTGGTGGGAACATTGTTCGATCTGCCGGCCGGCAAGGTGGGCTTGGCGGTTGGTGGCAGCGTCCGGCGTGAATCGCTTTCGGGCCGTGCCGATGACAATGGACGGGTCACCGATCCCGCTACGGGCCTCGTGACTGGCAACGCCCAGCAGTGGCTCGGCGGCACTTATGCCGATCCGTTCGACCGGCATCGGGACATCGATGCCTTGTTTGCCGAGACACGTTTGCCGATCACGAGTGATGCCTGGCATTTGCCCGGCGCGGAGGAATTTGACCTGACGGCCGCCGTACGCGCGGAGAAATACAGCGATGCGGGACGCTCCACCGTACCGAAGATCGGGTTCCGCTGGCAGCCATTCGATCATCAGTTCACGGTGCGCGGCAATTACTCCAAGTCCTTCAGCGCACCGAGCCTGTACGCCGAGTACGGGCCCACGGACACGCGCCAGGTCGGTGCCGGGGTCATCCAGGGTGTGTTCGGCGCAAACTATACGGGTATGCCCTTCAATGGTGAGGACGGCAATAACCCGAACCTGCAGCCCGCACGCTCGCAGTCGCGCTCCATCGGTTTCGTGTTCCAGCCGGACTTCATTCGTGGACTGAGCCTGGCGGTCGACTACTCCGCGATTACCCTCAATGGTTTCGCGGGCGGCCTCGGGTTCAACAATATCCTGGCCAGCATCAACACCCTCGGGTCGGCTTCACCTTACTTCAGCAACCTTGCTGTGGATAACTTCGTCGGCGCCGCCGGTGCGAGCCAGCCGTTTGTAAATCCCGGCGACCTGCAGAAGTTCCTCACCAATGCCGGAACCGGCAAAGGCGATCCCGTCCAGGCCAACCGGCTGTACCTGATCGATCAGTTCCGCAATCTCGCCACGCTGATCGAGCACTCCTACACGATCGAGGCCTCGTATGTGATCCCGAGCGAGCGGGCAGGCACTTTCACAGTCTCAACCGCCGGCGCCATTTTCACCAGCTTCGACTTTCAGGACTTGCCCGGGCACTCGTTCATACAGTACGCCGGGACGACCAACAACTCCGGGGGCAGTGGAGGGTTCGGTGGTACTTTGCCGAAGTACCGGTTCTTCACCACGTTCGACTGGGTCTATAACAACGTCGATCTGACGATCAGCAATACCTACGTCGCCTCGACGGTGGACACGGGCGTCAATGGAACCTCGACGCCCACGATTCCGGTCGCTTCGTACTACACCTTCGATGCGCGTGCGGCCTATGAGTGGCCCATAACGCGCTTTCACGAGGGCACAAAGGTTACCGCGGCCATTGGTGTCAACAACATCGCCGATCGGATGCCGCCGCTCGCCCCACGGGCGTTCCTCGATAACAACGCCGATGTATCGACATTTTCCCCGATCGGAAGACTCATCTACGGCACACTCTCCGTGTCTTTCTAAACTGCGCACCTAGAGGATTCAGACTATGCGTATGCACTTGGTTATTTCGGCTGCCAGCGCGGCCGTGCTGTCTTGCGCGGGCGCAGCGTATGCGCTTGCGGACCCGGCCATGGGCAAGGCCGCTGACAATGCCATCTACGCGCAGACGCTCGTCAACGAGCAGATGGCCAAGCACTCGGAGTTGCTGGTGCTCGGAATGCACGCCCCGAAGCCCGGCGCCAAGGATTCCCACATGATTGCCGCGAATCTCGACCGCATCGGCAAGGCGGACGATGAGGATGACCTGGCAGTCGCCCAGGAGCGTAAGACGATTCTCGCCCCGAACATAAAGGAGCCCACGAAATTCGAGGTAGCGGTCCCTCTGAAGGACGCCAACGGCAAGGTGATCGGCTCCTTGAGCACTGTGTTCAAATACGCACCGGGCGATGACGAGGTGAAAATGCACGCAGCTGCGGTTGCCATCCGCGATGAGATGGCCAGGAAGATCCCGAGCGTGGCGGCGCTCTTCAAGCCCGCCCACTGAGCTTTCAACATTACTCATGATCGTGAAATCAACTATGAAATCACTACCCCGTGTTCTGATAGTGTCCATCCTCGCGGTTTCGGCAGGCGCCTTCGCGGCCGGTCAGGACGCCGCAGTGCAGCCGCATGCGTCGATCGAGATCCCGGCCTCCAAGGGGAAATTCGACTTTCTGCGGGTGGATGACAAACGCCATCGCCTGCTCGCGGCGCACGAGAATGATGGAACCGCGGACTACTTCGACCTCGGTAGTAACAAGTTGATCAGCCGCGTCAAAGTCGGCGGGGCCGTCGACACGGCAGTCGATCCGGACTCGAAGTACTACTACGTGAGTGTGCAGGAGGATCAACGGGTGGCTGTGCTCGATGCCGCCACTTTGAAAGAGGTGAAGTCGATCAAGGTCGGCGGTCCGACCGATGCGATCATTTATGAGCCCAAAAATCACATGATCTACGTTACGCACGATGAGGGCGCCAACGTGTGGGTCATCGATCCTGCGACGGCCAAAGTCGTGGCATCCGTCGAGGTGCCCGGCGTACCGGAATTCATGGTCTACGATGAGTCGACCGACCGCATCTATCTGAACATCAAGAGCGCCGATATGGTGGCCGTCATCGATCCGGCCACCAACAAGGCCGTTGCCAGGTGGGCTACTGCGCCGGCCACGCAGCCCCACGGGCTTGCGCTCGACAGCACGCATCACCGGATTTTTTCCGCAGGTGCGAACGGGCAGCTGGCGGTCATCGACACCGCCAGCGGCAAGGTGGTGACCTCGGTACCGATCACGGCGAAAGTCGATCAGATAGCGTTCGATCCGAAGAGCCAGCTGGTCTTCTGCGCAGGTCCGGACAAGATGTCCATGGTGCGCGTGGCAGCAGATAGCATCGTGCCCGCAGGCGACTTTGCAACTGCGGCTACTGCGCGCAACGTGGCCGTCGATGCCAAGACCGGCGCTGTGTGGAGCACCTATACGGATGGCAAGAGCTCCTTCGCCAAGTCCTGGATACCGCAGAAATAGCTTGGCTTTCCGCAAGGCTGCCGGCGCCCGCCCGCCGGTCGCCTCCAGCGGCAGCTTCTAAGTCTGCGCTAAGTCTTTTTGCGGCAAACTCGTTCCCATGGCCCTACCATGCTCCCCCGGAACGCGTTGCGACGGTGTAGGGTCCATGCGCCTGCTGCTTGTCGAGGATGACCACATGATCGGCGAGAGCCTCGTAAGGGGGCTGCGTGACGACGGCTATGCGGTCGATTGGGTGCGCGATGGCGCGGCCGCGATGAGCGCTTTTCAGGACCGTCAGGCCGACTTCTCGATCGCGATTCTCGACTGGAATCTGCCTCGCCAGGATGGACTGTCGGTGTTGAAAGCGGTGCGCGCTTCCGGCAGCGCGCTGCCGATTCTGATGATCACCGCGCGCGACGGACTCACCGACCGCGTCAATGGCCTGGACAGCGGTGCGGATGACTACCTGGTAAAGCCATTCGAGCTGGCAGAGCTCAAGGCGCGCTTGCGTAGTTTGCTGCGCCGCCAGGGCGGTCGCCCGACCTCGCAGATCGTGCACGGAGATCTCGTACTGGACCCGGTTACGCACACGGTGCGCCGCGGGTCGCAGTCCGTTGCGGTCACTCCGCGCGAGTTTGCTTTGTTACGCGCGCTGATGGAGCGTCCCGGCGCGGTGTTGTCGCGCGCTCAGATCGAGGAGCGGCTGTACGGCTGGGACGAAAGTGTCCAAAGCAATGCGATCGAATTCGTGATTCACGGTCTGCGCAAGAAGCTGGGCGCCACGATCATCGAAAACGTCCGCGGCGTGGGCTGGCGGATCGGGCAGCCCTTATGAAGTCACTGCATAGAGGCTTGACTGCGTGGCTGTGGGTCACCGTGAGTGTGGTGGGTGCAGTCTGTGTTGTGATAGGGACGCTGCAGGCACAGAAAGAAACACAGGCACAGCTCGACTATCAGATGCAGCAGGTCGCGCACATGCTGGCGGGACAAACCTTTGCCGCGACCGCCGGCTCGACCGAGCTGACCAATCCGCAGATGCTGCCGTCGATCCATATCCGTCACGATAAGGACGACAATCTGATCGTTACCGTGCGTGACGCTTCAGGTCGGTTGCTGTATGCCTCGCGCTCGAATCGCCAGCTGCCGGATGGTGTGCTTCCGAGTCTCGATTCGCTCGGGTTTCAGACGCTGAAGTTGGGCAGCGACGAGTACCGCGTGTTCGCGGCGCAGTCGCGTGACCTGCACATCGAAGTCGCCCAATCCATGGATGTCATACACGAGGCGGAGGCGGGTGTAGCCTTGGCCACGCTGCTGCCGATTGCATTGTTGTTACCGATCCTTGCCGTCGTCCTCGGGTTTGCCATCCGCAGACAGCTCAAACCGTTGAGCAACGCTGCGGCTGTTGTTGCGAACCGGCCGCCACTCTCACTCGATCTGTTGCCCGAGCATGGGATGCCCGCGGAAGTGCGACCGCTGGTGGATGAGATCAACCGTTTGTTACTTCGCCTGAGCACTGCGGTGGAACGCGAGCAACGTTTCGTCACGGATGCGGCGCATGCCCTGCGAACGCCGCTGACGGCACTGCAACTGCAGGCAGAGATTCTGGAAGGTGGCAGCAGTTCCGAGGAGCGGGCGGCGCGGCTGTCTGAATTGCGGGCAGGCATTCGCCGGGTGATCCGCCTGTCCGAACAGTTGCTCTCGCTCGCGCGAAGCCAGTCTGAGACGGGTCCGATCACCGCGACCACCGAGTTGGATCCTACGCTCAAGGACGTGGCCGCGTTCTATGCCGCATCAGCCAGCGCGAAGCAGATCGATTTGGTCGTGGAGGCGAGCTCGTCCGCGCGTGTTTACGGCAACGCCCGCCGCCTGACACTGATCTTCGGAAACCTCTTGGATAACTCGCTGCGCTGCACGCCGGCGGGTGGACACATCCGTATCCGAGCATCTGCGGCTGGCGGCGTAGCGCGCGTGGAGGTATGGGACGAGGGATGTGGGTTGCCACCGTCCGAGCTCGAGCGCGTTTTTGAGCGCTTCTATCGGGCACCTGGGAGTGAAGGTGCCGGCAGCGGCCTGGGACTTGCCACAGTGGATGCACTGGTCCGACAGTTGGGTGGCCAGGTAGTGCTGGAAAACCGTGTCGACCACACCGGGCTCGTAGCTATCGTGACGCTTCCTCTGGCGCCGCCCGGTCAGGAGCCGCCGCCGGAACTTTCTGCGGCCGCGACCGCCGATGATGGCTCGTCGGGTACGTCGACGCTTGCGCTTACACCGGGCAACAGGCTGTAATCCCGCACCGCGCGTTTCGGCGCTCCTTAAGGCCGGGCGCTCCCGGCCCGCTGCAAATGAACGAACACAAGAATCAATCCTTCATCCGGCGCTTGCGCTTTGCCCTGGCCGGTTTGCTGATCGCCTGGCGTTCGGAGCGCAGTTTTCGCTTTCAGTTGTTCGCCCTGGCCGTAGTGATCCTCGGCTGCGCACTCGTGAGATTGGAGCCAGCCTGGTGGGCCATCGTGTTGATGACGAGCGCCCTGGTGATCTCGGCCGAGCTTTTCAATACGGCGCTGGAGCATCTGGCGGATCATCTGCACCCCGAAACTCACCCACAGATCCGTGTCGTGAAGGATTGCGCGGCCGCAGCGGTCCTGATCGCGGCGTGCGCCGCGGTCGCGGTGGGTATTGCGCTCATCGTGCATCTCGTGAGTCGCTGAACGCCGCGCGACTCGCGCGGGCAGCGAATTACCTCGGACGATCGTCGGGGCCTGCGGGCCGGTCCGCCTGCTACTTCACAGGATCCAGAAACAGCAGTTTGAGCGATCCCGGCGCAGTCGGTATGCGGCCGTTTTTCGGTGGTGCGCCCGGCACGATATCCGCGGAAGCCAGGTACAGCCGCCCGGTGACGGGATTGATGCTCATCGTGCGTGCCGAAATCGCAGTCTTGATACTCCCGAGTGATGCGTACGACTTGGGGTCCTTTGCGTCGATGACCGAAATGTTGCCGTCCTTACCATTCGAGCTGAAGACGAGCTTGCGCTTCGGATCAAACGCCACCGCATCCGAGCCGCTGCCGATCGGTACGGTCCCTACGATATGTCCACTTTGTGAGTCCAGCACCGTGAGTTGCTGATTGAGGCAGCTCACGAAGAGCCGATGTGAGCTCGCATCGATGGCGAGCCCGTGTGGGCTCTCACATTCGGGTACTGGCCAACGTGCGGCGATGCTGTTCTTCGAAGTATCGATGCTGACCACCTCTCGCTTGGCGGCGCCATTGACAAACAGTTTGCCGTTCTCGCCCGGGACGGCGTATTCGAGTTTGCCACCCACCGTGAGCGTCGTGACAGCTGCATCGGTCTTGGGATCAATGACTGTGATCGTGCCCGCGTCGCCGTTGATGATGAAGACGTGATTGCTCACGGGATCAAAGGCGATGGCATCGGCTCCCTCGGCGGCCTGGATGTGTTTCTCGACTGCGAAGGTCTTCAGATTGAAGGAGGCCGCCTTGCCTGCTTCACCTTCATCCGTATAACCGCGATTGCTGTCCTTCACCAACGCGATGCCGTGCGTGATGCCAGGAAATCCCTTGACGTGGCCCGCGATCTCACCGCTGTTACCATCGACCACGGTCAACTCGTCACCGTGGGCAACGAAAACACGCCCCGAACCCGGATCGAATACAACATAGTCCCACCGGTCGGGCGCGCCCAGTGCAACCGTCTTCACGGTCCTATATTCCGGCGCCGTTTGCGCCGAACACGGATACGCCATACCCATCGCGAGCATCGCCATGCCGGATGCCAGTACTTGTAGAGCTGTTTTCATTGAGCGTCCTTCCGAGGTGACCGAAGTCTCTGGCCCAGCTTGCACACGCCGACTTAGCACAGACTTAGAGGCCGGATCGGGGTCCGAAGCATCGGGGCTGCGGCAGTGGATTGCGCGGTCTGCGGAATTGGTGCGATGAGTCTCGTGCGGCGTGGCCTGCGCGTGCCTGCCGGCATTCGCCGTATTTCGAGCCCGCCGGGTAGGCCCGTCCTAGGGACCTGGCAGCGCCCGCAGCAGCTGTTGCCGATTGATTGCGGGACTTTGTGACGACTAAGCTATCATCGGGGCTGCTGGGTGCTCAGGATGTTTCGGGATTGTACGACGCGGATCGAGCGTTAGTGACCAGAATGGGCGCCGGTGAACAGCGCGCCTTTGACGAGTTTTTCCACTCGAATGTGCCACGTTTGGTTGCGTTTACCACGCGTCGCTCGCGTTTGGATCCGGCCAGCGTGGAGGACATCGTCCAAAATACGCTCATCAAGGCAATGCGAAACCTCGGCAGCTACCGGGGCGAGGCGTCGCTGTTTACCTGGCTCACGCAGATCTGCCGGCACGAGCTTGCCGACGCAACGCGCAAAGCGGCACGGCGGCCCGCCCACGTAAGCCTGGAAGAACCCGATCAGGTGCTGCGTTTGGCACACCAACTGCGACTTCCGCAGAACCGCGAGCCCTCGGCGCAGGTGGAGGCGGAGCTTCACGCCGCTGCCGTGTTCCGGACTCTCAGCTCCTTGCCCGAGCGTTATGCCCTGGCGCTGGAGGCTAAGTACGGGGACGGACTCTCCGTGGACGAGATTGCGGCGATGCTGGGCGTGACTACGATCGCTGCGCAGTCGTTGCTCGCGCGCGCCCGCGAAGCCTTTCGTGATCTGTGGCTATCAGATGCGAAGGCATCAAGTGGCTAGTCAACATGAATGACGGCGGCCCCAAGGGTAAAGACGAAGACATGGGAGACCAGGTCGAGCATGCACTACGTGCGGCCTTGCGCGTGGAGCCGCTGAACCCGGATGCAATGGCTCGCATTCGGGCGGCGACGGCGAAGGAGTGGCAACAGACCAGCGGCTCCGGCTCCCGCGCTTCTCGCCTGGCGCTGTGGGGTTCGGTCGCTGCAGCTGCGGCCCTGCTGGCGTTCCTCGTCGTGTGGTACATCGAGCCGCCGGCCGACTCGACCAACTTTGGTCTCATCGCTCGCTTGGACGTGGGAACCACGGATGTCCGTTTTCAGTTTGTACGTCAGCGCGCTCTGCAGGTCGGGGATCCCGTACGAACCGGAGATAAGCTCACCGCGCACGGTCCTGTCCTCATTTCATTGTCGGGTGGCGGCAGCCTGCGGATCGCAGCCGATACCGTCTTGGAAATAACCGGGGAGGCGCAGGCTCGGTTGCGTCACGGTCAGCTCTACGTGGACCTGCCTCCCGGGTCGAGCTCAAAGCACCCGTTTCAGATCCTGACGCGCGAAGGAACCATTGAGCACGTGGGAACCGGTTTTGAGGTGCTCGAGAATGAGCGGATCGTGCGCCTGCGCGTTCGCGAGGGACGCGTGTTGCTGCTTCGCGACACCGAACACATCGTCGCGGACGCGGGTACGGAGCTCACCGCACAGCCGGGCTCGCAAGTCTCGCGCCGTGAGATCGACACTTACGGACGCGATTGGCTGTGGGTAGCTGCACTTGCGCCGGACTATGAAATCGAGGGACGTCCTCTGCTCGGATTTCTCGAGTGGGCGAGTCGCGAGCTCGGTCGTCCCCTCAAGTTCACCGACTCTCGCGCCCGCGCTGTGGCCGAACACACTATCCTGCATGGCTCCGTTCGCGGCAGAGAGCCGCTGGATGCCTTGTCGAGCGTGCTGGCAACCACTTCGCTCACGTATGAGATACGGGGCGACACAATCTGGATACAATCCGGCCATGGGACCTGACTCAATCTCGTCTGTCAGCCGGACTCGTGACTGCACAGCGCCGATGCCGCCGCTGGGTTAGCGCGCTCGTGTCAGCGGCGCTCGCGAGCAGTGTCGCGAGCGCCGCTCCAACACCACTGGTGGACCTGCTGCGTTCCCTGTCCGCCAGGGGGCTGGACATTCTCTACAGCTCGGACCTGGTCACCCCGGATCTCACGGTTCCTCCGACCCTGCATGAGACGGACCCGCTCGGCAGGGCCCGCGAGGCACTTGCAGCTAATCACCTCGAGCTGCGAAATGAAGGTCCGAAGCACTACATCGTCGTCCGATCTGCAACGCGCAAAGCTCCCGAACCCGCAGCCGTCCCGAGGAGCGTGCGATCCGTGGACGAAGTGACGGTGTTTGCGAGTCGTTACGTACTCGAGGACAAGGCGGGCATTCAGTCGGTCTCGCTTGGTCATCATGATCTGGAGGAAGTACCCGGCGCGCACGACGACGTCATGCGGGCGATTCGTACGGTCCCGGGCCTCGCCGATAATCTGTCCTCGCGCCCTTATGTGCGTGGCGCCTTCCTCGAGGACGTGTTGGTCCGTTTCGATGGCATCCCAATGGTGGACCCATTTCACTTCAAGAACTTCGAGAACCTGATCAGTGCGTTTGACCCGGCCACCGTCGACCGAATCGATGTGTACACGGGTGGCTTTCCCGTCAAATACGGCACCCGCTCGGCAGGCGTCATCGATATTGCACCCCGAACCGTCGATTCGGGCTACGAGCACCGCGTGGGTGCGAACCTGTTGAGTTACGATCTGTCCAGCGTCGGACGTGCCGACTCCCTGCCTATTGAGTGGCTCGGCACCGCTCGCCTCAGTGGCGAGAACGTCGAGCTGCGGCCGCGGGGAGGGGATATTGGCGAGCCGAGCTATGTGGACGTTCTGGGCCGCGTACACTGGCAGATCAACTCGGATACGGCGCTCACCTCAGGTTGGTTGCTGTTGGATGATCGGGTCAAGTCCTCGTTGGATCCGACCATGGAGCAGGCGGTTGCGCGCGACCGGGACTTCTACTACTGGTTCACGGCGGAGTGGGCTGCGAGTAGCGCTGTCCACTCGCGGACCTCTGTCGCGGTGACCGACTCGGAGCGCACGCTGGTGGGGAACCTCACGTTGCCCCGCGCCGCTACTGGCCAATTGGACGAGCGTCGAGATATCTCCACCGTGGACCTGCTCACCGACTGGACGTACCTGCAGACCGATTCATTGCTGTGGGACTGGGGCGCGGAAACCACCTTCGAGCGGGCCGACCTGAATTTCTCCCGGCAGGAGGATTTGGATGCGGCCCTTGCGGCGAGCCTCAATCGGATGGCCGACGTCAGTCTCACGGACGCTCAATCGCCGCGCTCCACTACTTTTAACGTCTACGGGTCCGTGCGGCGACGGTGGCGCAAGTTCGAAGCAGAGTTTGGGGCGCGACTCGACCATCAGAACTATCGCGATTTCGCCTCGCACAGTCAGCTGAGTCCGAGAATCAACCTGCGTTTCGATCCCACTCCGGTGTGGCACCTATACGGATCATGGGGCCACTTTCGGCAGGCTCAGCGCGTGGGAGAGTGGCGCGCGGAACAGCCGCAGTCCACTCCGGACCCCGCCACCCACGTAGTCGGTGTGATTGCGGGCGTCGCCCACGATAGCTCCGCGACAACGCATTGGCGTCTAGAGCTGTATGAAAATCACTGGCTCTCAGTCCATCCGTACTTCGACAACGCGCTCAACCGCCTGTCTCTGATTCCAGAGTTGGGGCTTGACCGCGTTCTGATCACGGCTCAGGGTGGCGATAGCATGGGCATCGAGGCGAGTGCTCGTCACGATTTCGCCGAGCACTGGGCCGTCTCGGGCGCGTACACGTTGTCGCGAGCTACCGATGATCTAGCCGGCGAGGACGTCCTGCGGAGCTGGGACCAGACTCATGCGTTCAATGGGGTCGTCACCTGGCAACGTGCCCTGACGTCGGCGTCGCTCGTGATTGGGTGGCACAGCGGCTGGCCGAAGACCCCTGTGAGCTATCTGCCAGCTAATGGAACGGCACCGGCTTATTTTCTGATCGGACCGCGAAATACCTCCCGATGGGGAAGCTACTTTTCGGTTGACGTCCGCGCGGCCCGCACGGTGCCACTGCGGCGCGGCGATGTACTCCTGTGGGTCGACGCCACGAACGTGCTCAATCGCGCCAACGAGTGTTGCACGGCCTACGGACAGGTCGATTCCATGGGTAATCTCACCATGCCGGCCAACAACAGCTGGTTTCCGCGCGTCGTGAACGTCGGCTTCGACTGGCGCATACGGCCGGCGCGATGAGGCCACCTCGGAGCGACATCTATGATGCCCGGAGAGACCACTATGACGGATCAACAGGAGCTGAGCGCCAAGCAGTTTGGAGCCAAGGCTGCCAACTACCTGAGCAGCTCGGTACATTCGACCGGCGCGGACCTCGAGCGACTCACCGCGGTCGCCGGGCAATTGACACCTGGGTGGGCCCTTGACGTCGGTTGTGGCGCCGGTCATGCGAGCTTCGCACTGGCTCGGGGCGGTGCGAGGCGAGTGACCGCGTACGACCCGTCCGCGGAGATGTTAGCCGTAGTCGCCCGAGAGGCGGCGGCGCGGGGGTACGGTACGCTCGAGACCCTTGTCGGAACGGCAGAAGCGTTGCCCTTCGCGACGGGTACCTTTGATCTTGTTGTCACCCGCTATTCAGCCCACCACTGGGCCAGCGTTCCGAGGGCGCTGGCCGAGTGCGCAAGAGTCATGACACCCGGCGGGCGACTGATTGTCATCGACGTGATTGCGCCGGAAACACCTCTGCTCGACACCGCCCTGCAGGTTGTGGAGTTTCTGCGAGACGCGTCCCATGTTCGTAATTATCGGATATCGGAATGGAACGCCATGCAGAAGGCCGCGGGCTTCGCCGAAAGGACGGTGAGCCGCTGGAAGATCGAATTGGATTTCGAGAGCTGGATCGCGAGAATCGGGACGCCCCCCGCTCGAGTTGCTGCCCTCCAGGCTGTGTTTGCCGGATTACCGAGTGAAGTTCGCGAGTATTTTCAAGTAGCAGCGGATCTTTCGTTTTCCATAGATTCAGCGTGGATAGAGGCACCCAAGGCTGAATAGGCATGGGTACCGGATCGTCCGGAACACTTGGACCTCCCGCGCGTTGCAGCTACAGCTTTGGAGGGTACGCTATGAGAACCCCAATTCGTTTGCGTCTCTTGTTTGGCGCGTATCTGCTTGCTTTGTCTGCTGCCGCTGCTACGCAGAACGCGGCCACGACTGAGCCCGCCACCGTCTATGCAGGCCCCGACGACAGTTATCCAATGGTGGCGCAGCTCGACGCCGATGCACCTGTCGAGGTGATGGGCTGCCTTGACGATTGGAGCTGGTGCGATGTGACGTTTGGAGACAATCGCGGATGGCTCTATGCGCCGGATATCGTCTATGACTACGAGGGCGGTTATGTTCCTTTCTATACGTACGCGCCGAGCTTCGGCGTCCCGGTCGTGCAGTTCACGATTGGGGAGTACTGGGACCGGTACTATCACGGGCGTCCCTGGTATGGCCGGCGAGGTGAGTGGGTAGACCGCGGGCCACCACGTCATCGCAGACCGTCGGGACCGCCACCGAGTGCTGGCCCGCCTCCGCGCTCAGCGCGAGTGGAAAGGCCGTCCCACGAAGTACAGCCTGAACGGTCTTTGCGACTCGGCACTGCCGAGCGACCGCAACGAGAGGAAGAGCGGAGAGCGGATCCAGGTCGGCGTGACGGAACCAGAGACCACGACGACGTAAGACCGTCCCAGCCACGACCGCCTGAGGCGCGCTCTGCGGAACATACAGCTCCCCCAGAACTCTCTCACGAGAATCGCGCAGAGCGCGTGGGGCCTCCACCACACGAGGAGCGTCCACCAGGTCACACCGAACCTCCGCGTCATGAAGAACGCGCTGTTCCGCCCAATCGTGCAGAAGGAGCCCGTCACGAAGAGCCACGCCACGAAGAGAAGAAGCCTGGCCACGAAGAGAAGCCAGGCGATCGTTCAAACGACAGTCCTCACTGAGCGACTGAAGTCGTAACCGCCCAGCGGATGGGCGGTTGATCGGTTGAGTGGTTGAGCAAAACCGCCTACCGTAGCCTCACCATGACGGATCCCTACAACCTGCAGCGCTTCGTGGATGCGCAGAATCGCGTCTACGACCAGGTCCGCTCAGAGCTTCAAGGGGGGCGCAAGAGAAGCCACTGGATCTGGTTCATTTTTCCACAGATCGGAGGGCTGGGCCGCAGTCACATGGCCGAGGCGTTCGCCATCGCTTCGAAGGATGAGGCGGCGGCCTATGTGAACCATCCCATTCTTGGGTCCCGGTTGCGGGAATGCACTCGATGGGTGACGGAGGTGGAGGGACGTACGCTCGAGCAGATCCTGGGCCATCCCGACAATTTGAAGTTTCGATCATCGATGACACTTTTCGCAGTGGCTACCGCCGACAATCAACTCTTCGTTGCAGCACTCAGGAAATATTGCAACGGCGAGCCCGATCCTTCCACCTTGGAGCGCCTGTGACCGTCCAGCCTGTCAACTGTTCATATGCGCTCGAGTAAATCCGCTACCGTTGTCTCGGTTCTGGCGCTGGTCTTTGCATTCCTCCTTCCACCCCTGACTGGCTGGGCACAGCGCGCATCGCCACCGCTGAAGGCAGCGTCCATCGGCCACGGAATCGTATTGCACTACATCGAGGCGGGTAGTGGGCCTCCTGTCATCTTCGTCCACGGCTCCCTGAGCGACTATACGTACTGGGATGAGCAGATCAGTGCATTCGCCGAGCACTATCACGTGATTGCATACAGCCGGCGATACAATTTCCCAAACACAAACCCCGCCCGGCCTGGATATTCCGCCGTGGTTGATGCGCAGGACCTTGCTCAGCTCATTGGGACTCTCAAGCTCGGCAAGGTCAGTCTGATCGGCCACTCATACGGCGCGCTCACCGCGTTGTTGCTGGCAACCAAGCATCCCGAGCTGGTCCGCGCAGCGGTACTCGCCGAGCCACCCGTGATCTCGCTGCTTGCGCAACTTCCGGGCGGGGATTCCGCGGCCGGCAAGACAATGTTTCTCGATATTCAACGGCGAATGGTGGTCCCCATGAAAGCCGCCTTTTCCAAGGGCGAGAGCGAAGCGGGAGTTAGGGTGTTCATCAACTACGTTTTCGACGATCAGCGCGCCTGGGACAAAATGCCGCAGGAATCCCGCCGGCAGACGTTACGGGATGCGCGGGAATGGGACGTAATGATGCCTGCCGGAACCCTTTTCCCCAACATCGAGCCTCAGTCGATCCGTAATGTCAGAATCCCCGTCCTGCTGCTGTCAGGCGGCAAGTCCTACGCCTTCCTGCAACTGATCGACGCAGCGCTGCAGGATCTGCTGCAGGATAACCAGCGGATAATATTCCCCGACGCGGGACACCAGATGTGGCTTCTGCACCCGCAGGAGTGCCGGGATGCCGCCGAGGAATTTCTCCGTGCGCACCGGTGACTCTTGGGACCGTAACGAGCCCAAGCCGGCGGAGGCTCGCTTTCCGCCGATCAGGCGCCCGGATCTGCGGAACCCTCTGACTTCGAAGTCTCGCGTTTCCAGCGCAGCAAACCGACGGCATACGTAACGTAATAACCGACGAGTGTGCCGAAGATGAGCAAGGTCAGCGGCGTTGTTGCAGAGTTGATTTGCGGGCCGGTGACTGATCCGGATGCCTGGTACACCTGTACGAGCCGGTAAATGATGCGGCCGAGCAGCAGCAGGGAGAGCGCTATACCCAGATGGGCATTCGGTGTGTAAAAGAGTCCCTGCGGCGTCTTCTCGAATCGGGTCTTGCGCAAGCCGTAGACCCCCAGGCAGACCCCAATCACGATACCCGCACCGAGGGCCATTGGGGACATCGGTTGGGCAACGGACGCAATTGCCAGAAGCACGGTGAGTATTGGGAAGACGCAGACCGTGATCCAGGGCCGGACATTCGACAGTTGTTGCCGGCCCACCATCCTGCGGGCACGCGAGTAGAATCGCCACAGGACCAGAGCCCCGATCCCAATAGGTACTATCGATGACGGGTTGAAGGGTGCGGTCATAATGCCTCGGTCCCTGGCCCAGGAAAGTGAGCGCATTGTACCGAACGCAATACCGCGGTGCAGGCGTGAGAGGAGGCCGGCTGATGGTTGCCGCGCTCGCGGGTCGCCGCTAAAGCATTGGAGTCCGGGTATGAAGAAACTCAAGCACGAAGCGGAATTGTTCAAGGCGGCCCTGCTCGCCGGTATCGAATATGCGGAGGGCCGCAAGGCCGTCGAGTTCGAGGTGACCGACTCGGCGAAGGACAAGGCGCTCTACATCTATCGCCTGCTCGTGCACGACAAGGTCATCTCACCCATGCCGGAAGAGCAGGTCGGCGAGAAGACGATCAGGCATCGTCTGGCGACCTGGTATGCGCACCAATTGCCCGCCGGCCATCCGCTGTTGGAATAGCTATCACCCGCGCACGCGGCGCTTCGGCCCACCGCCGCTCCGTTAACCCAAGGGCCACCGTGGGAATCCGGGCTAGTGCGCCGCTGCCTTGCCAGCTCACGCTAACGCGATAACTCACAGATCCAATTCACTTCCCACGTCTTGCCACCATCGGCTGAGAACGACTGTTCCATACGGGCCGCATGCGGCGAAATGTCGGACCAGGCATAGCGAACCAGGATCGCCCGACCTTTGTAGTCTTCCTGATCGTAGAACTCGCCACGGTGGCCCGTGAATTCGCCCACGACCGGCGGAGTGCCCAGAGTCCCCTTGTCCACGTCGAGGAGGTAAATGCTCCACTGGTGCGAGTCGGGATTGTACAGCCGCAGCGTTTGCGCCTTGATGCGCAGGCCCTGTGCCTTATTCTCTACATCGAACTCCTCGAAGTTGGAATTGCTGTCGAGCAGTTTCTTGTGATTGGATATCCCGTCATATTCGATCCAGTGGTTCGAGCCCACCAGCCGATCCGGCAGCCGCTTGACATGAGCTTTCCAATCCCCGATCAGGAAGTCGAAGTCGTGCGCTCCGTCGCGCTTAGGAGCCGGTTGGGGCGTTTCCGCACCCGCCTGCAGACACGGGAGCAGCATGGCTACCGCCAGCCACTGCAGCGGCATGAGTCTGTGTTTTACGGGCATCCCTGGCATTCCTTTGGATTGAGATACCGCATGCTAGCCTTGGCCCAAAGGGCGGCAAGGGCCATTTACGCCTCCTGAGCTAGGCCACTGCCCCTATACTTCGGTTCACGAACGGCAGGAGCAGTGGTGTACATCCCAGAGGCATTTCGAGAAGAACGACCGGAAGTCCTGCATGCCTTTATCAAGAGACATCCGCTCGGGGCCATGATCTGTGCAACGGCTGACGGACTCACCGCGAACCATATTCCCATGATGCTCACGGGTGGAGGGGACAGTAACCCGGTTTTGCGCGGGCATATCGCCCGTGCTAATCCAGTATGGAAAATCATTGCGGCAGACACCCCCGTGCTTGTGATCTTCGGCGGCGCAAATCACTACATTACGCCCTCGTGGTATCCGGCCAAGCAGGAGCACGGAAAAGTCGTACCGACGTGGAATTATTCCGTCGTGCATGCGCATGGCAGCGTGCGCTTCGCGGACGAGAAGGGCAGGAGCCTCGAGTACGTCAGCGAGCTGACCAACCTGCAGGAAGCCACCAGGGAGGGTCCGTGGAAGGTGTCTGATGCGCCCGCGCAATACATCGACTCCATGTTGGCGGGTATTGTTACCTTCGAAATAGCGGTGACACGCCTGGTCGGCAAATTCAAGGCGAGTCAACATCGGCCTGAGGCCGAACGACAGGCCGTGGTCGAGGCCTTGGAGGTGGAGGGAACTTCTGCTGCCGATCGTCTCGAGCTCATTCGAGGACCGGCGCGCGGCGGCTGATCCAAAGATCGCCAAAGCGCGTCCCCGGGTGACAAATACGTCAAATGGCGCATTCCCGCACCTCCCGAGCGCCCATACCCTGACCAGTAGAACGAACGAGTTCCGAAGGATCGGGCCCGCGCGCCGGGCTTCCTGCACAGCCATGGGGTATTCATGAGTTCATCGAGGCGTCCCGTCCGGTTTGCCGTTGCTTCAGCGGCGAGTGCTCTGGCCTGCATCTGCGGCAGCGTTGCGACAGCCGCCGACTCTGTGAAGGTAGGTGTTCTGCAGTCCCTGACCGGCACGATGGCGATCAGTGAAGTGACGGTGAAGGGCGCCGAGATGCTGGCCATCGATGAGATCAACGCCGCAGGAGGTGTGCTCGGTCACCGGCTCGAGGCCATTGTGGAGGATGGCGCCTCGGATCCGGCGATCTTCGCGCAGAAGGCGACCAAGCTTCTGCAGAGTGACCACGTGGTCACGGTATTCGGCGGCTGGACATCCGCGAGCCGCAAGGCGATGTTGCCCGTGTTCCAGCGGCTCAACGGCCTGCTGTGGTATCCCGTGCAGTTCGAGGGCAACGAGTGCTCGCCCAACATCATGTACTCCGGTGCGCAGCCGAACCAACAGATTGTGCCGGCACTCGCCTGGGCGGCGAACAAGGGCTTCAAGAAGTATTTTCTCGTCGGCTCCGACTATGTCTTCCCGCGCACAGCCAATCTGATACTCAAGAAGCACATCGAGAGCTCGAAACTGCAGGTCGCCGGGGAAGAATACGTGCCGCTGGGAGGCACGGACTTCAGTGCCGTCATTGCGAAGATCCAGGCTGCCCAGCCTGACATCCTCTTCAACACGCTGAACGGCGACAGCAATGTCGCATTCTTCAAGCAGTTGAGTGCCCGCGGGTTGTCGTCCGCCAGGCTGCCTGTCATGTCTTTCAGCATCGGCGAGCAGGAAGCCACCGCGATGGGTCCGGCGCTCGTGCAGGGAAGTTACGCTGCCTGGAACTATTTCCAGAGCCTCGAATCGGCCGCCAACCGGAAATTCGTCGGCGCGTATCAGGCCAAATTCGGCGCCCAGGCGGCCGTGACGGATCCGATGGTGCACGGCTACATCGATGTGTATCAGTGGAAGGCAGCTGCCGAAAAAGCCGGCAGTTTCGATCCGGCGCAGGTACGCAAGGCAGCCGTGGGACTCCCCGCCCAGGACTCTCCCATGGGCCCGATTCGGTTCGCCGCGAATCAAAGCCTGGTGCAGAAGGCCTACATCGGACAGCTCGATGCGAGGGGCCAGTTCAAGATCGTGTTTCAGTCGCCCGCCGAAATTGCGCCCGAACCCTACGATCCGCTCATCTTTCCCGGCAAGACCTGCCGGTTGAACTGACCGGAGCAAGGCGGCGCACGATGGGTGGACCCGTGCTGTTCGTCGAGCAGTTGTTCAACGGAATCAGCGTCGCCTCGCTGTATCTGCTGGCGGCGCTCGGACTTGCCCTGTCGTTCGGTCTCATGCGCGTCATCAACATGGCGCACGGCGAGATGTTGATGCTGGGGGGGTATCTCGCCTACCTGACGCTGCAGATCGTTCCGGGTCCGCTTGGATTCCTGGTAGCGATGCCCGTGGCATTTCTGGGCACGGCGGCGCTGGGAGCCGTGATCGAGTTCGCGGTGATCCAGCGGCTGGCTGCCCGCCCGCTGGATACGCTGCTGGCCACTTGGGGACTGAGCCTCATCCTGCAGCAAGCCACCCGAAATATCTTCGGCGCAATTGGCGTCGATGTTACCGCGCCGAGCTGGTTGAACCGGGTGCTCACCATCAATAGCGGTACGCTCGCCGGGCTAACGTTGCCCGTGACACGACTGTTCATACTAGCGGTAGCCATAGCAGTCCTTGCGTTACTGGCGTTGTTTCTCTCGCGCAGCCGGGCGGGATTGTGGGTGAGGGCTGTCAACCAGGATCGGGCAATGGCAGCGGCCGTTGGCATCGACGTGCGGCGGGTCGATCTGCTCGTGTTCGCGATTGGGACCGGCATCGCGGGACTTGCAGGGGTGATGCTCGCGTTGCTGGGCCCGGTGACGCCGACCGTTGGACAGAGTTATATCGTGCCCGCGTTTCTCGTGGTCATACTGGGGGGGCTCGGCAGTCTCGTCGGCACGACGGCCGCTTCCCTCATTGCAGGACTATTTTCCGCCCTGGTACAGATATTCGTGGACGTGAGTTTCGCCCAGGTGCTGCTGTTGGTATTCGTCATCGCCTTCATTCAAATACGTCCGCAGGGGGTAGTGGCGGCGCGCTCGCGAGCGTTGGATGCCTGACCGAAGAAAGCTTGCCGCCCTCGGTCTGCTCGCGTGCGCATTGGCCGCGCCTTGGATATTGCCTCCCTACGAGTTGAACGTGCTGGCGCGCTGCGGCGCGCTCGCGATTCTGGCGCTCGGATTGGTACTGTTGTGGGGCGAAGCGGGAATTCTCAGCCTGGGGCAGGGCGTGTTCTTCGGGTTGGGCGGGTACGTCCTGGCGATGAATTTGAAGCAAGCTGCGCTCGGGCCGGGCGAGATCCCGGATTTCATGGTGTGGAGCGGGCTCGAGGCGCTGCCAGCGTGGTGGCGCCCGTTCGCAAACCCGGTCATCGCATTGGCGGGGGTAGTGTTAGTTCCGGCTGCGATCGCTGCCGCGTATTCCTGGCTCGTTTTCCGGCGGCGCGTCCGTGGCGTCTACTTCGCTCTGATCACGCAGGCGCTCGCGCTCGCATTCGCTACACTGCTCATCAGCAAGCAGCCTTTCACGGGGGGGTTCAACGGTCTCACGGATTTCCACACGTTGCTTGGCTTCGAGTTGGCGGCTGACGAAACTGTCCGGGCGCTCTACTGGACAACGATAATGGTGCTGGCGCTGGCGTTCCTCGGGGTGCGCGCGCTGATGCAGTCGCGGTATGGGACGCTGCTGCGGGCAACACGCGATGGAGAGAACAGGGTACGTTACCTGGGCTATGACCCTTCGCCATACAGGATCGTGGCGTTCACGGTTGCCGCGGCGCTGGCGGGCATTGCGGGTGCACTGTTCACGTTGCATTCCGGAGTGATTTCACCGGCACTGGTGGGTGTCGTGCCATCCATTGAGATGGTCGTATGGGTCGCTGTAGGCGGACGCAACAGTCTAGGCGGTGCAATCGCCGGCACGGTTCTGGTCAATTTCGCGAAAGACAAGGTGAGCAGCGCGCTGCCGGAGTTGTGGCCGTACGTGTTGGGGGCGCTGTTCGTGCTCGTAGTGTTGCTGTTACCTGAAGGGATGGTGTCGCTCGTGCCGAAGTGGGCGCGTGAGCGTGAATTCAAATGAGCGTCAGGCTCTGCGCTCCGTCCTTCTCATCCAACCTCCTGCTCTGCGTGGATGGCGTCACCGTTGACTTCGACGGCTTCAAAGCGCTCAACACGTTCAGCCTCACGCTCGATCGCGGCAGTCTGCGCGTGCTGGTCGGCCCGAACGGCGCTGGTAAATCCACGCTGTGTGACACCATCATCGGCCGGGTCAGACCGATCGCCGGCCGGGTTTATTTCAAAGGCACTGACATCACGGACCTGCCCGAGCACGAGATCGTCCGCCGGGGCATCTGCAGGAAGTTCCAGACTCCGGGTGTGCTGTCCAAGCTGACTGTTCTCGACAATCTGCTGATCGCCGCCCGAAAGGAGCGGCGCTGGTGGCGGTCCTTCACGCCCTCGCACCGCGCCGCTGCCGAGGAGCGCGACCGAGCCGGCGCCATTCTCCAAAACATCGGCTTGTCTGAACGGCAAGAGGTCCTCGCGGGAGAGCTGGCCCACGGCGAGAAGCAATGGCTGGAGATCGGCATGGTGGTCGCGACGGGCGCCGAGTTGCTGCTGTTGGATGAGCCGACAGCGGGAATGGGCCCGTCCGACACCCGGCGCACCGCCGAGCTCATTCAACGGCTCGTCGGGCCGCACACCGTGCTGGTCATCGACCACGATATGAGCTTTGTGGAGCAGCTCGATGCCCGGGTGACCGTGATGCACCAGGGGCAGTTTCTCAAAGAGGGCAGCATCGCGCAGATCCGCACAGATCCCGACGTGATTGCCGTTTACCTGGGGCGCACATGAGCGCGCCGGAACCGCCCCTTCTCAAGTTAGACAAGGTGTGTGCCTGCTACGGGCAGAGCCAGGTGCTCAGCAATGTTGATCTCGAGGTCCCCGCGGGTGCGGCCGTTGCGCTGATTGGGCGCAATGGAGTCGGGAAGAGCACGTTGTTGCGCACGATAATCGGCACACACAGGTTAAGTGGCGGATCAATTCGGGTTCGCGGAGAGGATGTGAGTGGGCTGCAGGCCCACCAGCGTGCGCGCGCGGGAATCGGCTACGTGCCGCAGGGTCGGCAGATATTCCCGCACCTCACGGTGGAAGAGAATTTGGCTACGGGGGTGGCAGCGGCCGCGCCCCACGGCCCGCGCGGCATCCCCGACCACATCTTCGACCTGTTCCCCAAACTGGCGGACATCCGACATCGCAAGGGTGGGGTGCTGAGCGGCGGCGAGCAGCAACAGCTCGCCATCGGCAGGGCGCTTGCTGGAAATCCCAGCCTGCTGTTGCTCGATGAGCCAACGGAGGGAATCCAACCCTCCGTCGTGACGCAGATAGAAGAGACGTTGCGCCGGATTCGCACCGAGCTGCACCTTGCGATCCTCATCGTGGAGCAGTACCTCGACTTCGTCTGGTCGTTCGCGGAAAGCTACCAGGTGATGCAACGGGGATGCATCGTACGTGAGGGAAGCACACGGACTGAGACCGCGGCGCAGATTGCGCACTTGGTTAATATCTGATCACTGCGGGCGGAGGCACGCCGCGCCTTCGCCCGAGCCGCGCAATCTTCCCGGGCAGGTCCTACCGCGACAACGCCCGCACCGCACGCGCCACCGCGGCAGACCGATTCTCAACACCCAGCTTCACAAAAATCTGCTCCAGGTGCTTGTTCACCGTGCGCGGGCTGATAGTCAATATCGCGCCGATCTCGCGATTGGATTTGCCCCGGCTTAGCCACAGAAGCACCTCGGACTCCCGGCCCGTCAGCGCCAGGGCCGTCTGCAACAGCTGCTCATCCGCCCCGACGCTCACCTCCGTCAGCCGGAACAGCAGCTCGTCCGGCCCGATGGAGCTGAGAAACGAAAACTCCAGCCGCCGGCCATTCACCTCGAGAGAGCATCGGCCCTGCATCCCACTCTTGGCGCCTTCCTCACGCAGTCTGCGCAGCTGCGCAGTCACTGCAGCCGGCAGGGCCGTCGAAGTGCCCTCCTCAGGGAACAGTTCCGATAACAGTTGCTCTGCCTTCGGTGTACACCACAACAGCCCTCCTGCCTTGTTGGTTGCGAGCAGGAACCGCCCGGTTGCATCCAGCGCCATCCGGGTCCCGTGCGCAATGCGAGCGTTCGCGAGATGCACACGAATGCGAGCCAGCAATTCGTCAACCACGATGGGCTTGGTCACATAGTCCACGCCACCCGCGGCGAGGCCCTCCACGACGTGCTCCGTCTCACTGAGCGCGGTCATGAAGATCACCGGCATGTGAGACAACACCTTGTCGCGCTTCAGGCGTCGACAGGTCTCGAACCCGTTCATACCCGGCATGACAGCGTCCATCAGCACGAGATCCGGGGTGATCTGATCCACCAGCTCCAACGCGCTCTCGCCGTCGGTGGCGATCAGCACGGTAATTCCGGCGTGATCGAGCGTGTCGGTCAGAAAGCCAAGCGTCTCCGGCGTGTCATCCACGACGAGCACGGTATTTCTGCGCATGGTCTCCTCACGCATTTTGCCTCAACCCCTCGAGAATGCTCATGTACTGCTTGAGATCGAAATTCGACACGAGGCCGCGCATGTGCGCCGCGAAAGGCCCGTTCACGGCATCCTCGGCCTCGATCTGCCGCAACTTGGCTTCTATGCCCCGCACGTGGCCGATCCGGCCAAGCTGGTACAGATCGTCGACGTGATGCAGGGATTCGCTGGCGAGCAGGGCGGGCAGGCGCCGATCTGTAGTGCCCGTGCTCGGCCGCTGCTCGTAAATCCAGCTCAAGCCCATCACATTGCCGATGCACTCCAACAGCGCCTGCATGTCGACGGGCTTCATGATGAAGGCGTCGTGCAACGCGCGCCTGTCACCCCCGGGGACGTATTCATGTGCATTGGCCGAAACAATCACGATCTTCAGGCTGTTGAAGTCCGGTGATGCGCGCAGCTGCTGCGCGACCTGCCATCCGGTCATGTCAGGCATGGACACATCGAGCATCAACAGCTCAGGGGCGTGCAGAGTGACCATTTCGAGACATGACGCACCGTCGTGCGCCGTGAGCAGGGTGAATCCGAGCGGCTTGAGCAAGCTCTCCATCAGATGCAGGTGGGTAGGATCATCGTCCGCCAACAGAACCTTGATGCGTGGGCCGGCGTACTGGCTGACCCTTTGCGGGGAGCTGGACTCGTTTGCGGCCAGCGCTTCCGAGAGCAGTATGCGGACAGCAAACGTAGTGCCCGTGCCCAAGGTACTGCGCACCGTCAGGTCGCCACCCATGATCTGTGTCAGCAGCTTCGTGATGGTGAGGCCCAATCCGGTGCCAGGGATCGCACGAACCGCAGCCGAGCGTCCCCGCTCGAAGGGCTGGAAGATTCGCTCCAGGTCCTCCTCCGGGATACCCACGCCCGTATCCGATACCTCGAATTCAGCCACCTGGCTGCGATAGCGCACTACCAGGCACGCGCTGCCACGCTCGGTGTACTTGATGGCATTCGAGAGGAGGTTGATCAGAATCTGCCGCAGGCGTTTCTGGTCCGTGTGCACGAACGACGGCAGATGCGCAGGCGGTCGATACTCGAAGCGGATTCCCTTGACCTCGGCCTGCAACCGGAACATGTCCACGATCTGATCGAGGAACTCCACCAGGCGCACCTTGTCCCGGTTGAGCCGCAGCAGGCCACTCTCGATCTTGGAGATATCGAGAAGGCCATCGACGAGATTCGCAAGGTGTTCGGAGCTGCGGCGTATGACCCTCACGGCGTTGTCGGAAGGCACTGCCGCGCCGCGTTCCAGCAGCTGGGCGTACCCGAAAATGGAGTTCAGAGGCGTGCGGAATTCGTGGCTGATGCCGACGATATAGCGGGTCTTGGCCACGTTCGCGGCCTCGGCCACCTCTTTAGCCTTTTGCAGGGCGGCGTCAGTGCGCTGGTGGGCTTCGATTTCCTCCATCAGCATGGCCGTCTGATGAGCTGATTCGGATTCCGCGGTACGGCGATTTTCGTGGGCGAGCACGATGAGCCAGGCGACGACGCCTGAGAGCACGAGCAGGCTCAGGAACACGAGCCACAGAGTCGATGCGATCGCGTCACGCTGTGCTGCCGCTATTCCGTCGGATTGGCCGTAAATGAATGCCAGCAGCAGGCCGATGGCGGTGCTGAAGAGCAGCAACAGACCTGCAAAGTGCCCGGCACGCGTGTTGAGTGATGCCGCTGCGCGCGCGGGCAACAGTTGAGCCAGCAGGCCGCGCAACTGATCCGTCGCCCTGCTGTTGGTTTTGCACATATCCTGGCAGCGCGATTCCAGCGTGCAGCACAAGGAGCAGATGGGACCGGAATAGGCGGGGCAGACGGCGATGTCGCGGCTCTCGAACTCATTCTCGCAAATCGAGCAACGTATCTCGTTTGCCCCTTGGGCCTGGTCCGTTGCCGAGCGCGCCAGGTAGAAGCGGCCGCGGGTCGCCCAGGCGATGAGCGGCGCTGCGACGAATGCGGTGAGCAACGCCACGAACGGCGCCATCACGGCCGCAAACTCGCCAAATACGCCCAGGAATGCAAGGGATGATGCCACGATCGACAGCAGCATCGCACCGACACCCACTGGGTTGATGTCGTATAGATGAGCGCGTTTGAACTCGATGCCGGGTGGTGAGAGCTTCAACGGCTTGTTGATCACGAGATCGGCGGTGAGCGCGCCGATCCACCCGGCCGCAAAACTGGCGTAGATGCGCAGGATGCTGTCAATGACATGGAAGATGCCCGTCTCCATCAGGAGCAGGGCCAATACGACGTTGAAGACGAGCCAGACGACGCGACCCGGGTGGTTGTGCGTCAGCCGCGCAAAGAAATTGGACCAGGCGATGGACCCTGCATAGGCGTTGGTCACGTTGATCTTGATCTGGCAGACGATCACGAAAATGCCCATTACTATCAGGGCCAGGGTGGGCGACTGCAGGGTTTCCCGAAACGCGACGAAATACATCTGCGTAGGCTCGCCGGCATGAATTGCGGCAACTCCGTACCGGAGCGCGAGCACTGCAAGGAGTGAGCCGGCGAGTAGTTTGAACCCGCCCATGAGCACCCAACCCGGACCATTGGCGATGAGGGCCGTCCACCAGCCCAGGCGATTGGCTCGCGTGCGCTCCGGGAGGAAGCGCAGGTAGTCGACCTGCTCGCCAATCTGAGGAAGCAACGACAGCAGCATGGAGGCTGCCATGCCCAGCAACAGGGGATTTACCGAGCCGTCCACATTTCCGAGCTGGCCGCGATAGTGTGTCCACGCATCGATGGTTTCCGGATGGCTGCAGGCGATGTACACAATGGGCAACATCTGCAGCACGAGCCATACGGGCTGCGTGGCAAGTTGCATGCGGCTGATGAGGCTGATCCCATACACTGCGATGGGAATGACAATGAGCGAGCTGACTATGTGGGCAAAGGCGAGCGGAATGCCAAACAGCATCTGTAACGCCAGCGACATGATGCTGGCCTCGATCGAAAACAGCAGGAAAGTGAACGACGCGTAGACGAGCGACGTGATGGTCGAGCCCAGGTAGCCAAACCCCGCTCCCCGCGTGAGCAGGTCGATATCAACACCATACCGTGCCGCGTAGTACGCAATCGGCAGGCCGATGAGGAACATGAGCAGGGCCACGCCCGCGATGGCCCATGGCGCATTCGGAAACCCGTAGGCAATGGTGATCGCCCCGCCAATGGCCTCACAGGCAAGAAAGGAGATCGCGCCGAGCGCAGTATTACCGACGCGGAATGCAGACTTGCGTGCCTTCGCCGCGGTGTAGCGAAGCGCGTAGTCCTCCAGCGTCTGACTTCCTACCCACTGGTTGTATTGGCGTCGCGTGCGTACGATGCGCTGACGCGCTTTCACCTACAGCACCGTCAGTTGCCGCTCGGGCAGTCCACCTGAGCGAACGATGAACTGGGCGATCTCCGCAACTCCCTGTTGCTTCTTCAGGTTCGTGAAGATGAAGGGCCGTGAGCCCCGCATGCGGCGGGAGTCACGGTCCATGACCTCGAGCGAGGCTTCGACCAGCGGTGCAAGATCGATCTTGTTGATGACCAGGAGGTCTGACCGCGTGATCCCGGGTCCGCCTTTGCGCGGGATCTTGTCGCCTGCCGACACGTCGATTACGTAAAGCGTGATATCGGCGAGCTCGGGGCTGAACGTTGCGGCCAGGTTGTCACCGCCGCTCTCGATGAAGATGAGCTCGAGACTGGGAAAGCGCGCCGTCATCGCAGCTACTGCGGCAAGATTGATACTGGCATCTTCGCGAATGGCCGTGTGCGGGCAGCCACCCGTCTCAACTCCCATGATGCGTTCGGGCGCCAGTGCGTTGTGGCGCGTCAGGAACTCCGCATCTTCCTTGGTATAGATGTCGTTCGTTATGGCGGCGACGTCATAGGCACGCGACATCAGCTTGCACAGGCGCTCGGTGAGCGCGGTTTTGCCGGAGCCCACCGGGCCGCCGATTCCAACCCGCAGCGGGCCCGTGTTCGAAGGATTTGCAGTGGGGAAGGAATTCATGAGCGAAACAGCCTCGTGTACTGTGTCTCGTGGAGCGCCGAGCAGCGCTCGAGTCCGGGGGCGGCCGTGCCGAGGTCTTCCAGATCGACACGTGCCGCACGCTCCGTGACGCTCTCGATGACCGGAAGCAGGCGAGCGGTCGCAAGTTGCCCGTGTGTCTGACCCAACGGAATCAACCGCACACCTGCGGATACCAGATTTGCCGCCACTGCCTGCAGGTAGGCACTCAACGCGGGCTGCAGCGCAATTCCGTGCGCGCAGCAGGTGAGGGCGACCACCACCGAATGCGCGACCCCCCGACCCGCATGCCGCCGTGCAAATCCATCGATCGCAGGATGTGGCCACGCCAACCGGGTAATTTGCAGAAAGGCTGACCCCTGTTGGAGGCTCTCCAGTGCAGTCTCCGCAGTTCCGCGGAACGCCGCACCCAGCTGCGAGATCTCATCTACAGCCCCGTCACCGACGGCAGCGGCGCGCCACGTATGCGCGAATAAAACAGCATCCACCCAGCCGCCACCGCGGCTGAGCACCGCCTCCACGAAATCCACCAGCTGCTCGACATTCTTGACGGAGCCTTCCTCCACTGCCCATTCGAGTCCGTGGCTGTAGCTGAACGCACCGACCGGGTAGGCGGGCGAATTCCACACCATCAGCTGATACAGGGCGCGGTCACTCACCATGGTGGTTTGGCTCGTGCCCCTGTGCGAACACCGCGTGACCCACTGCACCGGAATAGGCACCCGGCTCGGGTGTGAATGTGGCCTCCAGGCGCCGCACTGTGGCTCCCAATCCTTCGAGCATGTGCACGATGACGTGATCGTCGCGGATCAGGATTCGAGTCGGTTGCAATTCGGCCGGCAGGTGTCGATTGCCGATGTGCCAGGCGAGACGCAGCAGTGTTTGCAAGTCCGGCGCTGTCACTTCCGCGAGTGCTTCGGGTGCCGCCTCGACCGCGATGAACTGCCCATTTTCGAGCTTCAGGCCATCACCATCGTGCATGACGGTCGCCCGTGGCAGATCGAGCACGAACTCGGTTCCACCAAGGGCCACATAGCGCAGCCGCCTGCGGTTGCGCTCATCGAACGTGAGGCGCACGTGATCGATGGCCGTTTCTTTTGCCCAGCTGCTCGCAGGGAGTACTTCGATGGCTCGCATGGCGGCTCAGAACAGGAAATAACGCTGCGCCATGGGCAGAACGTCCGCGGGCTGGCAGGTGAGCAACGTGCCGTCGGCACGCACCTCGTAGGTTTCAGAATCGACTTCTATATGCGGCAACGCATCGTTCAATATCATGCTGCGCTTGCTGATGCCGCCCCGGGTGTTGGCCACGGCGACAGGCATGCGTTGCAGTCCCAACTCGGATGCCCGTCCGGCTTCCAGGAACGCCCGGCTGACGAACAATACGGAGGATTCCGTATTCGCCCGGCCGAAGGCGCCAAACATCGGCCGATAGTGAACAGGTTGCGGAACGCTGATGCTGGCGTTCGGATCACCCATGGGCGCGGCCACGATCGAGCCTCCCTTCACGATCAAATCAGGCTTGACCGCAAAGAACGCCGGTGACCAGATGACCAGGTCCGCCAGCTTGCCGCACTCCACCGAGCCAACATGTTGCGCGATGCCGTGGGCGATGGCTGGATTGATGGTGTACTTGGCGATGTAGCGCCGTGCGCGCAGATTGTCCGCACCCTCGGAGTCTTCAGCCAGCGCTCCGCGCTGCCGTTTCATCTTGTCCGCGGTCTGCCAGCAACGGATCACCGTCTCGCCGATGCGGCCCATCGCCTGGCTGTCGGAGCTCATCATCGAGAAGGCGCCGAGGTCATGCAGGATGTCCTCGGCTGCTATGGTTTCCTTGCGGATCCGGCTCTCGGCGAAGGCCACGTCCTCCGGAATTCGTGAGTCGAGGTGGTGACACACCATGAGCATGTCCAGGTGCTCGTCGAGAGTGTTTACCGTGTACGGGCGTGTGGGATTCGTGCTCGACGGCAGGACATTGGGAAGACCGCACACGCGAATGATGTCGGGAGCATGTCCGCCGCCCGCTCCTTCGGTGTGAAAGGCATGGATGGTGCGGCCCTTGAAGGCAGCTATGGTGCTTTCCACGAACCCCGACTCATTCAACGTATCAGTGTGCAGGGTGGTTTGAATATCGAATTGGTCCGCAACGTTCAAACAGCAGTCGATCGCCGCCGGTGTGGTACCCCAATCCTCGTGCAGCTTCAGCCCGCAAGCGCCCGCGCGGACCATTTCCTCGAGTGCCTCGGGTTGGCTCGCGTTCCCCTTTCCATATAGCCCGATGTTCACGGGAAAGGCTTCCGCGGCCTGGAGCATCCGCGCCAAGTGCCACGGTCCAGGAGTGCAGGTCGTGGCCAGGGTGCCGTGGGCAGGACCGGTGCCACCGCCCAGCAGGGTGGTTATTCCAGAATAGAGCGCGTGCTCCACCTGCTGAGGGCAGATGAAATGAATGTGCGCATCCACTCCACCGGCGGTCACGATCTTGCCTTCGGCGGCGATGACCTCGGTCCCCGGTCCAATGACAATCTGCACACCGGGTTGGATGTCGGGATTGCCAGCCTTGCCGATGGCGCAGATGCGCCCATCCCGAATACCGATATCCGCCTTTACGACGCCCCAGTGATCGAGAATGACGGCGTTGGTGATCACGGTGTCAACTGCACCAGCCGCGCGGCTTCGCTGACTCTGGCCCATGCCGTCACGGATCACTTTTCCGCCGCCGAACTTGACCTCCTCGCCGTAAACGGTGTGATCCGTTTCGATGCGGATGAACAGCTCCGTGTCGGCGAGCCGGATGCGATCACCGCTCGTCGGCCCGTACATGGTGGCGTACGCCCCGCGACTGATAGTGACGGGCATTTACGGATTTCCCGCAGGATCCAGCGGCCCCATCACCTCGCCCCGGAAGCCCACGACAATGCGGGCACCGGAGTAGGGCACGAGTCGGACCTCGCGATGCTGGCCGGGCTCGAAGCGAAACGCCGTACCGGCCGGAATGTCGAGCCGCATGCCGCGCGCCCGCGCGCGCTCGAAGCTCAGTGCGGGATTGACCTCGAAGAAATGATAGTGACTGCCTACCTGGATTGGACGGTCGCCCGTGTTTGCAACACGCAGCACCACGCAGTCCCGGCCGGCGTTGAGCGTGATATCCCCGTCAGCAGTCAGAATCTCACCTGGAATCATGGGGCATTCACCGGATGGGCTCATGAACGCTGACGAGCTTCGTGCCATCGGGAAAAGTAGCCTCGACCTGTATTTCCCGAATCATCTCCGGAACGCCTTCCATGACCTGGTCGCGCCTCAGCACGTGCGCGCCGGCCTGCATGAGGTACGCCACGGAATGGCCATCCCGCGCGCCTTCCATGACGGAATCACTGATGAGCGCCACCGCCTCGGGATGATTCAACTTCACGCCGCGCTCGAGGCGCCGCCGCGCCACCATGGCCGCCATGGCGATCAACAGTTTGTCGAGCTCTCGCGGAGTCAGATTCATCAGCAGTACCAGACCTGAGGCAGGCGCGCAGGCAGCCCCGCTGCCCAATTTCGAATCCCACTGGCCACGCAGATGACGGCCGCGCGAAGTGACGCCGCATCCTCAGCAATGAGGCGCACAACCATCAGCCCATCGAATGCAGTTGCCGTACCCAGTCCCCCGTGGTCGCGTAACACGCGGCGAACCTCATCCAGGTACCGATTCGCGTCCGCCCCGACGTAGACAACGGTGGCAGAAGCAACCCCTGTGCCAAATCCGAAGGGTGCGGCACAGGTGCGCGCGACGTTCCCGTCGAGGTGTATCCCGTCGGCCCAGATTAGACTCTCGTCCCGCCGGATTCGCCAGGCATCGTGCAGGAGGCCCTGCTCGAATCGCTCGCCCATCGCGGTCCGTCCGAACACGACGCTTTCCACGGCCAGCAGGCGCCCGCCAGGGGCCACCTCGGCTTCGAACAGCCTGCGAACGCGCGCTTTGGAGAACAGGATGGTCTCCTGTCCCAGCCACTCTCCCCAGCTCTCAACGCCCACCTTGAAGCTCACTTGAATCGAAACCGACTCGTCGCTGGGTAATGGGCGATAGACCTTTTCGGCGGCCGCGGTCGTGACCGTTGCCCGCGCGCCGTCGCCGATTTCCACCGCGACCCGAATCCGATCGCCCCCGGTCAGTCCGCCGGTCGTGGTGAGCAGCACCGCTTGGGTGAGATCGCCAGCCTCGCTGCACGGAAACAGGGCGCGGCACGGTGCACGTTGGAACAAGTCACCCAATACGGTGCGGCCCGCTGCCGCAACGAATCGGATGCGAGCCGCGCCGTCGGCGCGTTGTGGCGGCGGCGCTTGGATTCCAACTGCGCCATTCATGTTGAGCCATTCATGTTGAGGATGGTCGCATCTGCTCTCCAGGGTCGATCTACGTCAAACGACGCAGGTCCGCTACGTTAAACGACTCGTATCCCCTGCACTGACAGTCGCCTAGTTTGTTGCGGCGCACAGATCTTACACCGCGGGCGACTGCGCCCGACGTACACGGCGGGCGATAACGCCCGACATTTTGCGCGGGGAGTGTCGATGAACTTGAAGAAGAAACCTGTCGCGGCTGCGGTTGCGGCCATTCTCGCCATCCGGCCGGCAGCCGATGTACTTGCAGACGACGCGGCGACCCAACTCGAAGAGATCGTCGTGACATCCACACGGCGCAGCACCAGCGTGCAGGATACACCCATCAGCATTACGGCCGTGAGCGGCGAGACTGCGCAGCAGCTTGGCATGCAGACGCTGAACCAGATGGCCACTCTCGTGCCTGGCCTCAATCTGATCGACTCGGGTCCCTGGGGCAATGCCACGATCATCATGCGCGGCCTGAATGCCAACAGCATCAACGGCACGGGCAACGATACGACCGGCGGCGGTACTGTTGGAGTGTACCTTGGCGAGACGCCGCTGTACGCGGATTTCAAGCTCCTCGACATCAATCGGGTCGAGTCCCTGATGGGCCCGCAGGGCACGCTGTATGGCGCGGGAACCCTTGCGGGGGCCATTCGCTACGTGCCCAATCGTCCGGACCTGACAAATTTCAGCTCCGATGTGAGCGGGCGCGCCTATCAGCTGAAGGAAGGCTCCGGTGCAGGTCACGAAGAGCAGGTGACCCTCAACGTGCCGCTGATCACCGGTATGTTGGGCCTCCGCGGAACGTTTGCGAACTACCACGATCCGGGATTCATCCACTATCCGGACATCGTGCGGATCCCCGGCTTCGGGAACCCGCAGCCGGACTTCAACAACCCCGTGGTCCGCAACGCGAACCTGATGCGCGAGAGCGATCTCAACTACGAGAAGACCTTCAGCACCCGCATCAGCGCCTTGTACACGCCGTTCGAAGCTCTCGAGGCGCTGTTGACGTACGCCCACCAGGATACGAGCACGGGCGGCCGGCAGCTTCAAAGCACGGATGCCATCGGTACCGGTCCCTACGAGGCTGGATTTCGATACGCGGAGCCCAGCGAGCGCCGCTCAGACCTGGTGGGACTCGAGCTGACCGCTAAATTCGGGTTTGCCGACCTCGTGGCCTCGAGCTCCTACACCAAGCAGAGGATCGATACACTGCGCGATCAGACCGACCTGCTGCTGTACCTGAGTGACACCGGTGGCTACGGCTACGAGGATTTTCCGCAGTTCATCGCGTACACCACGGGCGCCACCGACCGCAACCAGTACACACATGAAATCCGCCTGGTATCCAACGATCAGGGCCGTTTCACCTGGATCGTCGGCGGCTTTTACAACAAGCTGACGAGCAACAGCGTAGGGATCGAATATACCCCGGGCCTGCCGGGCTTCCTCGGCATCAACCGTCCCGACCAGATGGAGTATTACTCGGACACCGTCCTCAGCCAGACCGAAAAGGCTGCCTATGGCGAGCTCGGGTTCAAGATCACATCCGCCTGGCAGGTCACCGTGGGAGGACGCCACTACAAGTACGATGTGGACCAGACCAATCTTACGGATCTGCCGTTGCTCAACAAGGGTCCGTACGAGTTCTCGCCCACGATACGCACCGGCACCACCGGGGACAGCGGCTCGCTGTTCAAATTCAACACTTCGTACAAGATCACGTCCGACATCATGACCTACGCAACGGTGAGCCAAGGCTACCGTCTCGGTGGCTTCAATCCCGTCGCGCCCTGTCCCGACGTGCTGAATCCCGGCAAACAATATGTATGTGCGCTGCCCAAGGAGCGGCAGTTCCTGCCCGACAAGACGCTCAACAAGGAACTCGGTCTGCGCACGCAGTGGCTGGATCACCGGCTCACGATCAACGCCGACGTCTACTACATCGATTGGAAGGACGTGCAGGTCAACGGTATTACCCAGAATGGCGCTGTGGGCATCACCACCAACGGTGCCAAGGCAGTATCCAAGGGCGTGGAATTTGCGATGCAGGGCGCGCTGCCCCGCGGTTTCGGAATGACGGCGAACTATACCTACACCAATGCAAAACTCACCCAGGCGGTCAAGGGCCTGGTGGACGACCGCTACACACTCACCGGCGTGACTCCTGGCGCTGGCGATGCACAGGCGGGCGACCGCTTGCCCGGTTCACCCATGCACAAAGGCGCGCTCTATGGCAGCTGGTCTCACGGGCTTGCGAACGATGCCGTCTTCAAGGTTGACTACGGTGTTGCTTTGCAAAGTAACGTGTTCACCAAGGTCGGTGACCGCGCCAGCGGCGAAGCATTGGGCGGTTTTGCGACCCACCAGATGGCATTCTCGCTCGAGAAAGACAACTGGATGGTCGGCCTCTTCGGGGAAAATATCTGGAACAAGTATGCCGCCACTGCGGTGACGAACGACAAGAGCTTCAACTATACGGTCTTCGGTGGGACGGCCGCTGATCCAACTGCGTTCGCCGTGCGTCGCTATGCCAGGACGATCATCCGTCCGCGGCAGATCGGATTGCAGTTTCGTATGAAGTTCGCGGAACACTGATACCCTCGGACTCGAAGTATTGGCGGACGGGTTGGAGATAGCGCTCGTACAGGCGCCAGCGGCCCAGCGCGGTTCGATAGAGAGGTTGCCTGACCTGCGTGGCGCTCGGCGTGGCGACCGCCGAAGCGTTCTCGTGAAAGCTCAGGCACGCCTCGTTCCACGGCAGAGCACAGTGCTCCAGGAGCCGGCGGGTCTGAGCTTCCTGATCGTCCACCAGTGATTCGTATTGCACTTGCAGAATGCGTCCCGGGAAACGCTGCTCCCAGAAGCGCATGAGCCGGTCGAACAACACGTAATACCGTGCTGTGTCCATCAGGTCGAACGAATAGTTGTAGTAGGAGTAACCCGTAGCGAACAGGTGCCGGTAGTTGCTCCACACCGTGTCCAACGGGTCGCGCCGAAGGCAGATGAGCTTCGCGCCAGGCAGCGCGCGCGCGATGTAACCGGCGTAGAGAAAGTTCAACGGCAATTTGTCGATGAAGCGCCGGGAGCTCTTGCGATGCGGCGTGGCGCCCTCGAGGTAGTCTGCACCGACGCGGACCGGCGTGAGCCGGGCGGCGGCATCGACCGTTTCTGGATCGAGCGCCACGCGAGAGGCGGTTGCTGTCAGCCGCTTGATGACAATCTGCATCACCTGCAGCTCGCCTGCGGACTCCACGAGGGGATGGGAGCAGATAATCCGATCCACGAGCGTGGTGCCGGTGCGCGGCATGCCGAAGACGAAGATGGGACCGCCTGCATCCCCGGTGCCTTGCCCCCCACCTTGAAAATAGTCATCACGTGCGAATCGATCCATCAGGCGCGCGAACAGTTTTCGATCCGAGTCGATGCTGTATCCCAGCTGCGCCTTGCGGGGCCGGTTCGCGGCCTCGAGGTGACCGAAAGACGCGTCGTGATCCGCCAGATCCTCGCATTCCTTGGCCAGGGCGTAGCGCACATGCAAGTGCTCGACGCTGTTACGCACTTTGGGCAGAAGAGCTTCGAGTCTCTCGATGTGATTGGACGCGCGCGACTGCTTCTTCAGCGCGGCGAGCGCAAAGTGCGCGCGCGTGTATCCTGGGTCGAGGGCGATCAGGGCTTCGTAGTTGACTGTGGCGTCTTCGAAGCGGCCGAGGAATCCCAGCGAGCTCGCCAGGTTGTATCGCATCTGGACGTGCCCGGGTTGCTGCGCAACGGCTGCCGCGAACAGCGGTGCGGCGCGATCATGCGCGCCCAGGCGGCTGTACACACATCCAATCGTGTCCAATGTCAGTGCGTCGGTCGGTTCGAGTGCAACGGCCCGATCCGCGGCCTGTAATGCCTCACCGTCGCGCCGGACTAGTACCAGGAGACGTGCGTACTGGCCGAGATACTCGGCCCGGTCCGCAAGACTCACCGCCATCCCAACAGCCTGCAGGGCTTGAACGATCCGGCCCGCATTGGCCTCGCTCATTCCCCACAGGAAGTGCGCCTGCGCAGACTGCGACATACGTCAAATGCCCGATTTCGCTTACCCGGCGGTGAATCTAGCCTGCGTGCAGCAGTGGATTCAACTCGAGGACGGTATGAAGGTATGGAAGCGCGGGCTGCTGGGCATGCTGGTGTGTTCGCTCACCCTGGCAGCCACTCCCAAAGTCCCGGTCGTCATTCCCGCCGACCTCACCGCCAAACTCGCCGTTCTCGGCGAGGCACGCCTGCAATTCCTGCGTTCCGGCAAGGCGAAACGCTTCGTGCACGCGGATCAGATGTGGGACAGTTTCCGCGCCAAATCGATCGAGGAAATCGAGGCCACCATCGATGCAATGCTGGCGACGGAGGAAGCGGAGAAGTTCCACGAGGGCCGGGACCTGGCCTCGATTCCACTCAACACCGAAGCCACCCATTTCAACGGCTGGAAGACCAAGCGTCCCCAGGAGCTGAATCCAAAGCGCGCGCCTGGTCCGATCAACCTGTCGCGCTACATGGAGGCACGCAGCGGTATTCCGACGTTTGCCAATGCGCCGGTGGCCCTTACTCCCGAAGATCTGAAAGCGGGCAAAGTCGATATCGCCATCGTCGGGGCGCCGTTGGACATGGGTTCCGGATATCGCGGTGCCAAAGGTGGCCCGCTGGCGCTGCGCGCCGTGGGTGGCGCTGCCGGCAACGACATGTACTCCATGGTCAACCCCAGCGAGGTTCTCAACATCGTTGACTATGGCGACATCGCAATCGACTATATGAGCACCGAGCGCAGCATGGAACACGTGCGGTCCATGGTCAAAGAGATCGCCGAAACCGGCGCGATTCCTATCATCATCGGAGGAGATCACTCGCTGATGTACTCGGATGCCTCAGCACTGGCCGAAGTGCACGGCAAGGGCAATGTCGGGGTGGTGCACTTCGATGCGCACTATGACGCCGGTAAGGATCGGGCCCACCTCATCGATCATGGCCAGCCCGTCTGGCGTCTCATCCACGAAGGTTACGTGCCGGGCAAGAATTTCATCCAGGTCGGCCTGCGCGCAAGGATTCCCGACGTCGAGACATTCGAGTGGATGCGCGAGCAAGGCTTCCGCTACCACACCATGGTGGAGATCGAAAAGCGCGGTTGGGACGTGGTCATGAGCCGCGCGGTTCGCGAGGCGAAGGAAGGGCCGAAGAACGTTTTCATCTCCTTCGACATCGATGTGATGGACCCCGCCTACATGACGGGCACGGGAACCCCGGTCCCGGGCGGACTGACCATGCGCGAGGCACAGCCCATCGTGCGGCGGCTGTGCGCGGAGACGCATGTCGTGGGATTCGAGATCGTCGAAGTAGACCCCCTGGTGGACGAAACCTACCGTACGGCCCTGAACAGCAACTACATCCTCAATGCCTGCATGACCGGTATCGCCATGCGCCGCCTGGGTCTTACCCAGGAGCACTACCTGAGCCCACTGAGCTCCGAGCATGGCCAGAACAACTACTGACCCGAGGGGAGTTTCATGAAAACACTCGCGCGCTGCCTGGCGACGGCCCTGCTGACCGGCCTCGTGGCCGTCACCGCCACGGCCCAGGAGATCAAGGTCGAGAAGCCGCCTGTCAAAGTGGAGATTCCGGCCTCGTTGGCTCCGAAGCTGAAGAAGCTGCCGAAAGAGAAGCTCGATTTCCTCCTGAGCGATAAGACCCACGGATTTGCGGCCCGCCCCGAGCTGCTCTTCAAGCGCTTCGAGACCAAGACCCCCAAGGAGATCGAAGCGTACATCGACGGAATGATGTCCGTGGTGGAGCAATCCAAGTTCCATCCAGGCAAGGACGAGGCGTCCATCCCGCTCAACACGGAGACGGAGGGCTTCAACGGCTGGAAAGTGAAACGCCCCACGGCATTCGACACACCACGCGCGCCGGGGCCCATCAACCTCAATCGTTACATGGGCGTCGGCCCCAAGCTGGGTATTCCCACGTTCTTCAACCTGCCTGCCGCATTGACGCCCGAGGACCTGAAGGCCGGTAAGGTGGATGTCGCAATCGTGGGGGCAGGTCTGGACATGGGATCGGGATTCCGGGGCGCCGCTTACGGTCCGCGTGCGGTGCGCACCGGTGAGGTCTACAAGGGACAGGGCATGGTCACCCCCGAAAACATGCACGTGATGGTCTCGCCATTCAACGAGTTGAATGTCGTGGACTACGGCGACATCGCGGTTGATCAGTTGAGCACCGAGCGAAGTGTCGAGCACATTCGCGAGGTGGTGCGTGAGATTGCCGCGGCGGGCTCCATTCCTATGATAGTCGGCGGCGATCACTCGCTGATGTACCCGGACGCCGCGGGCGTCGTTGACGTTTATGGCAAGGGAAAAGTGGGCATCGTGCACTTCGATGCGCACTACGACGCGGGTAAGGACGAGGCGCATCTGTTGTCGCACGGTCAGCCTGTGTACCGGCTGATTCGCGAGCAGCTCGTGCCTGGCAAGAACTTCATCCAGGTCGGCCTGCGCGGCTACTGGCCCAACAAGGAAAGTTTTGAATGGATGCGGGAGAATGGCTTCCGCTACCACCCCATGGCCGAGGTCGAGAAGAGCGGTTGGGATACAGTGATGACGCGCGCTATCACCGAGGCACGCGAGGGCCCTGAATACATCTTCGTCTCGTTCGACATCGATTCACTGGATCCGGCTTTCATGCCGGGCACCGGTACGCCTGAGCCTGGCGGGCTGACCATGCGTGAAGCACTACCAGTCGTTCGCCGACTGTGCGCGGAGACAAAGGTTGTCGGGTTTGAGCTGGTGGAACTGGACCCCCTCGTCGATCCCGGCTATACGACGGCTCTCAACTCCAACCGCATCCTGCGCGAATGTCTGACGGGCATCGCCATGCACAAGTTGGGAATGACGCAAGAGCACTACCTGAGCCCGCTCACGACTGAGCATGCCCAGGGCAAGTATCAGAAGGAGTAGCCCCGTGGCAGGCGCAATTGCGTTGGCGGCGGAACGGGCCGCGGCAGGTTCTCGAACGCCGTTCACGGCCAAAGCAGCGAACATCGCGCGGCGCGTGCTCGCGGATCCATTGACCCATTTCATCATTGTCGCGGCAGCACTCTTTTACGCCTACTCGCTGCACCGGCCGGAAAAGCCCCACATTTCGGTCAGCCTCGCGATCCAGCAGTCGTTGTCGAAGGACTACGAGCTGCTGCATGGTCAGCCGCCCGATGCGCCTGCGCTGGCGGGGCTGTTGGACAAACACGTGGCGGACGAGGTCCTGTTTCGCGAGGCCCTGGCGCAGGGAATGCATCTCAATGATGCAAAGACGCGCGAGCGTCTGATCGAGAAGCTTCGATTTTCTCTGACGGATACGGTTGCCGATCCGACGGACGAGGAACTGGTCAACTTCTATGCGGACAATCTGTCGCTGTACTACTCGGAGCCGAGGCTCTCCTTCGATCAGGTGTTTTATGCCAAGCCACCGACGGATTCCGCCGAAGTGCTGGGCCGGCTACGTGCCGGCGGACAGTTGACCGGCGATCCGTTCTGGCTGGGGTCGCACTTCGAAGACTACGCGCAGAGCATGTTGCGCGGTGTCCTCGGTCAGCGCTTCATTGAAGGCTTGCATTCAGCGCCGGTGGGGGAATGGTTTGGTCCGATTGCGTCCGCGCGCGGCACGCACTTCGTCCGCATGCGCGTGATCACTCCCTCGGCGCTGATGCCTTATGCGCAGGTCAAAGATCAGGTCGTAGACGACTGGTTCGCGCGCAAGCGCGAGAGCAGCGTGACAGCGAAGATACACAAGGCGGAAGAGAAGTATGACATTACGATCGAGCGCTAGACGATCCGGCCGCGGGCTGCGGTGGGCGTTTGTGGTGTTCGCATGTGTCTGCGGAACCGCCTTCGCGCACGATCTCAGACTTGCTCGATTCAGCCTGACGCGTGCCGGACAACCCGGAGCGTACGAGTTGCGCGTGGAGGGTTCGCCGTCCATGACGAACGGTCGTCGAAACCTCTCTGCGGATACACTCAACCTGCCGCGGCAATGCAAACAAGGGGCGTCAAATGAGGACGTGCGGGGCGGGGAACTGCGCGTCACGATTGAGATCCGTTGTGACCGCTCTCTTCGCCAGGGAGATTCGATCGGTGTGCCGTGGGGCGAGGACGGTGCGGTTTTCACGTCGATGCTCGGTGGCGAAGCCTCTGCGGCCGTCCTGCTGCAGGGAAGCGGTGGAACTGTGTTCCTGCCAGCGATACCCGCAGGCACGGAGTCACGGGCCCTCTCCAGCGTGGCTCACGACTATGTGTACCTGGGGATAACTCATATCCTCGACGGCGCCGACCATCTGGCATTCGTGCTGTGTCTGTGCCTGCTGACTTCCGGGCTGAGACTCCTGGGGCTCATCACGGCATTCACCCTGGGCCATTCGATTTCGCTGGCCCTGGCCTTTCTCGGCGTGGTCCACGTCCCGGCGCCGCCCGTCGAGGCCACGATAGCCCTCTCAATTGCGTTCATGGCCCGCGAGGTGTTGTTCGCACGACGCACGTCATCGGTGGCGCCGCTGACGGCCGCAGCGCTCAACGGCGACGCGGGGACCCGCCACCGGCACGTTGCCCTGGTGGCGGGGTTCGGGTTGTTGCACGGGCTCGGATTTGCGAGTGCGCTGGGCGAACTGGGTGTTTCCGCCGGCGAGCGCATCACGGGACTCGTGTTCTTCAACCTGGGAGTGGAGGCCGGTCAACTCATGTTCGTGGCGCTCGTGAGCCTGCTCCTGCTGCTCGCAGCAGCAGTGCGTGTGCTGCCGCCGTTACGCATCGCGGCCCTGTATGCAGCAGGGATCCTCGGGCTGTTCTGGACCTTTGATCGGGCGGTTGCCGATGAGCCCTTCAAGCGGGAAGAGGTCACTGTAGAGCAGGGCGTAGGCCCTGGACCTCATCTGTATGTCGTGGGCCCGAACCGTATTCACCTGATCAATCCGGATACCCTGAAATATCAGGGGCAGATTTAGACCGGCACCTCCGCGCAATTCATATTGTCGGATACCGGTGATACTGTCTTCGTTGCCTCGTCCTACTACTCACGTGGCTGGACCGGAACACGCACTGACGTCGTGCAGATTTACGATTCGACCACTCTGCAACAGAAGGCCGAGGTCGCAATCCCCACCCGCAAGGCGATGATCTCGGCGAAACGCCCGTTGATGCAGTTGTCCAGCGACTCGCACTGGCTACTCGTTCAAAACGCGACGCCAGCGCAGTCCGTGACCGCGGTGGATACGGCGAGCCACAAGACTTCGGAGATTCCGACGCCGGGTTGTTGGGGAATCTATCCCGCAAAGAAAGACCCGAACCGCTTCAGCATGCTTTGTGGTGACGGACGCATTGCGACCTTCACACTCGATTCAAAGGGCCGTGGCGCCGGTCCGGTGCTCAGTGACCCGGTCTTCGACGTCAACAAGGACCCGCTGTTCATCGATACGGGCGCTGATGGCGACATGCTATATCTGGTCTCGTACGCAGGAGTAGTCTATACCGTGAGTATTGCGGACCCTCAGGCGCGCCTCATCGGGGAGTATCCCTTCGCTCCAGATGTTCCCGGCGAATGGCGGCCGGGCGGCTTTCAGCTCGTGGCGTTTTTGCCGGCGGACGGCGTCCTGTATGTGTTGATGCACAAGAAGGCCATCGAGGGCGGACACGTTGATCCTGCGAACGAGGTCTGGGCCATCGATGTCCGCAAGTCGGCAGTGCTCTCGCGCTCCACTTTCAGACCGGCTACGGCCATCGCGGCGGGCGTACACGGCGAGCCCGCCCTATATGCCTGGGAGAGGGAGGCGAAGAGCGTCACGCGCTATCCCATCGACCGCAACGCGGGTTTCACCGTGCGCGAGGACACTACGATCAAGATCGAGGAAAGCGCACCCCGGCTGGAGTTTCGATAATGGCTGACACTGTCGCACTTGCAACGCTCGCGAGCGTCGCGACCGGGCTGGTCTGCCTGGTGCTGGCCCGGGCACTGCTGCACAAACTCACGGCCCGCGCGGAGTTCGCCGCCTCGCTGGCCGAATACCACATTCTGCCGGCGCGCTGGAGCGCCGCTGCCACTGTCCTCATCGCGCTGTTGGAGGGGATTGCGATTCTCGCCATCGTGCTGCCGGCCTGGCGCCCCCAGGGTGCGGTCCTGGCAGGGGTACTGTTCGTGTCGTATTCGGCCGCCATGGCGGTCAACCTGCTGCGCGGGCGGGATCACATCGATTGCGGCTGCGGGGGCGCTGGCCAGCCGCTGTCGTGGTTCCTGGTCGGTCGCAACCTCCTGCTGATTGCAGGATGCGTCTGCATAGTGACTTGCGACATGCCTGCAATGTTGGGTGTGCCGGAGTGTGTCGCGGCGGCGGGCCTGGTTCCGCTGCTGTGGCTGCTGTTGGTTCTGTTCGACCGGATTCTCGGTAATCGTTCGCACGAGCGTGCGACATCACGCGAAGCTTAAGGGGGCAACATGCTCTTTGTCATGGTTTGGGTGTTGTGGGGTGTGGTCGTGGCGCTGGCCATTGCGGTGTGGGCGCTTGCGCGCCAGGTAGGCGTGTTGTTCGAGCGAGTGTCACCCATTGGGGCGCTGATGATCGATGCGGGTCCCAGGGTCGGAACCGCGGCTCCCCGGTTCGATCTGGCTACGCTTGCAGGATCGCGGCTGGTGCTGGGCAATGTGTCCGCGCGCAGCACGCTGCTGTTTTTTCTGTCGCCGACCTGTCCGGTGTGCAAGAAGCTGCTGCCCATTCTGCGCGGTATCCGCTCAGCCGAGGGTGACTGGCTGGACGTGGTGCTGGCCAGCGACGGGGAAACGGCGCTGCATCAGCGATTCGTCGCCACGCATGATCTGGGTCAGTTCCCGTACGTGCTGTCCAGCGATCTCGGCATGACCTTCCGGGTGAGTCGCCTGCCGTTCGCAGTGCTCATTGGCGAGGACGGGATCGTCAAGGCGAAGGGTCTCGTGAACAACCGCGAGCAGCTCGAGAGCTTGTTCAGTGCGAAGGAGTTGGGGGTGACTTCGGTACAGGACTACTTGGGGCGCGCGGCGCGTACTTCTACGACTTGAAATTTCCCGGGAGCGATTGTGCGTAATCCGTTAGAGTTGATCGAAGGCTGGGTGGACCGCATCGCCGAAGATGGCGCGCGCAAGTCCGCGCAACAAGCGGGCAGGCGCAGCGTCCTGGCCTTTCTCGGACAGGCGATGATCGGTGCGGCCGTCATTCCCATGTTGCCTTTCGATCGGTCCGGCCTGGCTCGTGCGGCTTCTTCCTCGGACAACAACAGCGGAAAGAAAAAGGAGCCTACCGACGAGGATTGCGACTATTGGCGTTATTGCGCGCTCTCGGGCGTACTGTGCACGTGCTGTGGAGGTAGCGTGACGTCTTGTCCCACCGGGACCGAGATCTCGCGTGTGAGCTGGGTAGGCACGTGCGAGAACTCCAAGGAGGGCAAATCCTATCTCGTCAGCTACAACGACTGCTGCGGAAAGATTTCCTGCGGACGGTGCAGCTGCTCGAATCATGAGCGCGAGCGGCCGGGCTATGAGCTGGGACTGCACAACAACATCAACTGGTGCATGGCCAACAATCAGAACGCTTATCACTGCACTGTCGCATCGCTGGTCGGGCTGGCGCCGGAGCCTGCTGCAAAAGGGTAGGCCTTTCATGCGTGGTCCGGCGCTGTGCGCTCTTCTGGCAGTGAGTATTGCGAGCCTCACACCGCGGCTTGCTCGAGCCGCAGAATCCGGCGCCAGTCTCTATCTGCTGCACTGTTCGGGTTGCCACGGCGCGGATGGGATGGGAGAGCAGCGGGCGGACGTCCCGCCACTGCCACCCCTCGTTGGAAATCTTCTTCGCGACAGCCAAGGACGCCTGTACATAGTCAATGTCGGCGGCGTCGTGACCTCGAATCTGGGCTACGCGGATACGGCTGCAGTGCTCAACTGGCTGTTGCAAGCCTTCGGCTCAACCACTTTGCCGCCGAACATCAAAGAGTTCGATGCGGATGAAGTCGCCGCTCTTCGGGCCCAGCGCCGTGCCGACAGCGTGGGACTGCGCAGAGCCATTGCGACGCGCCTGAAGGCGAAGGGGATCAAACTGGCCGCTTATCCCTGGCCCTAGGTACCTTCTGCGCTCAATGGGTCTTGAACGGCGGACGTGGAACCGGCTCGCATTGCGATGTTTGCAATCCATGTACGGACCCACTGCGGACAAACTGCTCGTAGCCCTTGCCAACGCACGTGTTCCACTCCGTGTGTCCCTGACTACGCTCTACAATGGTGATGCGCTGCGAGAAACCTTTCGAAGCATGCTCCATGAACCACAGCGGCGTGCCACCGTCCTCGTTACCTGAAACGAACATTGTTGGAACCTTCGACCTGACGGGCATCCGATACCCCTCCGGCAGTGCCACTTTCGGCCAAACGCCGCAGGCAGCCTGTTGCTGCCGTAGCCGATAATCTCCCAGGAATGTTGCCTTGCCGACGTCCTGTTCGCGTACGAATGGAACGTCGTCGTTGCAAGTGATGGAGAAGAACAGTCCAAAGCTCACGGCGAGATCAAGTCCACGTGCATTCTCGAGGATGCCCGCGACGATCGGGCCCCAATCGCCCAGCGAGGCCCGGTGTATCAACCACGGCAGATCCGTAGAACTATGGGGCCTATATAACTTCGATCGAAACCACTCGGCGACGCGGCCCCGATCCAGCATGGTAGTGTCCGTGCCACCCGGAAGTGGTACGCGCGCCTGGCCTGAGTCGAGCCGATGCACCATCTCACGGAACTCTGCGCGCAGGTTCGGAAAGGCGGTCTTGCAGTCGGGATCGGCTAAGCACGCGGCGAGCATCCTTTCGAGTTCCCCTTGCAGTGTGGTTGCAAAAGGTCCCGGTATGGCGACATCGATCGGTACCACGCTGCCCAGATACGCCGTCCGGACGCTGTTGGGAAAAGCCCGCATGAACACTTGCGCGGCCCGCGTTCCGTAGGACCCAGCGGAAAGATTCAGTGGCCCATAACCTAACGCGAGTCGCACTTGCTCCAGATCGTTGGCGAAGTGAGTGTAGGTGTACTGGGTCAGGTCGGCACGCTCACTCAACTGCTGCTCACATCGTTTAACCGCGTCGACGGGGAATAGGTCGCGCAGGCTGGCGGCGGGGTTCGCAGGTGAATACAGGTCACAGTGCAACGCGCCTGACCGGCCGGTTCCGCGCTGGTCCACGAGCAGCAGGTCACGATCCTTGCGCAGGACTGCAAACTGCGCCGCGAGATCCGCCGCGTTCCCCATGGCATCTTCCCCTGGACCGCCCATCAGTACAACGATGGGATCCGGGCGCACCGGCGCACCCGTTGCGGGAATCACCACGACGCTTATGGAGAGATGTCGTCCGTTGGGTCGTTGCGAATTTTCGGGCACATCGAGCGCGCCACAGCGCGCTGGCTCGGCAAGTCCCGTGATGTTACACGGGGTCAATGAGAGAGCGGCGGCATGCCCCACGGCACAGCTCAGAAGAATGGGAATGAGGAACAATGGCTTCATGCTGATTATCTGCCTATCGCCAGTCAGCGTCCGCAGGCATTCCCCTTATTTTGTTTGTCCAGCCACGTGGACAGCGGGGCGAAATAATCGTTGATGGCGCTCGCGTCGATGTCGTGCTCGCCGCTGAACGTGGCGAGCGCTTCCGGCCAGGGCCGCGACTGTCCCAGCTGGAGCATCGCATTCAGCTTCGCGCCAACCTCCTTGTTGCGATACACGCTGCAACGGTTGAGCGGTCCTTTCCAGCCGCCGAGGCGGCATGCCGCGCGGTAGAACTGGAACTCGTAGATGTACGCGAGAAAGTACCGGGCGTAGGGCGTGTTGTCGGCAACGTGAAACTTCGCGCCGGGATCGAATGCATTCGCAGGTCTGGGACCCGGTGGCATGAGGTGTTGATACCGCGCGACCAGGTCCCACCAGGCCTCGTTGTAGTGCTCGGGCGTGATCTGTCCGGAGAACACGCCCCAGCGCCACTTGTCCACGATGATGGCGAAGGCGAGGAAGGGTACCTTGTCGAGTGCCATGCGCAGCAGGTACGGAATGTCAGCTTGCGGACCCGGCACCTGGTCGATCAGCCCGAGTTGCTTCAGGTAGTCGGGCGTCAGCGCGTTCAGTCCTGCAAAGTCGCCGATGGCCTCGTGGAAGCCGTCATTCGCGCCACCCCTGAACAGGTACGGTTGGCCCTGATAGGCGCGCTGGTACATGTTGTGGCCGAGCTCGTGATGGGCCGTGAAGAAGTCATCGGCTGTCACCGTAAAGCAGGCCTTCACCCGCAGATCATCCTTGCTGTCGATGTCCCAGGCGGAGGGGTGACAGATGACTTCGCGGTCGCGCGGCCGGGTGATCATCGACCGTTCCCAGAAGCTTGCAGGCTCCGGCGCGAAACCTATCGAGGTGTACCACTGATCCGCGGTATGCACGATCCTGGCCGCATCATAGCCGTGTGCAACGAGTGCGGCTGTGAGGTCATAGCCCAGCGATGCGTCCTTGGGTTGCGCCAGGTCGTAAATGTTGCCCCAGTGCTGACTCCACATGTTGCCCAGCAGGTCGGCCCGTATCGGCCCGGTGGCCGGCTGCACGGCGGCGCCGTACTTTTGATTCAACCGGCCCCGTACGTAGCATTCCAATTTGCCGTACAACGGCTTGACCTGGTTCCACACGGCGTCCGTTTTGGCCGCGAAAGCCTCGGGAGGCATGTCATACCAGGAGCGCCACAATGCACCCGTATCGGCGTAACCCAGCTCGCGGGCTCCCTCATTGGCAAGCTCGACGAGGCGCTTGTAGTCGGTTGCCATTTGTGGTGAGGACACCGCGCGCCAACCTTCCCACAGTGCCCGTGTCTCGTTTGGATCACGCGAGGTTCTGAGAAGGTTCTCCATATCGTCGAGCGTCAGCGTCCGGCCGTTGTAGGTGAACTTCGCGGTCGAATAATCGGTGTCGAGCCTCGCAGAAATGTCAGCGAGTTCCTGCGACGCGCCCGGACGAGAGGAAGCTGGCAGCACCAGGCCCTGTTTCAGCAGGTAGAGCTTTCTCGCTGTCCCCGCATCGACTTTGACGCCGTCAAACCGGGCCGCCTCCTTGGCATAGCGCACGGCCCGATCGATGCTGTCCGCGCCGACCTTGGCAACGATCCAATTCGTGTCGGAATTGATATAGGTCGCCTGTACCCAGCCTGCGCGGCTCTGAAAGTCACTGTCGGCGGCCAGATCGGTTTCCGCCTTGGCGACGAACGCTTCTGCCTCAGTCGCGGTGGGCGCGGCTGCTGCCGCAGCAGGTCCGAAGAGTGCCAGGGCAGCGGCTAAAAAAACTCCCTCAACTGCCACAGACACAGTGAAACGCATGGGCATCCTAGCTCTCCTGATCACGGGGGTCGGGTCCCGACAGCAAGCGCGCTATTCTACGAGAATGGCCAAGCAGGCGAGCTCTGTGTTCAGTGTCGATGTGACCGGCCTCGAGGGATCCGTCGGACAGCCCGCCTACGTGCGAATTTGCGATCGGATCCGAGCAGCGATCACGGGCGGGGCGTTGGCGCCGAACGCACGGCTGCCCTCCAGCCGAATGCTCGCGAAGGACCTCGGCGTCGCCCGCAACACTGTTGACGAGGCGCTTGGCCAGCTGGTTGCAGATGGCTACGTCATGCGTCGGCGTGGCGCCGGTACTTTTGTCGTCGAGCGCCTTCCTGAGCGCGATGCTCCGCCACTGTTGAGCGAGCCGTTGAGCACTGCAGGGCGCGCAGTTACGCAAAAACAGCCGTCCCGGCGTGCAAGCGATCTGAGGAGCTATCCCGGTCACTACCGGCCGCTGGCTGCAGTCCCATTCATGCCTTCGCTGCCGCCCATCAACCTGTTTCCGCGCAAGGTCTGGAATCGCCTTCTGAATCGTGAAGCCGGCCGGCCGGGCAATGACTACTGGGCCTATGGGGCCAGCAACGGTCTACCGGCACTGCGTGAGGCCATTGCGGCCCACGCGTCCGCCATGCGGGCAACTCGCTGCTCGCCGGACCAGGTCATCGTCGTCACCAGCACGCAGCAGGCCGTCGAGCTGGCCGGCAAGGTCGTCGCCGACCAGGGTGACAAAGCTTGGGTTGAGACGCCGGGCTATCAGCCGGCTGTGCACTGTTTGAGGGCGGCGGGCCTTCAGGTCGTGGGAGTGCCCGTCGATGAGGAGGGCCTTATTGTGAGTGAGGGCCGAAGACTGGGTCCTCACGCCCGCCTCGCGTACGTGACCCCCGCACACCAATATCCGCTGGGCTACGAAATGTCGCTGCAGCGGCGCCGGGAACTCCTCTGCTGGGCTTTGGAGGCGGATGCCTACGTAATCGAAGACGACTATGACGGCGACTACAGGTATGAGGGTCGCCCGATCGCCTCGTTGCAGGGAATCGATGCAAGCGGACGTGTCATCTACGTGGGAAGTTTCAACAAGATCCTGTTTCCGGCCCTGCGGATTGCCTATGTCATCGTCCCGGAATCGCTCGTTGGCGCGTTTGTCGATGCGAAGCATGTTGCCGACGGACACACTGCGATGCTGACCCAGGGGGTACTGGCGGCGTTCATACAGGACGGTCACCTGGCGCGCCATCTTCGCAGGACTCGCGCAATCTACGATGAGCGGCGGCGTGCTTTCCTCGAAGAGGCGCAGATCCTTGCCGATGTGTTGGAGTTGGGGCCGGCGCGGGCCGGCTTGCATGTTACGGGCCTTTTCAAGATAACCGGTCGCGAGCGGGTGGATGACCGTGCCGTGGCGGGGAAGTGTGCCCGTGCGGGGATCGAGGTACATCCGCTCTCAAAGTACGGCGCCACGGATCGCGGCGGCCTGGTTTTCGGATTCGCGGGTGCTTCCCGTGCGGCCGCACGGGCGGGCCTCCTGGTGGTGCGGCGGGCAATCACGACATAGTGCCCCGGGCGCGGTTTTGGCGCGGCTGGGTGATGCGGTGTCCCTTCGGCTGAGCGCTGCGGCAACGCCTCAAGCGGGTCGCACTGGCAGAGGCCGGTGCTCACCGCATGCGCGACGGGTCAGTGAATCCGCGATTTCCACCAGCGCGCAACGGCTGCGCCGAGAGCGCAAGCCACCAATCCAACAACTCCGAACCGCTTCACCGCGCCGATGACGATAGGCTCGGGCTCCTCCGCCAACGGGTTGGCGCAGATTCCCTGGATATCTTGCGCTTGCAAGGGCTGGGGGTCTGGCCGTGAGATGGCGTTGGCCTCATCAATCAGCGCACCCGCCGCAAACTCGTTGCTGTGCGGCGCTCCGGTCGGCTCATCGAGTGAGTATTCTTCTACCGACCGTTCCAAAATTTCGGTTTCCTGCCTCGCGTGATTCGGAATGCTACGCCTCCAATGTTGCAAACCTCAAGTGGCGGCGCGTCAACGGGCGTTTCTGTCCCGGTTTGTGCAGTTGCAATGTTGGTGCCTGCTCCAGTTTCAGGTCGAGAAGGCGCACGGACCGGGGCACGCATGAAGTGGCTTAAAACAAGCCATGAGATGCTCACTGTCGCCGTTTGTAGACAGGTCTGAATTTTTTTTTGCGCAAGGGCGCCCGCCGGTTGGGGAACTGTCACGCCGCTGTTGGCGTGGGTGTTGTAATTTGCCGCGCTGCTCGGGTGTGTTGTTAGTGGCCAAAACACGGCACCGCGGGCCTGCGGGCGCCGCCGCCGTTCAGGCGGGGTTCAGGTGTTCTTCAGCAATACCCAGCACGGGCCGCCTGGGGCGAAATACCCATGCGCGAGCTAGACTGTTGCAGCGCGGGGCCGCCGCCAGCGCTGTCGCTGCAGCGCTGCGTTGATGATCGATGTCACGTAGCGGGCGCGGGCGGTGGGCTGCTCGGAGCAGTCCGCCAGGAGCCGCATTGCCTCCGGCTCGGCTTCCGTCCCCGCGCTCAGCGCAAACACCACGAATGCCGGCTCGAGGTAGTCCGGGTGTTCACGCATGAGCTGCCGGCATTCGGCGGACTCGAGCGGCTCGCCGCAGCCTGCCGCGGCAATGTACTTCTTCCAGAAGCGCACTTGCGCGTTGCCGGCAAACCGCCGGCTGGCGGATTCGAGCAGCTCCGGGAGGCGCCGGCCCGCGTGCGAGCTGAATTCGGCGGATAGCCGGCCGCGCCCGCAGGCGCCGTTGCCGGCGGCCTGCCAGTACAACACCGCCAGGTTCACGGTCGCCTCCAGATCGGCCGGGTTCGACCGCAGCGCGGCTTCGTAGCCAGCGGCAGCCTGCTGGAACCAGCCATTCTCGTCGGCAGTCAATGCGTAGGCTCGTGTCATATCCTCACCACTTCGATTGACACAACTCAACCTGTGGCGGCTCATTTGCCGAAGAACCGCGCCAGCATGTCGTAGATCTGCGGCTGGTTGATGTCGGAATGCTGGCCGCCCCAGTTGCCCCCGGCCGCGTACGTTGCCGCGGTCGACTGGTGCAGAGGTGTCAGATTGGCAACGCCCAGCCGCCCGGTGAACGTCGGAACGATCGCGCTGGTGACATCGGAACGCTGGTCGACCGGGATTTTGAGGTCGCCCGTCGGGCCCCTCGATCCCATGGCCTCGATGGGGCCGGAAAACAGGTGCGCAATCCGCTGTGCTTCCGGGTACCACTTGCCCAGCGCCGTGTCGTTGGCCGAGGTCGTGACCAGCATGCGCAGATTAGGAATGCACTCCTGCATCCTGCCGTACAGCTGTCCCGGGGCCAGGCAATCGGTGTCGGCCGCCGCCTGTATCAAAGCAACATTGAACTCGTTCCCCGCCATCTTGCCGGTGGTCATCGGATCCTCGGCGAGGGCCGTGAGGGCGGAAGCCAGCACGCGGCAGCCGAAACTGTGGCCAATGAGATTGAAGCGGTAGGGTTGTCCCTGCTTCTGCCGCTCGATCATGAGCCGCAACAGCGAATAGCCGGCATGCCGGCCGACACTGTCCGCGCGCTGTTGCATGGTGAAGAAGGAGGTGGCCTCGAGGAAATTGGCGACCGAGTCCTGGTTCTCGGACAGCATCGAGGGCCAGTGAGTGGCCAGAGCCAGGGGCTGGAACGCGGCGCCGATCTTCGGCCACTGTGCAGGACTCGAGCACACCAGTCCCTGCAGGGCTTTCGCAAAGCCCAGTGAGAATATGTTGTACTCGGCCGAGGCGCTGGAGGCCGTATTCCACCAGCCGTGCGAGTACAGGAACACGTCAGTGAACCCGAATGGATCGGCTGCGGCGGTCTGCAGCTCATCTTTGAAACGCTCATCGAGGATGATGCCGTTCTCGTTGATTGGAATGGTCAGGAAATGGCTCATGGATGCCTCGGCCGGTTTCCGGTGACCGGCGCCCATAAGCATCTGTAATGACCGGGAACGCCATCGCAGGGGCCCTGTACCGTAAGGGCGCCGCCGGGCCTGGGCGCGTCTGGTCTGCGGTGTGCACCGCCTGCCGCGGGTGTGGCTACCGGATGCGCATCCCGATGCGCCCCGGGCGCGGCCAACCGGGGATCTGCCAGTTCATCCAAATGCGGATGGCGTGGCCCACCAGGTGGTCATCCGGCACGAACCCAACCTGGGCGAAGCGGCTGTCCTCGCTGTCATTGCGGTTGTCGCCCATGAAAAAATAATGCCCGGGTGGCACGACCGCGTCGAAATCGACGGCCGTACCCTGCGGGGCCAGCATGATCACGTGATCGGCCGAGCCGAGCTTCTCCCGTTGCAACGGCGCACCCGTGAACCCGTAGCCTTCCGCATATTGCCCGTCGGGAGCCAGCGGTATGGGTGTCCCATTGATCGTGACGCGGTTGTCGCGAACGACGACATGGTCGCCAGGTAACCCAACGAGGCGTTTGATCAGGTTGATCGGTGGCCCGGACGTAGACCGGAACACGATGACATCCCCGCGCTGCGGCCCCCACGTTGACAGCAGTTTCGTGTTGGTCAGCGGCAGCCGCAGGCCGTAGCTGAATTTGTCCACCAGGATGAAATCACCGTCCACCAGCCCCGGCATCATCGATGCGGAGGGAATGTGAAACGGCTCGAACAGGAATGAGCGGAACAACAGCACGCCGAGCAGTACCGGAAACAGGCTGCGCGCGTAAGCCACGACGAGCGGGTCGGAGGTGGCCGCGGTAGGGCCGGCTGCGGTGCGCCTGGACTTCAGAATGAGAACGTCCATGAGCAGAATGGCACCCGCGACGACGAGCGCTGCGAGGAGGATGCCCGGAATATCAATGCGCATCGAGTCCGTCCATCCTTGTGTGGGGCGCAGCTATGGCCGAGGTGCCTCGAGGCGTGCACTGCTCCTGTGTGCGCGGCGCTGCGCCGGCCCACGTCAGCGTTCCAGCGCTGAGCGCCGTAACGGCGAAGACGCTCAGCAGACGCCTGATAGGTGTTCCTCTTCGCGGCCCAGACATACCTCGAAGCGCAGAACCCTTGCAGAGCGAGACATATAAGCCGAGAGATACGCAGAGTCCGATTCCGGCAAGCAGTGCGACAATCGATGCAAAATCTGCCATCCATCCGGATACGCAGGTGTGCCGGAACTGTTGGGAGAGGGCAATGACCCCAAGCAACCCCGCAACTTCCGTCGATAATCGCAGCAGCGCAGAGGCTGCAAGTCGCGGCAGTAACCTGCGCAGGCTCATCGCTCGCCCGATGCAGATGGCGAGGATGACCTCCCGCCAGTACCAGGCACGCGATCGACCCTGTTGATATTCCTCGAACAGATCTCCAGCGAGCGACTCACTGCGGTAGTCCGGTCCGAGACGTTCGAGCAGCCACGTTGCAATCCGCGGCGGAACTGCGTTGGTCATGCGCTCTCACCTCGTAGCGCCGTGAGATCCGCACTGAGCCGCAGGAGCGTTGCATGAGCCTCGCGGGCTTCCCGAATGCCCGCCGCAGTGGCCTTGAAGTACGTGCGCGCCTTGCCGCCGCGCTCGGCCGTGGGCTGCCCCAGGGACGAGCTCAGGAAACCCTTGTGCTCCAGCCGTTCCAGGGCGGCATACACACTCGCAAGCGCGACCTCCCGGCCGCTCTTGTGCGCAATATCGCGTGCGATGAGCACACCGTACGCGTCACCACCCGGACGCATCACGGCGAGCAGCACCATCAACTCCAGTTGCCCTAGGTATTCACGTCTTCTCATTAATTCTATAATAATGAAGATATCGGCGTTTGCAACCCATGCGAACGGAATTGTCGTCTACGCGGCCACCAGGGCCGCGACGCGCTCGCTCAATGTCATCTCGCCCGCAGTGCGCGGACGGGCGGCCCATTCGGGCGAATCGTGGGGACTGCTTCCCGGACAACCGCTTGCATACTCAAACGCTGTGCGCACGCTGACAGGTCCGCTCTCCGCCCCGTCAGCATCGATCCGGATTGCAGCACCGTCGACGTCGCGCCGGGCGAGGGCTGCGATCCAATTTCGCTGAAACGCATCCCAGTTCCGGTCTTCAAATGACATGAACGATTGCTGCGTTTCGCAAGTCGCGGACGCGATGAAGGTCGATGCAGCGCGGCTCGCGTCAACCACTGCCTGGTTGAACCCACCGGAGAAGCACTGGGACATCAGCACCACCAGCGAGCGGTGCGGCGGCAGGGTCGCGAGATCCGCACAGAAATCGCGACACCTGAAACGCTCGCAGTGAGGATAGGTGACCAGATCCGGACCCCGTCCGTGGCCGTGGTGTCCTCCGTGACCCGTGGTGTTGATGAAAAGCTGATCGCTTGGCGTCAGCTTCTCACCGATCGCTCCCAACTCGTGTCGAAACGCCTCGCGGCTGCCCTCGGCGTTGACGACCATGCGGTAGGGGGTGCCATCACCCGGCCAGGTTCCGCAGGGCTCGCCTTCGGGATCACCGAAGGCTCGCAAGGAACCGTCATAGTTCAACACGCGCACGTTGTCTGGCTCGAAGCCCAGATGATCCACCAGGGTCCGGTAGCAGAACTCCAGGCCATTCACGTGCCGCCTGAAGGACATGCCGGAAAACAGGAGGGCGTAACGCAAGCGAGTCCTCTTTTCAAAGCCTGCCGGTGCCGAGTGCGGTACCGTCCCCGTTCACCGGGCATTGGGGTGAAAGAGGCGCGCGCACGACCAACAAGGGCAGGCCGCCTGTGACGACGCCGCCGAACTGATAGAGATGCACCGGAGTATCGATGGTCGAGGGCGAATGCGGCTGCGTACCTCGGGGGAATTTCGTACTGCGACTGTGTGCGTGGCACGGAATTTTCATGACGCCCTCCAGGCGCTGAACCGCCGGGTTCTTCATCATGTACGTTCCCATCGACTCCAGGACGTCGACATATTCACCCACCGTATCCAGGGTGTAGAGCGGGAGCTCTTCCTTCCTGGTGATCTCAAAAAAGCTCGGCTGTTGGTCGCCCGCCGGAACCAGCAAAGAGCCGGCGAAACAGTCCAGGGCGGGGGCTTGGTCGTGCAGGACCCGGAATGCCGGGGTTTTCCCGGCGGCACTTACATTTTCCAGTCTGAAGCTGGTGAGCGGCAGCATCACGTGCGCGAGGTCGAGGTCGGCACTGACTATCGTCCAGTTACGGGTCCATGAGTTTATGGCTGCAGTTATCATGTTTTATTCCTCATTGTTGATGTCGTGTTCAAAGCGCGCCGCGGTTTTAGTTCACGTCTTGCACGTGACTCAATGTCAGCATGAACGCCCCCCAGGTCCCCGGGTCGGCGTACGGTCCTTCGAGGGCCGCGCGGCTTGCGGCACTCCAGGCTGATATCACGGTGGTCTGCTGGTTGAGCAGTGTCGAATAGAACTTCACCATCAATTCCGCCGTGACCTGATCTATCGCCGGCCATAGGGACGACACGACCGAGCGCGCGCCGCGCGCGAGCACGGCGTATTGCAGGCCGATCAGTCCTTCTCCGGCAACGCTCTTGCCAAGAGCGGTGTCGCAGGCGCTCAGCACCACCGTGTCGGCGTGAAGGCGCACACCCATGAAATCCGCACCGAGGACGCGGCCGTCGATTTGCTTTCCCTTGGCGTCAACGGTGCTCAGGATCAGCGCCGAGGCCTGCGGAATCTCCGCATCGGTCGTCGCATGCGATGCCACATGGATCAGCCGATAGCGATCCAGCGCAGCAGCCAGGAAGCGTTCGCGATTGGCTGCGAAACCGTCGAGCCGGTCGATGCTGTCCGGAGGCATCAAGGATGCGATCACGGCAGCCTCCCGTGCGGCGCCCGGCAGCCGCGGCAGGTACGTGCCGGCGCCGGCTCCGCGCACCAAGGCGAGCGCGGGACCGGTTGGCTTCAGTCCCGTGTCTGCAGGTAGGGTCGATGAGTTGGCAACCCGCGGGTCAGCAGGGTCGTACACCGGATCGTCGACCAGCAACATCTGCCGGGAACCGCCGGGTGTCGAGCGCGGTGATCCCGGCCGTAGAAATAGTTGTATCGAAGGCGTGACTGCGATGTCGTGATTCTGGATGAGAAATACTTTGCGACCTGCCTCAGCGTACCTCAGTGTGGCGAAGGGAACGTAGTGCAGGGCCCCGTCGGGAGCAAAGATGAGGGTCCGCTTGTCTGCGATCTGCGCCTCAATCGGCTTGAGTGCCAGTGAGTACAGTCGCTCGCCGCCCTCCAGGCGCTCGGCTTTTGAGACGGATCCGAAACTTCGCAGGGCATTGTGCAGCGCCGTTGCTTCGGCGTTGAGGCGGGAGCTGGCGCCGATGGGTGTCATCGTGACTGCATCGCGGGTCACTACCCAGGCAAACGAGTCCTGGGTCCCCAGCCAATATTCGATAACTGCGACGCCGCTGGGAATGTTGCTCAATTGCAGGGAAGTTGATTTTTGCGCCGCCGGCCGGCGGGTCTGCGCGGTCTCGGAGGCGGACCCGATTTTGGCATCGATCTGATCCAATTCCTGTCGCAGCGTTGTGATCTCTGAGCGGATCGCCTGGCTCTGGCTGTCTGCTGTTCCTGTCCGGTCCAGGCGTGCTTCGAGCCGGACGCGGTGCGCCGCCAGTTCACGGTACAGCCTCTGTCGCCGCTGCAGTAGCGCTGGGTCCAGGCCCGGAGCGGTCACGTCGAGGGTCTGATAGTCGGCCAGGGCGCGGGCGCGTGCCTGTTCGGCAGTCTCCAGGGCGCGCATGGCCAGCACCTCCCGCTCCTGGGTGTTGCCCTTCGCGGCGACATACTGCTCGGACAGCATCGAGATCTTCAGGTCGAATGCCGGTCGCAGGGGTTGCAACAAGGTCGAGCGCAGCTCGGGATTGGCGCTCTGCAGGCGGACCGCCTCCGCCAACGCAAGCGCCTGGTCGATCGCCGCGAATGCCTCGGTCGTTGCTCCACGCCGATGCATGAGTTGCGCGCGTGAAACCCACGCGCCGAACTCATAAATGGTCAACTCGTACGTCTTGAAAGTAGTCACCGCGGCTTGCAGGTCAGCCTCCGCGCCCGCAATGTCATTGGCGGCAGCCCGCAGGCGAGCGCGTTCCTGAAGTGCCCTGGCCCGATCCACCTCATCGCTCTCGGCGTTTGGATTCAGGACGGTCTCGAGGATGTCCGCTGCCTCCTTGAAGCGTCCAAGCTCAATGAGATCCTTCGCAATCTGAACCGAGATGCGTGGCCTGGAGCGAGGTGTCGCCGTCAGCGACAGGGCCTCGCGGTCCATCTTCAATGCTTCCTCGGCGCGACCCTGCTGCCGCAGGATGTTTGCCATCGATCCCAGGGATGCAATCCGGAAACGCGTGTTAGGCGTGGTGTTGAAAAAAGCAAGCGCCTGCCCGTAGAAGTCCAGCGCGCGGCTTTGATCGCCCAGTTTGGCGTACACCGAGGCGATATGGAACATGTCGACCGACTGCAGGACGGTTTCCTGGATCGTGCGCGCCAATGCGAGTGACTCGGACAGCTCACGCAACGCCATATCCTCGTTGCCGCTATCCTGGTGTGCCAGGGCGCTGTTGCTGAGAATTGCTGAAACCAACTTCGGATTGTCGTCGCGCCCGATGAGCTGCAGGGCTCGGCGGAAATGGGGCAGGGAATCGGAGGCGCGCCCAAGGTCATATTCAACCAAGGCGAGATTCTGCAGGGTCTGGGCCTGCGGCGTGCGCTCGTGCAGGCGCTCATAAAGAGGCAGTGCCTTCTTGTAGGCTTGAATTGCTTCGTCATATCGGCCCTCGTAATAGAAGGCAAGGCCGATGTTGTTTTGCGCCCAGGCTTGCTCGTAAAACTCCCTACGGCCGGCATGGTATGTGGATGCGGCATTGAGCTGGGCGCGCGCGTCCTCCAATATTGCGGTCGCTTGCTGCGCGGCGTCGCTGGCGGTGGACCTTTTTACGGTTACTGCGATGTCCAGGGCGGCTGCGGCTCCCATCGCCTGCGCGCGCGCCTTGCCATAGGAATCGCCCAGAGCGGCGTACGTCTGGACCGCCCGTCCTGCCCAGGCTTTCGCCTCCACGAAACTATCAACATCAAGGTTGAGGAGGGCGGCTTCCGCGAGTTGCGCCTGCGCGAGTAGTGGCGAGGCTCCCGCGGTCTGCAATTCAGCCGCTGCGTCGCGATAGCCGCTTGCGGCGTCCTGATAGGCCCTGTCCGAGTTGAGTCCCGATGTGTTCCCGACGGCACGTGTTACAGATTGCCCCGCAGCGTAGGCGGCATCGGCCTTCGCAAGCACTCTCTGTGCGCCAAGGCACGTGGCGTTGACGCCACGGTGCAAGTCAACGACTCTCAGTTCGACGGATCCGTTGGAATCTCCGTGGTCTTTACCCGTGACCACAGCGTAGTAACGTTGACCTGCGCGTGCCGGCAACTCAACGCGCTGAATGCCCGTGCGCCGGATTGGATTGTCAGCGCGCCCGATCACGCCGCCCGCGGCTTCTGTCACTTCGAGCGTGATATCCACGCCGCGCTCGCGGGCGAATATCATGTATCCGGAGGGCGCGAGGACCGGAATTGACTGCCTTACGGGAGCCTGCCCGTGCACCTGGAGGATGGTCTGATAGGCGGCCGGCTCACCGGCCATGTTCGCATCACAGCCGCTCGCCAAGCAGTCGCTGAGCAGTCCGAAGGACAGGAGAGCCGCGCACACGACGCGCAGCGCTCGCGGTACACGATGACCCACCTTGTTGAACAAACTGCTTTCCCGATTTTCCATGCGCGCCGGTTGCGCCGGTTACCCCGGTCTGTAGCGCCTGACACGGACCGCGCCCCGTCGAAGAACTGGCGACCGGCTCCGCCGAAGCGGACTACTGGTCAGTGACGGCCGTTCACCTTGACTACGAAGGTATCGCTCTCGCCGCCGGCTGACCCCGCCGCTGCGCGCGTGAGAATGAGCCGATATCGCCCTGGCGCCAAGAGCGCGCTGTCCGCATACAGATCCACGAAGCCATCTTCCGCGCTCGGGCGCAGGTCGCCGATGGAGATGATCCGCACCGAGGAGTCGTCATCTGCGATGCGCGCCAGGGAAGCCTCGTAACGGGCCGACTCGGCCGGGGCCGAGGGCAGGACCCGCATTTTGATGGCGCCGCGCGTGTTCGGTAGCTCGATGACCGCGTCATACCTCTCGGCCCTCGTCCGATACAGGGGGGCCGTCGCTACAACTGACAGGGAATGACCGCTGTGGTCCCTGAAAGCCGTAGCAGTAGACGCGAGAATCGGCGTCAAGGACGTTCCCGGGCGCGGAAACCACAGACCGATTCCAATCGCAATGGCTGCCAGGCTCGCCGCCATCGCAAGCACCCATGTCCGGTTTGGGTGAGGCGCGCCCGTCCCCGCGATCAGCTCGCTCAATTCGCCGTTGCGGCGCAGGCGCTCCAGCCCGATCTTGAGTCGGGCGGTCGCTTCGAGCTCGGCCACCGCGTCCGGGTCCTCGGTAAAGCGGGCCTCGTATTCGGCGCATTCCGCGTCGCTGAGCTGGTCCGCCAGGTAGCGGCTGGCCCGGGTGGGATCGTCAATCAGGCTCTGCATTCTCATGTTCCGTCGTTCGGGTGTACCGGTGCTTCGCTTGCTTTCAAAGGAATGGACACAGGCACAGCAGATCGGACCGTCCGAGTCCGCCGGACTCGAGCAGCTTGCGCAGCCGCCCACGGGCCCTGTGCAGAATCTTGTCGAACTGCAGAGGGCTCAACCCGAGGTCACGGCAGATCGTCTCCTTGTCCTCTTCATCGAGATAGAACCGCACCAGGATGGCGCGATCACGTTGCGAGGACATTCCTCGGATCACGTTCTTCACTTGAACCGCGATTTCCCGCTCGATTGTCTCGTCGCCGGGCTCAGTACCGCTCGGCAGGTCCTGCAGCTTTGCGGCGTCGGCCCGTTTCTCGGGCCGCTCGGCGATGGCACGGCGGTGATTGCGCAGTAGGTTCATGGTGACTTGCAACACGTAACCGGCAATTTGCTCGGGGCGTTCAATCTTTCCTGCCTGCCACTTTGCCCAGGTGGTGCACACGGCATCATTGAGGAGATCGGCGGCCACCTGGGAATCACGACAGCGGCGCGCGACGAGAAGACGCAGGCCGACATAGTTTTGCTCGATGAGGGTTGCTACGTCCGTCTGCGAGAGAGGCGCCGCGTTGCGACCGCGGGCCGGAAGCGGCGAAGGGGCCGGCGCCTGCGATGCACCAGGTGGCGTTGAAGATCTCCCACCGAGAGTGGCCATTTCGGCAGACCTCGGGCCGGCTAGCTCGTTGACGGCCGACAGAGGTGCTGCGTCGAGCCTCCGTGCAGACTCTCCGTCGATTCGCCCCTCGATTCGGTCCTCTTTCATGACGCGTCAATTTGCTGGTCAAAGACGCGATTGGCGCCCTTAACGAATTGAGCACATGCGCTGTGCAAATTGCAATCGTACCTTGCCGCCAGAGTATCCCCGAACCGTCCGCTCTCAGGCTTGCTGGGAGGGCCCGCCCAGGGACGGACCCGGCCACACCCCGGCGCGGCCCGCGAAGGGCTTCGTCTACCGAAGGGTGCAAACTGGGTGCCGAATGTCGGCTTTGTCTCGTCATCAGTGCTCCCGGAACGAGCGATGCTGGCTTCCTTGCCTATATCTGTCATGACTCCTGAGTTCATCGCGTGCCGGTGTGTCGCTTGCGGCACATCCGGGACTTGCGGCCGGGCAGGGGCGGTGGCTCGACTGCGACGCGGGCCGCGACAAGGGCCCGCAGTGCAGCGGTGGCGGGCGCGCATTAGCCGCGCTTGGGAATGTCCAGCCCCCGGACCACGGCCGGACGTGCGAGGAATGCCTCCAGCACCCGTTTGACGTGCCTGAAGTCCTGGGCGCCGACGAGATCCCCGGCCTCGTAGAAACCCACCAACGCGCGCACCCAGGGAAAGATGGCGATGTCGACGATGGTATAGGTGTCGCCCATCATCCAGGCCCGGCCTTCGAGCCGTTTGTCGATCACCCCCAGCAGGCGCCTGGCTTCCGCAACATAGCGCTCGCGCGGGCGTTTATCCTCGTACTCCTTGCCCGCGAACTTGTGGAAGAAGCCGACCTGACCAAACATCGGGCCCACACCCCCCATCTGGAACATCAGCCACTGAATCGTTTCGTAACGTCCGCTGGCCGTTGGCAGGATCAACTGGCCGGTCTTCTCGGCCAGATATAACAGGATGGCGCCGGATTCGAACAGTGCGAGGGGACGGCCATCCGGGCCGTTGGGGTCCAGGATCGCGGGGATCTTGTTGTTGGGATTGAGTGAGAGGAACTGCGGCGAGAGCTGGTCGTTGCGGTCGAAGCTCACCAGGTGCGGCTCATAGGGCAGGCCCGTTTCCTCGAGCATCACCGCCACCTTGATGCCGTTGGGAGTGGGCAGTGAATACAGCTGGAGCCGGTCCGGATGTTGCGCGGGCCACTTGCTGGTAATGGGGAAAGAGCTCAGATCTGTCATGGTGATCCTTCGCATACTGTCGGCCCAATCGACCGGACCGCGAAGCCTACCATGCAGCTATTTGCCGGCTGCATCCCCCTTTCGATTGGTGAAACAGGCGTTACCGAGACCCGTGCCGATCGTCAACACGCCCCAGTGATCCACATCCTGCATGAGGGGCAGCTCGCTCAATCCCTGCACCACCGCATCATTGTGCATAACTATGACCGTGTCATGCCCGCCGATCTGGGGAATCGCCTCGCGCAGCAGGCGCGGCAGGTTGAAGCTCTTGTGCTCCCAGTTGCCCGGCAGGTTCTGGCCACCGCGGTCGATGGAGCCATCCGGCTCGATGACCCCCGGACAGCCGATGCCGATGAACGGTGCGAGCTTCAAGCCGTCCTTGTCCGCGCCCTTGATCAGCCCCTTCAGCATTGCAACCAGCCGTTCGACCGCATCCTCGCGTTTCGGGCTGTCATCAGTGTGCCGCCACAGTTCGAACCGGCCCACCGCGGCATCGCGGAAATCTGCCTTTTTCCTGGCGCGCAACTCGACGCTGCCAGCGCGGATGTTGCTGCCACCGATATCAACAGCGAGGATGCTGTCATAGCCGGCCAGGATCCACGCGGGAACCAGGTGAATACAGCCAATCAGCCCGGCATGGTCCGGGTCGTAGTGAATGGGCTTCAGCTCGATCGCGTGGCCATCCGCCTTCAGCGCCACCGCGGTGCGGCCGATCGCCAGCTCTCCGATCCGGCTCTGCCGCAGTCCTCCGCCCACCACGATACTCTCGGTGTCTTTCCAACATTTCAGGCGCAGGAAGCGCCGGATCACGGCGGCGAACTCCTGCGAGAACTCTTCGATGGCTCCCTGGATGACACCGGCCGCCTCCGCATCGCCGTCCGTGAGGAGTTTGTCGAGCCGCTTCTTACTGATCTGCTCGCTGGGCGACTCGCCGAGTGGGTCGTCGCCTACCTTGCGCAGCCGTTCGCGCCAGTCCTCCAGGATGGCCTGGAATGCCCGTTTGCTGGCGCGATCGCCGATGAAGCCGTCCGCGGTCCGTAGCTCCGCGTTGTACGTATCGACGGTGACGAGACTCAGGTGCTCGGCGCCGTGGGCCAGCAGCGGAGGGGTCTCGGATTCCGGGGTCTGTGCCATGAGTGAATCTCGAGTAGCGACTATGAAGAAACACCCGGGCCGAGCTGGCGTTCCCTCGCTGCCGAGGACTATTTGCGCCCGGGTGCGCAGTTGCCAAAACCGGTAGCATTACCCGCATGCGCCGTTTCGAGTTGGTGATCTTTGATTGCGATGGGGTCCTGGTGGACAGCGAGTTGATCACCAGCCGCGTGTTTGCCGCGTTGCTGCAGGAGCTGGGACTGCCGGTCACGCTCGAATTCATGTTCGAGAATTTCGTCGGCCGCTCGATGCAACAGTGCTGGGATCAGGTCGCCGGCATGTTGGGCAAAGAGGTTCCGGCGCACACGCGGCGCGAATTTCAACTTCGCACGACGGCGGCGCTCGAGGCTGAAGTGCAGGCGGTCTGCGGTATCGAGGCGGTGCTCGATTCGCTGGAAGTGCCGTACTGTGTGGCCTCGAGCGGCAGTCACGCGAAAATGGCCACGACTCTGGGCGCGACCGGCCTGTTGCCACGATTCAACGGGAGAATTTTCAGTGCCACGGACGTTGCGCGGGGCAAGCCTGCGCCCGACATCTTTCTGCACGCTGCAGGCAGATGCGGTGTTCAGCCGCGCGATTGTGCCGTGATAGAAGACAGTCCCGCGGGAGTTGCCGCGGGCGTGGCTGCTGGAATGACTGTCTATGGATACTGTGCTTACACGCGCGAGCGTCGCCTGCTGGAGGCGGGGGCGCATTACACGTTCAACAGCATGGCCAAGCTTCCCGCACTGCTCCTGGGCCCTTATACTGAATCGAGATGAAGTCGAGCCATGGCACATTCGCGGCGGTCGTGTGGATCGTCGCCGGAGCCCTGCTGTACAACACTGAGCCGGAGGCCAAACTGTTCTCCTGGCAGACGCCCATCTTCTTTGTTGTGGGCATGTTCGTGGCAGCAGCCGTACTGGGGAACCTCTCTTACGCGGGCGTTCGCGGGCTCACTCACGCCCTGGTCAGTGCCAGGATCGTGACTGCACCAACCCGGCGCGCGCAGATTGGCCTGACGGTCGTGGGCTACATGATCTTTGGCGCCGAGGTCGCCCTGATCTACCTCCTGGCCAAATGGACCATTCGGGCCATGTTTCAGATCGACGGGCCGTTCTAGGCTTGCGGCAGCTGCCAGGCCTTGGAGCAGCTGCTAGGCCTGGCGATGGCCCAGCAGCCGCGCGGGGAGCATGAGGATGGCCCTCAAAAGTGCGAATATCGCATCGAATGTGATGCCCAGCAGCCGAAAAGGCAGTGAAATCAACCACGCCAGCGGCCACAGCACCAGTGCCAGGACGGCCACCGGCCAGCACAGGATCAGCAACAGGAACCAGGCCACCAACACGAACAAAGGTCTCATTGGGCAGGCTCACTTTCCGCGGACGAGCCCGAATTATGTCACTGGGCGCGTGCCAAGGCCAGGAGCCGGCTTCAGGTGGGAGATCGAGGTCGCGCTGGTAGGCGCTGGTAGCGCTGTGTGAGGCCGGCGCTGTATGAGGCTAGCGGTCGGCGATGCGGTTGCGCACGACGACTACGAGGTGTGCAACCAACAAGGCCGCGGTAGCTACGATCTGAATTGCAATGATGTCCATGAGTCTCTCCTTCTTTGCAGGCGTTTGCCCGCTATGTGCTTCTCTATATCGTGGCGCGCAGTCTACGGATTGCCCGCCACGGCGATAGAGTTCTGGAGAGACGCTCCCCGTACGCATTTGGGGGGATTGCAATATGGGCGCTCAACCCATACAAATGTTAGCAAGCAGTTAGGATTTTGGGCCCGCCGTCTTGGCACGTGCCCGCTCGATGGAACGGACGATGTATTCCTGCGCCTCGTGCGCATCGCCCCAGCCCGTGACCTTCACCCACTTGTTCGACTCCAGGTCCTTGTAATGCTCGAAGAAGTGCTGCACCTGGCGGATGGTGATCTCCGGCAGGTCGGTGTAGTTGTGAACCTTTTCATAGCGGCGTGTCAGTCGCGGCACCGGCACCGCGATGATCTTTTCGTCACCGCCGGCCTCGTCCTGCATCTTTAAGACCCCAACTGGACGTACCGCCAGCACTGCGCCCGGAATGACTCCGCGCTGGTTTGTAACGAGAACGTCACATGGATCGCCGTCGTCCGACAGGGTATGGGGGATGAACCCGTAGTTGCCTGGATAGCGCATCGCCGTGTACAGGAACCGGTCGACAATCAGGGCGCCTGAAGCCTTGTCCATCTCGTATTTGATCGGTTCACCGCCCACGGGAACCTCCACGACGACGTTGACTTCCGCCGGTGGATCACGGCCGACCGAGACTGCTTCCAGACGCATGCAAGCTCCTACGTGGATCTGAGGGGATAGAGACCATCGTAGCAGCAACCAACCCGCTTGGGGCGTGACCGGTCTCGATCAGGAAGTCATTTAAGAAGTCGCGGCGGCATGGGCGTCGGCAGCGAGCGCAAGCGCTCCGAGGGGCCCCGCGAGCGGCCCAAGCCCGGGCGGCACCACGTAATGCTCAATTCCGCCGGTCAAATCCTCGAGATCCAAGTAACCGTTCAGGCTTCTGACAAACACCTCGCGCGCGCGCAACAGCAGCTCTGGGCGGCGTTCCATGACACCGCCGCCCATCAGTATCCGCTGCGGCGCCGTGGCCAGCAGCATCGTGTGGAGCAGTTGCGCCAATGTGTGGGCCACGGGCTCCCAAATCGGGCTGTCGGACGGAATCTGGTCGCCAGGGATGCCGGCGCGTGCGGCAATCGCAGGCCCCGAGGCGAGTCCTTCGATGCAATCGCCGTGAAAGAGGCAAATGCCCGGCCAGCTGTCCCCCTGCAGGCGGGCCGGGCGTATGTGGCCCAACTCGGTATGGTTACAGCCAAACACCGGGCGTCCGTCCACGACCAAACCAACACCCACGCCCGTGCCAACAGTGATGTACGCGTAGTCCTTCATGCCGCGCGCCGCTCCCCAGCGTCCCTCGGCAAGCGCTGCGCCGTTTACATCGGTGTTGATTGCGACTGGAACTGCACGATGAGTTCCCAACCGGCCGATGACGTCAGTGCCTTCCCAGCCCGGCTTCACCGTGGAGGTGATGTGACCGAAATGGCGCGAGTCCGGACGAAGATCCAGCGGCCCGAACGACGCAAGGCCCATGGCCTCGATCGGGCCGTGTTGCGTCTGCCAGGCATCGAGCACCGAATTGATGCGCGCGAGCGTGGAGTCCCGCTCGCCCGTGGGTATGCTGATCTGCTCGCGGACATCCCCGGGACCGGTACCCAGTATGCAGACGCACTTGGTGCCGCCGAGTTCGACGCCGCCCAGCAGCGGCTTTGCCGCGGGTGAGTGGGCCATCGGTGCTTTCGATAGGGTCATTGAAGGCGGTGATTAATTATTCTCTTTTTCATTATTAGCAGATTTCGCCTTTATAAATCAAAGGAAAGCGCCCGCATCTGATACGCGCCCCCCCAGGGGGCTGTCGGCGAACCGAGACTAAAGTTGTAGTGCACTTGCCTTCAGGCGCACACTCCCTGCACGACTTAATCCGCCGATCCACTTCCCGGGGAAGAATGCGCATCCAAGGGATCAGCCAAGCGCGTCTCATGGAGGAATCCGAGATCTGTGTCGCTGAAGCGGCCAGGTTCGGTACACCTGCGCAGATGGTGGTCGCAGCCCGGCTGATGTCGCATCCGGAGGCGTACCGGCGCTGGGAGTCCGAGCACTCTCAGCTCATGAGCCGCGTGTCCAGCCACAGATTCCTCCACCGGCAGGTGACCGCCCTGCGCTCCACGGCGTTGATGCTGCTGCATAGGAAGGCCATATTCGAGTACCTGCAGGAGCGTCAGCTCACTCGCCAGCAGCGGCAGCGGCTGATGGCCTTGTTCCACAGCCTGAGGGAATACACGGCCTCCATGATCGCCGAACACGGCAACTACTTGCGCGGTGCTGCCAGCTACTGGTGCTCGCACCACCTGGCCCGGCGATTGATGAAAGACGGCGCGTTCGCCGAGCCGTTGCATCTTTACCAGGAGCGATACACGGACTACTTCCGGGTCTTCTGCGACGTCGAGCTGGCGGACACCGAGGCGGAAATCCAGGAAGTCGAATCCATGCGCCTGTTGAAGCCGTTGTTGAAGTTGCAACTGGCCGAGGCGCGCCAGCAGATCCTGACCATGCCGTACCATCCCCAGAAAGTCTGGCACGAAGTGGAAATTCGCCGTCCCACCGGCGACACCGTGCGGGTGCCGGCGCTGGGCAGCCGCAGGGGTCCGGGAAATGAGCTGACTCGCGACAAACACGCTACGGCCGCCGGGCGGCGGCAATATCCTCGTCGACTACCTGCTTCAGCACATCCAGCGGCACGGTGCCCGTCTGCAGCAACCAGTTGTGAAACTGCGGCATCGAGAATTGCTCGCCCAGGGCCTTCCGCGCTTTCTCGCGCTGGGCAAGGATCTCCAACTCCCCGATCATGTACGCGCACGCCTGGCCCGGCCACACGACGTACCGATCTACTTCGGATGGCTGGATGCCATAGTCGATGGCCTGCTGGCGCGTCCAATGTTTGGCGTGCAGGCCCGTATCGACGACGAGCCGGCGCGCGCGAAATAACTCGGCCGAGAGTTGTCCGAGGCGCCCCTTGGGATCCCCCTGATACCAACCTGACTCGGCCACCAGGGCTTCCGCATACAGGGCCCAGCCTTCGGCGAACGCTGACAGCCGGCCAAACACCCGCTTACGGCGAAACTGCGGCAGATCCGCCGCTTGCTGCTGCAGCGCTATCTGAAAGTGATGCCCCGGAACACCCTCGTGATAGGTCAACGTGCGCATTTCCAGGATCTGGTAGGAAGGTCCTGGTAACGGGATCCACACCGTGCCGGGCAAGCTGCCATCCGGAGCGGGTGCCGAGTAGTGGGCAGCTGCGGACTGCTCCGTGAATGGTGGCTCACGTAGCACGCGGACCTGTGCCTTCGGACGCAGATCGAAGAGCGTAGCGGCACGCTCTTCTGCATTACGCAGTATGCGTTCGTGTTCGGCCAACAGCCGGGGACGCGGATCCGGATCCGCTGGAGGTTGCAGGCTGGCCTCCAGCGCTGCAAAGCGCTCGCGCACGGTTCCCTGCGCAAAGCCGAGCTCGCGCAATACCTGGTCCATTTCGGATTCGATCCGCGCCACCTGCTGCAGACCGAGGGCGTGCACCTGCTCAGCCGTCATGTCGGTCGTCGTGTTGCTCTGGAGGAAGACGCCATAGGGCGATGATCCGTCGGGCAGGTCATGGATGCCGGCAGTGTCGCTGGAAAGCGGCAACTGCTCAGTCAGCAGCGCGCGCACGCGTCCGAATGCCGGAATGACCGATTCGCGAACCAACTTCGTGGCGCTTTCCTTCGCTGCCGCGCGCTGCGCATCCGTCATGGCGGTGATCTTTGCAGCGCGCTCGGCGAGTGAGCCCACCAGTACATTGTCCGCGGGGGGCGCGGCGAGCAGTGTGTTTATTCCTTCGATGGTGGCCTGCAGGATGAATTTTGGTGGCAACACCCCCTGGCGGGCGCGCAGGCGTGCTTCCGCGATTCCTTCATCCAGCACCGGCGCCAGTTGGGCCAGTCGCGCGAGGTAGCTGTCAACATCGCCCGCAGTGCGCAGCGGGTGTGCCTGGGTCAGAAAGTTGACGAGACTGACATGCAGGCCGCCAAACTGTTCAAACACGAAACGCCGCTCTTCGAGCCTGGCAACGCGCAGCGCGTCGCGCAGCTGCCATTCCAGCGACGCCGCCGAGGCGCGCTCGATCGGTGTCAGTTGCGCTCGTGGGTAGCGTTCGAGCTGATCGAGCGCCCGCCGGGCACGTTGCGCGTATTCGGTTCTGCGCGCCTTGCCCAAAGGAATGCCGTATGAGAAGTCCTTTGCCGTGAGCTGCCGGTCGAGGGCGGCCTGCTCGGTACCGGTGAAATACTGCTGCGCCGATGCACTGATGGGGTCGGCCCGCATCCACTGCGCTGCCAGCTGCTCGACGAACCCGTCAAAGGACTTCTGTACCTCTGCGGCCGTCCGGGCGTGTTCCTTCTGCGTTCCGTCGCTGGCAGCGGCTGTGTTCCAGACCGTTACCATCAGAAGGGCGATAACAGCACCATGGCCGTGTGTCAACTTGAGCTTCATTCAGTCTTCCGCTTAGAGGCGATGTAGAACCCGGGGCGGGCTGTCCAGCACTCACCTTGCAGGATCATTGAAATCGCGGCGAATGTCAGCCAGGACTCAGCTCCGGTACGTGAAGAATTCACAATGGATACTCATTGTGCTGACCGCGCTGAGGTTGGAGGCGGCCCAGACGTATCGCCTCGATGCGACCAATACGCAGGTGTCCTTCAGCGTTCACCATCTCGGCATTCAATGGATGACGGCGAGCTTCTCGGATATCAGGGGACAGTTCATAGTCGATAAGGAAGCTGCCGCGACCCGCGTGGATGTGACTGTCGGAATGGCCTCGCTGGAAAGCGGCGAGCCGCGCTGGAACGAGCGGCTGCGCTCGGCAGACTGGCTCGATGTTCAGCGCTATCCGCAGATGACCTATCACTCGAGCCGCATCGAGCTGGGCGAGCAACAGGCCATCGCGAACGGTGAGCTGACACTGCACGGCGTAACGCGTCCTATCGTATTGAGCGTCAGCCTGCTCAAGTGCTCAGCGGGGCACTGCCAGTTCACGGCTCACGGGCGTATCAAACGCTCCGAATATGGCCTGCCCCATGGATTCTGGGCCGGTGGCGACCAGGTCGACATCGCCATCAGCGGGGCGCTGTCACCGGGCGCCAACAGCACAGCGGCGCATTCACGCGCCGCGTGTCGTGACTCTCAATAGTACCGCGGGATCGGCCCCCTCTGGGGTGTAGCGCGGTCCGACAGATCAAAGCCAACCTCATCGAGGTAACACCATCCCCACCCTTCGGGCGGGTCGTAGCCTTCGATGATCGGATGCCGCGTGGCGTGAAAGTGCTTGTGCGCGTGCCGGTTCGGCGAGTCATCGCAGCAGCCCACGTGCCCACACGTGCGGCACAGTCGCAGATGAACCCAGATGCTGCCGCTCTTGAGACATTCTTCGCAGCCCAGGGCGCTCGGTGTGACCGTCTTGATGCTGCCCAGGTGCGAACACGACTTACTCATGATCCGCTCAACCTCATATCGACATCATTTCGACAAAGCATACCGGCGGCGTTGCTCGGCGATGTGGGCGCGGGCGCGCTCCATTTCTTCGAACTCGGTCGCCTCCAACAGCGCGCCGATGACCCGGGAAAGATGATCACGCATAGCCGCGCGCGCAGCATCCGGATCGCGGCGGCGCAACGCGTCCACGATGGCCGTATGCTCGTCAATCCGCGGCTTCACACCTTTGGCACGTACCTTGGCGCTCAGCGACCGGTTCTGCGGCGAACGGGCACGGGCATCCCATAACATCTGGACGGCAGCGATCATTCCACTGTTTTGTGTTGACCGCGCAATGAGCTCGTGAAAGCGGCGGTCCGCATCTTCGCTTTTCACTACATCATGCTCGTTTTCATCGAACATCTCGGCAATGAGCACCTCGAGCTCCACGAGTTGCCCTTCGTCGATCCTGGATGCGGCCAATGCACACGTCTCGCCCTCGATGGAGCGGCGCGCCTCGAGCAGCTCGAACGGGCCGATGTCGGTGGCTCCTGCCTTGCCGCTGGGCGGCTTCTTATTCATGACATAGACGCCGGAGCCGGTGCGCACATCAACGAGGCCGTCCAGCTCCAGGGCAATGATTGCCTCGCGAACGGTCGGGCGCGAAACTGCAAACGTCTGCGCCAACTCTCTTTCGGAGGGCAGGCGTTGTCCTAGCTCATAACGGCCTGTGGCGATGTCGCGCGCCAGCTTCTGCGCGATCTGCTCATAAAGGCGGCGTGTATCGGCCATGAAAACATCGACGATTGACTGCAGTTTCCGGATATTACGTGGTCAAACCAATCTTTGGCCACCGATTCGCAATTCACAATGAACTTATATTGGTCAGGCCAATCGGACTGATATCCTGTCGGGCGCCTGCCGGGCCCGGCATCGTCCTGAGCCAAAGTAGTGCAGCAAATGCGCGGTTCCGGCCTTGACGGGCGGGTAGCAGATGCGCTGAAGTGGTCTTACCACAGGATGCAACGCAACATCGATTACATGTCGGACACTATGCCAAAAACTGCTACGCTTCCCATTACCGCGGCGCGGGTGATCGTCACCTGTCCGGGCCGCAATTTCGTCACGCTCAAGATCGAAACCTCCGGAGGGCCCTCCGGCGGGCTGTACGGGCTGGGCGATGCGACCCTCAACGGGCGCGAGCTCGCTGTGGCGAGCTACCTCACTGACCACGTGATTCCGATGCTGATTGGCCGAGATGCCCACCAGATCGAGGACATTTGGCAGTTCCTGTATCGGGGGGCGTATTGGCGCAGAGGGCCCGTCACGATGAGTGCCATCGCGGCGGTGGATACGGCACTCTGGGACATCAAGGCCAAGGCCGCCGGAATGCCGCTCTACCAGTTATTGGGCGGTGCGTGCCGGGATGGGGTCCGGGTCTACGGACACGCCAACGGCGAAAGCATTGAAGAGACGATTGCCGAGGCCAGGCGCTACCGGGAAATGGGCTACACGGCCATCAGGTTGCAGGCCGGCGTGCCCGGCCTGCCATCTACGTACGGTGTGTCGCGCGACAAGATGTTTTACGAGCCAGCGGATGGGGCTCTGCCAAGCGAAAACCGTTGGTCGACCAGCAAATACCTGCCGTCCGTGCCGAAGCTGTTCGAAGCCGCGCGTGCCGCGCTCGGCTGGGACGTCGATCTGTTGCACGATGTGCATCATCGTCTGACGCCGATCGAGGCCGCTCGGCTGGGTAAGGATCTCGAGCCATTCCGGCTGTTCTGGCTCGAGGATTCGGTCGCGGCCGAGAATCAGGCCAATTTCCGGCTGATCCGCCAGCACACCACGACACCCCTTGCGGTCGGTGAGGTCTTCAACACCATCTGGGACTGCAAGGAGCTCATCCAGGAGCAGTTGATCGACTATATCCGGGCAACCGTGGTGCACGCGGGCGGGATCACTCATCTGCGGCGGATTGCGAACCTCGCGGATTTGCATGCCGTGAAGACCGGCTGTCACGGCGCCACCGATCTGTCGCCAGTGTGCATGGCCGCCGCGCTGCATTTCGATCTGTCCATCCCCAACTTCGGGCTGCAGGAATACATGCGGCACACGGCCGACACCGATGCCGTATTCCCGCACGCATACACTTTCTCGAAAGGCTTTCTCCATCCGGGTAACAAACCGGGATTGGGCGTCGATATCGACGAGCAGTTGGCCGCACAATATCCCTACCAACGGGCATATCTCCCCGTGAATCGCCTGGAAGATGGCACGATGACGAACTGGTAGCCGGCGGGGTGCGACGCGCTCGTCGCACGGCCGGGCCGACGGGGCGTGACGCATGCGTCACAGGTATTTGCAGCGAACGGTCGCGCAGGAGAGGGGGTATGAGGATGTTGGTGTCACTGCGGGCCGTGGTGTTTGCGCTTGTGACGTTGCCCACGATGCAGCAATTCGCTGTTGCGGCTGGCGTGGTGCCCGTGGCCGATGCGGCGAGCGCCGAGGTTGGGCCCGAGCCCACACCCCGTGTGGTCATGCCCCTGACCGCCGGCTGGCGGTT
>Ga0307511_10000046_pt1 | contig 100284 bp, 80 predicted proteins | sample 13_EM_MG_FD_200266 | JGI IMG/M metagenome (GOLD analysis project Ga0307511, IMG submission 200266) | Populus trichocarpa ectomycorrhiza microbial communities from riparian zone in the Pacific Northwest, United States - 13_EM | ecosystem: Host-associated > Plants > Roots > Unclassified | place...
GGTCCCCCGGAATTTCCGTGACCAGGTCTCTGCCGGCGTGAATGTGATCCCAGAACTCTGCTAAATCGGAAGATTGAGGTAGGTAGCCGCTCATTCCTATAATGGCGATATCGGATGACCGGGGGGGCTCTACTTTTTCGGGGGGCTGCGCTTTTCCCGAGGGCTGCCCTTTTTCCGATATGTCTTCCCCTACGGACACCTTCTTTTCGGGAATGCGACTTTCTGATCGATCCGATAACGGATTCACGGTTTCAGAAGCCATCTTCTGCAACGCCGGCCCTTCGCTCTTCCTGAATTTTTCTGATAATTTATCGGCATGATCGCTTATAAAATAGCCCACCAGATCCTCTATATTCTGATATTCAAAAAAGAGGGTGGGATATAATTCTATCTCCAGCTCTTTTTCCAGCTGTTGAGATATACCAATCAATTGGACGGAATCCAACCCCATATCCATGAAATTCTGTACAATAGAAATTTCTGATGGTTGTTGTGTCAAAGTCTCTCCAATTTTTAGTTGCAGGTACCCGGTAAGCGCCATGCTAAAATTCCCGGGTGAAGAGGGGAGGGGGGACGACACCTGCGCTATCGTATTTTCCATAAGAGGGAGATTTTTTGATGTTGCCGGACCAAACAGGCTTGCCGGGTCAGGTATCGATTTAGTAGTAAAGCCCAACATATGTACGAGGATCGTTCCGTCGGTTTTTAACAGTTTAATATTAAACTCAGCAATCTGGGTATTACTCTTAACAGGTTCAACATAACAGTAATAATCGGGCAAATGGTAATCAGGCAGATCACTCATTACTTCCACTGCTTTTATCAGCAGAGGCGGCCAGTGATTATGAACTGATTTTTGAATATCCTGGTATAGACACAAGGTGCTGGATACGTGGGCTCCATCAAATAGTGCAGGATGAATGGTAAATGGTTGCGTATTCTTTTTTTGCTCATCACTTACCCGGAGCGATGCCAGCAAATCCCCGTTTGGCAGATGCCATACTTTTTTGACAGTCCTTAAAGTTGGCCCATAACAGGACTGATCGCTATGAAAATAAAATCGTTTTGCCTCCAATTCTTTGACACTATCTTTTTTAAGGGTGGCAATATCCATTTTTTCTTCGGTTGCTAAGATTTGATTCAACTCACAAGTAGAGGATATGCTCACTTTCCCGTCTTTTTCATATGCTATGCCGACCTGGTTAGTCGCCGGATCAGCTATGCTCTTTAACTGAGCTGTTTCTCCTGGCGCCAGTACGAGCGGATTAGAGAATACTACCTTATCAATCCTCAACGCCTTTCCAGGATATCGTTTAAATCCCACGTCAATACTCATAGCCAGGTGCGCCATTCCCATCAGGACTTGCTTGCCAAAAAGCTGATGATCCCGCATTAATGGTTCATCATAAAGGATCTCTATAGGACCCAATGACCCTGTTGTGCTTTCTTCTTTTAATAAAGGCTTATCATTTTCTGCTGCCGCTTCCTGTCCCAGCCAATACGATTGATGGGATAGCCTTTCTACCGGGAGTGCCCTTCTTTTGACGATAGCGGTTCCCGCGGGTGGTTTTTCAATGACCATATGGCAATTGGTTCCTCCGAATCCAAAGCTGGACAGGGCCGCTATCTTCTTATCGGTATTCCATGGTTTGAGTGTTGTATTGGGATAAAAAGGGGATTCTTCAAATTTAAACCGGGGATGCGGGTTTTCACAGTGCAAGGTGGGCGCCAGTTGATCGTGCTGCATCTGTAGCAGAATTTTTATCAACCCGGTTACGCCTGCTGCCATCATCGTATGGCCAAGATTACTCTTGACGGAGCCCAACGCACAGTATTGCTTATTACCGGTACTTGCGCTATATACTTCCGTGGCCGCCTTGATCTCTATCGGATCACCTAATAAGGTGCCGGTTCCATGTGCTTCATAGTAGGTGATTTCTGCGGGCGATATTTTTGCTTTCTCCAGGGTATCCCTGATGACTTCTTTTTGTCCTTCCTTATTGGGAACGGTCAATCCCATCGTCTGGCCATCGTTGTTGACGGATGATCCTGCGATGACGCCAAATAGCTGATCGCCGTCCGCCAGGGCCTGATCGTAGTCTTTCAGCATAACAAGCCCTGCGCCTTCTCCCATCACAAATCCGGCAGCGCGCTGATCAAATACATAGCTTCTTCCGTCTCTGGATAATACCTCAGCCTGGCTGAATCCTATATGTGCAAATGCATCCACCATAATGGAAACACCTCCTGCTATGGCCATGGTCATTTTTCCATGCAGGATAGCATCACAGGCCTCGTGGATGGCGACCAGGGAGCTGGAGCAGGCTGTGTCGATCACCTGGCTGGTTCCTTTCCAATTATAAAAGTCTGAAATCCTCGCGGCGATCATATTGCTGATGCTATTCACCACCGTATGCTGGTGAGTCCCTGCCGGCAGGAGATGATAATTATTGCGGACGTAATTGTTATCTTTTGCACCTATATATACGCCGGTCTTTGTATTGGCCAACTCCTCTTTTTCATATCCGGCATGGGATAACAGGTCCCTAGTAAGCTCCAATATGATCCGCTGCTGCGGATCCATCGCCAGGGCCTCGTCCTCACTTATTTTAAAGTAACGGGTATCAAATAATCCCGGGTCTTTTATAAATCCTCCTTTTGTGGTATAGGTCTTATCAGGGGTCGTTTCCGGCGAATAATAATCTGCCGTTTTCCACCTGTTGGCCGGTGTTTCGCTGATCAGGTCATTGCCCAACCGTAAATTCTCCCAATATTCCTCCAGGTTGTCGGATCCCGGTAATTTACAGGACATACCTATTATCGCTACTTTTCCGCTGTTCATGGGACTTCGGGTAAAACGGGCCCGTACGGGTCGTTTTAGCATGCCCGGCACTGAGCTGGGTGCGGGATGCCTTATTGCGCCGTCACTTTTTTCGCTTGTTGACGATGCAAGCTCCTTTAGGGCCGACTTTTCTTCTTCCAGGTAGCCTGCCAGCAAGGATATGGTGGGATAGCTTACAATAGCGGTCGGCTCGATGGCTATTTCAAACCTGGATTCCAATACATTGAGGATCTTCATCATCATGATAGAGTCTACCCCATAATCCGAAAAATCGGTATCTGTTTCCAGGTCTTCCTTTTTCAGTTTCAATAAGGAGGAACAGATCTCTATCAATATTGTCTCTATGGCTGCTTTTTGACTACCGGGTGTTTTTGAGGGAATTGGCCGTTGCGTTGCAAGGTCCTTATTGAACAGCGCTGTGGAAATTTTTCCTACGGACCCATAAGCGACTATTCCCTGACCTTCGATGCTGTTGAGTAGTGTTTCGAATGCCGCGATGCCTTCCCTGGTTGGCATCGGTAGCATGCCCCATTGCTCTTCCAGGTATTTTTGGGACTCTTTGCCTACCTGCATACCACCATCCTTCCAGAGCGGCCAGTTGATGCTGAGTGTTGTCCCCTGCCTTTGCCCTTTATTTTTTTGTTCGTTACGGTAGTGGGCATAGTTATCCAGCCAGGCATTGGCGGAGGCATAGTCGGCCTGTCCTATATTGCCCAATATCCCTGCCACAGAGGAGAAGAGTACCATAAAATCCAGCGCCTCTTCTTTGGTGGCTTCGTCGATGTTAATAACTCCCTGTATTTTCGGGGGGAACACCTGGCTGACCTCTTCTGTTGTCTTTTTGATGATAAAGCTATCCCGGATGACACCTGCGCTGTGAATGATGCCATCGAGCTTTTGGTATTTCTCTTTGATCATCTTAATTAAAGAAACCACTTCTTTTTTGCTGCTTACGTCGCAGCGGTGGTATAGCGCATTGGGTAGGCTTGCCATCGACTCCCTGTCCTCTTTATTGAGCTCGCTTCTCCCGGTCAGGATAAGTTGCGTGTTTTTGGTCTTACTGATATGCTCGGCAAAAATTTTTCCTAAGCCACCTGCGCCTCCCGTGATCAGGTATACTCCTCCTTCTTTGATAAGCAAGGAGCCTGGTGAACCCGAAGATGTTGTGACAGGACGAAGTGTTTTGACCTCTCTTTTACCGTCTTTGTATCGCACTTCTGTCTCCGGAATATGCTGCTCGGATCTCAGGATTTCTGTAAGCTCTTCCAAATCCCGGAGGGATAAACTTTCCACGCCTATTATTTTTCCCGTTATTTTGGGGTTTTCCCGGGTGGCAGTCTTTAATAATCCCGATACAAAGCCATAGTCTGAGTAGTCCGTATTTTGGCAGACCACCATGATATTAGCCGGTGTCTTCGCTTGTAATTTTTCTTTTACTTTTTCCAGCAAGCTCATAAAATAAGCTTCGGCGGTGTCTGTCTTGATCGTGGCTACTTCTACGGTGAGTGCTTCGGTGAGTTTATCGGACAAATTGCCTGTCCCCCCTGCTAAAAGGATGAGTTGTGTTGCTGCCGCTTCCTGTCTTGCGGTTTCTGTGGGCGCCGACTCCTGCCAGAGAGGGCTATACAAATGGATGCCTGCTTCCTCCTGCTGCCCTGTTCCTGAAAATCCTTCCAGCGGCAGAAAAAAGAAGCCTTTAAAATCGAGCAATACTTCGCCTTTTTCATTTAGCAAGTCAATATCGTAACTGGTTACTTTACCGGTTGCCTTATTGCCGGCGCTGGTTCTGGCATAACACCAGGTTGTTTCCGGCAGGTCCTTATAAATATTGATCTCCTTCACGCTAAAGGGCAGTGCCAGCGGGTGAGTTCCTTTTGAAAAGCCCAACCCTAAACAGGTTTGCAAGGCACTATCCAGGACGCCCGGCTGAAGTATATAACCTTTTTCTTTGGGTAAGGTGATCCTGGACAGGGCCTCTGCTTCACTATAATATAACGTTGCTATGCCCCGGAAACTTGTCCCATAATTCAACCCCCTTTCTTTGAATAAGGCGTAGCAGGCATCCTGCTCTTTTACCTGGAGCAATCTTTTCCGGATGGCCTCCGGATCCTGGCGACCCGGCGTCTGTTGAGGCTGTATACTGAGTTTGCCCTGGCTGTGGACTTGCTCTTCTTCGTCTTTTTGTGTATAAACTTCGTAGGCGATGTCTTCCCCTGATGGATAAAGGCTGATGTTTACTTTTTCGGGTGTTCCGTTTACCCGTATGGGACTCAACCAGGTCACATCCTTTATCCGGGTGACTTTTTGATGAGTACTATTCTCTCCCGCCTCCCTGGCTAGTTCCAGATAAGCTACCCCCGGCAGCACCTTTTCTTCCCGTACCTGGTGGTCTGCCAGGAAAGCTTCCCTTCCTGTATAAACACTGGTATACTTCTGCTCGTTGAGGTCGGATTCATTCCTGTGTAACAGGGGGTGCAACCGGTCATCACTATTTAGGGCTGCCGGCCTTTCTTCCTCAGGTATCCAGTACCGTTGCCTGGCAAAAGGGTAAGTTGGTAAGTCTATCCTGTCGGGAGTATGATCCGGGTGGAGCAAGGCCCAATCGAAAGTGGCGCCATAGCACCAGTATTTTGCAATATCCTGTAGCTGTCCTGTATTCAGCCATTCCCGTATTTTTTCCCGTTCCTGGTGAAGGGCTTCCGCTGAGGTTGCCCCCTTCTTTATATTTCCTGTATGGAGGTGTTGGGAAGGGGATTCGTTGATATACTCACTAAGAGCCTCTTTTAATTCTTTTAAGTCGGGATATACGACTGCCAATCGCTCTTCCATCTCTTCTCTGGCCATTTGCAGCGTATAGCATAGCCCGGATGGGTCTATATCTGCTTTTTTATCGATATAATCCACTATTGCCCTTGCATAGGCTTTTAATCTTTCTGTATTCCTGGCTGATAATACAAAGAGGTAAGGACCTGCATTTTGGGCCGCTTTCCTTGCTATTCTTTTTTCCTGGTTAAATGACTCTAATACTACATGCCCATTGGCGCCTCCTATTCCAAAGCTGCTGACTCCCGCTCTTAATGGTTCATTGGGAAGCGCTGTCCGCCAGGGCCTGGACTCACTCTGGATGTAGAACGGGCTTCCTTCCAATTCTATCTTGGTATTTAATTTTGAAAAGTTGATCGTTGCCGGCAATTGTTGGTATTCCATGGATAGCAATACTTTTATTATGCCTGCCATACCGGAGGCTGCTTCCAGATGGCCCACATTTGTTTTTATGGAGCCTATCCCGCACCAGGGTGTGAAAAATCCAGTACTGGCAGGGGTTGCCGCTTCACCAGATTGACCCGTCGACTGTGTTCGTAAGTTTTTAAATGCCGCCGTCAATCCGGCTACTTCTATCGGGTCTCCCAGGCTGGTGCCTGTGCCGTGGACCTCTACATAGCTGACGGTGGTAATATCTGTTTTTGCCCTTTTATAAGCGTCTTCTACTAATTGGCGTTGCTTGTCCGGGTTGGGAACGGTCAATCCCCCGGATTGTCCTCCATGGTTAACCGCGGTACCTTTAATGATCCCCTGTATATTGTCTCCATCTGCTATAGCTTTTGCTAATGGTTTCAGTAGCAAAAGAACCGCACCTTCTGCTCTTACGTATCCATTTGCTTTCTCGTCGAAGGTCTGGCATTTACCATCCACACTCAGCATATTGGATTGATGGTAGGCCAGGCTCCTGGAAGGATGGCACATTAAATGAATGGCTCCCGTTATGGCCTGGGTGCAGTCTCCTGATCGGATGGCGTTGGCGGCTTCATGAATGGCTACTAAAGAAGAGGAGCAAGCCGTATCGATCTGTAGACTTGGCCCGTTGAAGTCATAGAAGTACGATATTCTATTGGCCATTATGGCGGGAGAGGTACCTGTACCTGTCAGGGTTGCCTGTCCCTTTTGCTCTCTCAATAACAATTCGTAATCGCTGTTGCTGGCGCCGATGTAAACTCCTGTTTTGCTTCCTTTTACCGTTGATGCTTTGTATCCTGCTCCTTCCAATAGTTCCCAGGTAAGTTCAAGCAGCAATCTTTGCTGGGGGTCCATCAATTCCGCTTCCCGGGGCGATATCCTGAAAAATGAAGCATCAAACTTGTCAATATCGGTCAGGTAGCCGCCCCGATCGATCCCTTTGCCGGTACTGTTCGGGCGGACCCATTCGGGCCAGTTCCATCTCTCCTTGGGTCGTTCGCCTATGGCTGATCTCCCTGTTGTCAGCATTTCCCAAAGTTCTTCCTTGTTGCTTGCCCCTGGCATGCGAAAGGAGGAGCCGATGATGGCGATAGCATCCGGATCAGGCAGGTTGGTGTCTTTTTCCGCTTCCGGTGCGGAAGGGGTTATTTCTTCTTTTATAGCCTGTCCATTCTCCTGCAGCAAATAATTGACGATATCTTTCACCGTGGAAAGACCATAAAACCTGCTGGGATTACTTTGTATTTGAAAGTTCTTATTTAAATGTTCGGAAAGCTCCATAAAAATAAGCGACTCTATTCCAAGGAGCCGTAAATCCGTCGACTCCGTAATACTTTCCATTCCCAACATAGAGGAAAGAAAATCAATGATAGCCTTACTTATATTTTGGGGGTTGTCTGCCGGATCTTGTTCTGTTGTCAATCCTCTGCCATTTTCATTAGCTTTATCTATTATCAATGACCCGGAGAATTCTTTAATCGTGAAAATCTTAGCAATTAAATGGCGGTCTCCCTTACGATAAAGCGAGGAAACCAATTGGACTTTATTCTCGCCTGCCAACTGGCAGCTATCGAGACTGTAGACTAATTCTTCATCAGGGTTGGCATTCCCAAAGTAAAAAATATCCCGTGCTACACAAGAGCCATTATATGCCCAATCTTTTAGTTTGTCATTCCCTTTATTCAACTCATGAAAATACAGTCGTTCGCACTTATCACTTATTTTGGAATAAGAAGCAAAGTAGAGCAGGCCTACTCCATTTACGTCATCGACCGGTTCAATTTTATAGTCCCGGGTATATATTGATCGTGTTGAGCCTGCATCCAGCCGGAAGGATGTTCCGGCCAGGTCAACGTGCATGTCTTTTAATTTTCCGGTAGACTTAAGCAACTCTGCTTTTGTGCTAAGATATTCCTTCGCAAATGCCGGAAGGTTGGCGTGTAATCGAATTTTATCGACTCCGGACGCCATTGGCGCCCCTATTTTAAGGTCCTTATTATCGCCTCCTTTCAGTTGAGAAAAAACGGACATTAAAGAAGCCTTTATTTTTTTAGCGGAACAGGCAACCTCTGCCTCACTGAAAAGCATTTTATTTCCATAGCGTGATAATTCGCTATTCATGGATATATTCTGATTTTCTTTAAACGAGAACAAACTGGCATTGCTTTCCCAGCGAAGACGTACAAAACTGGCATAGAGCCTTTCTCCATTATCATCCGTCATTTTGTTCGATTTTACGCCTAATCCCTGTGCAATCATTTCCCAATGCATGTCTCCTAACTCTTTCAATAACCAGTTTTCGGATATGCCGCCCCAATGCAGTTGGGGCAAATTCAAAGCATAGTTCCTTTTGCAGAGGATTTGTCCGGATGTGGCCTGTTTGTTTTTCATGTTTCCTGGTTTTATTGGCTTTGCTTCAATAATACATAGATTGAACCATCGCTGCTATAGTTACTTTTCTATATTGAAATATTCAGGAAGCCCGATGAATAGAAAAGTTTCTAGGGTACGCTGATAAATATCCCGTTACATTTATTATTCAAATCCGAAGCATTGGACAAAGGGAAAATTATATTAAGGAGAGAGAATGGAAACTTTAATGCCGGCTTTTGTTTGCTCAAAGAAAAGTTGCCTGAGCTCAAAAAAAATATTGTTCTGCTTCATCCGGATGAGAAGGGCTACTATGATACATTGAAATTTGATAACCGAAAATCGAGTTACCTGCTGGGAAGGATTGCTTCAAAAGCAGCGATAAGCGAATTAATAGAAGAAGAAGAAGGCATGAAATCGATTTCAATCGGGTTTGGAGTTTTTAATTTTCCGGTTGTGCAGCGTTCCGTAGGCCGGAATATCCAGGTGTGCATAAGTCATTGCGATAATTTCGGAGTTGCTTTGGCATTTCCTGAGGAACATCCTTTGGGGGTAGATATTGAAAAACCGGATCCGCATAAGATCGATACGATGAAAAGCGTGGTCTGTGCTGAGGAATTAGAGCTTATTTCAAATTGTAATTTGCCTATGTCAATTGGCTGCACTCTCATTTGGACCGTAAAAGAGAGTTTGTCGAAAATATTCAGGACGGGATTGACAATGGATGTTAAAATATCGGAGATCAAATCATTGAATAAAACAGATTCAGTATACATAAGCACTTTTCGGCATTTTGCCCAGTATAAAGCAATTTCACGCTGTGGGGGGGACTATATTTGTTCGATTGTGTTACCCAAAAATACGACTCCGGCTTTGGACCAATTTTGGAACTCTTTTGCATCTTTTGCTAATTTTTCGGTTGAGCCGCCACTATAACTTTATGTAAAACCAATTCCACCTATATGCATAACATCATGAACATGGTTGTCCGTTTATTCGCCTTCACGGCAATAAGGTATTTTATCCTGGCAGGTATTCCCTTTCTTTTTTTCTACCGCCTGGCCCGCACTCGTTTTGCGCGGAATAAGATCCAGCAGCGTCATGCCTTGCCCAAAGATTTTGGAAGAGAAATACTTCATTCTCTCCAGAGCGCGCTCGTCTTCACCATCATTGCGTATGTCCTCTTTTTCACGCCCTTTTCAAAATACACGCTAGTATACAAAAAAATATCCGATCATTCAATAGGGTGGATGGTCCTTAGCCTGGTGCTCAGCCTCATCGTACAAGACACTTATTTTTATTGGATGCATCGCCTGCTGCACCATAAAAGACTATTTCGTCTTACCCACCTGCTTCACCACCGGTCTGCCAATCCCTCCCCCTGGGCCGCCTATTCCTTTCACTTCATCGAGTCCTGGCTGGAAGGCGCCGTACTGGTGGTGATCGTATGCGTAATTCCCCTTCATCCCCTTGTCTTCGCTGTATTTACGATCATCAGCCTCTTTATCAATGTGTATGGCCACTTAGGATATGAGATCGCGCCGCGATTGCTCAGGAGGTCCTTTCTTTTCGAAATCGTAAGTACCTCGGTCCATCACAACATGCATCATAGTAAATTCGACGGGAACTATGGGCTTTATTTCAGGGTGTGGGATCGCTTGATGAAGACCGAGCATCCCGATTATGTCAAAGAGTACGATCGCATCCAGGAGCAACGCTTTGGCCAGGAGGCATTGCCGGACGGCGTATCCGGCGTCCCGCTGAAGAATGCCTGAAAAAGATAAAAAAGGCCCGTAAACAGGGAGATTTACGGGCCTTTGGGTTTATGTAAATTATTTTATATATCTTGCCGCTCAACCCAATTCATTACTCCTTCCGAAATGACATCATCAGAAATACTGGTTCAGGTGGAAAACATTTCAAGGAATTATTACCTGGACAAAACGGAGGTCTGTGCGCTTGACAATGTAAGTTTTCAAATTTGCAGAGGAGATTTTGTTGTATTGGCGGGTCCGTCCGGCAGCGGAAAAACCACTTTGCTCAATGTTATAGGTTGCATTGATAAACCTACGCTCGGAAAAGTTGTTTTTGAGGGTATGGATATAACCGACACTCCTCTTGAAAAATTGAACCATCTCCGGTTAAAAAAAATAGGATTCATTTTTCAAACGTTCAATCTGATACCTGTATTAACTGCATTTGAAAATATTGAATTGCCGCTATTGTTTAAAGGGTATGATCAGAAAACAATAAAAGATCTTGTGGGGAAATATCTGGAGAGGGTAGGCCTTTCCGATAAGAGAGATCAAAGGCCTTCCACCCTTTCAGGCGGACAGCGGCAAAGGCTGGCTATTGCAAGGGCTCTGGCGGGCAGCCCTTTGCTGATTGTGGCAGATGAGCCCACAGCAAGCCTTGACAGAAAGAATGCAACCTCAATTATTGAGCTGTTAAGGGAATTGAATGGTGAATTTGCTGTTACCGTGGTACTTGCGTCTCATGATCCGATGGTCATTGAACATTCGAAGACTAAATTATTTATGAGAGACGGACGGGTTGTCAGCAAATAATTTTTGTGCCAGATAATACGATCGATATTATGCATGATCTTGCCGGGCATCATACATGGAGGAATTTAATTAAGCTGCTTAAACTTTCTTACCGCAATTTATTCCGTAATAAACGGCGTTCTGTTTTTGCTATCATGATAGCGGCTTCGGGATGTGCTGCATTAAGCATTGCTATCGGCTACTACAGCTTTTCTATTTACAGTCTGCAGGAGCTGACGATCCGAAATGGTTTTGGCGGTTCAGGCGGTTCCGGTCATGTGCAGGTTTTTGATGGGAGGGTTGGAGCGCAAACCGGGCAGCATGCCATGGAATTTGGCCTTGACAGCGTTGCAGGCTTAATGGAAACGATTAAAAAGGATCCGGATGTTGAGTATGTTATGCCGAGATTGGAGTTTGGCGGGCTGATTTCCAATGGAGACAGGTCGGTGCCTTTCAAAGGTTTTGGAGTAGAGGCAGACAACGAAATCCGGTTATGGGCAGGCATGTCTGAGATTAATCCGAGGCTGCAATTAGGCGAGCAACTCGTGCCGTTGAAAAGCAGAAAAACTGGGATCATTTTAGGCAAAACACTTGCAAATTCTTTGCAGGCAAAGGTTGGCGACATGATGATGATGTACAGCACGACCGTTGACGGCACAATCAATGGCATAGACGTGGAATTGCTGGGCATTATATCAACAGGCGTAAGCGAAACCGATAAATATTATTTGCTTACTGACATTGATATTGCGCAAAAACTCATCAATACGCATAAAGTAAGCTTATTGTCCGTGATGTTTAAGAACAGGAAGCACTTTGATGAGAAACTAAAAAACCTTCAATCGAAACTTGAAAAGGGATCTTACGCCAAGGGGCTGAAATTAATTCCCTGGTATCTGCAAGCTGAATTTTTCATTTCCATTCGCGACATTTTCAATATTATTTTCGGTTTTATGGGTACCATCATCCTGGTAATTGTGCTTCTCAGCTGCTGGAATATCATGAATATGACGACCATGGAAAGAATCCGGGAAATCGGCACGTTAAGGGCCATCGGGCTCAGCGTAAAAAACATAAGCACCATATTTTTACTGGAAGCTTTTCTGATCGGTATGATTGGTGTTGTCATCGGGATGATAGTACAGCTGATCGCATCGCGCATCATCAATGCATTAAAGATTATCATGCCGCCTGTACCGGGCATGAGCCGGCCATATACATTGCAAGTATATGCTGATTGCAATTGGGATCATAGTGGCTATCACCCTTTCAAGTTTTTCTTCTTTGGCTATTATAAAAAAGTTTTCAATTGTGACCTCGCTTGAGCATACATAGCATAATGGTAAAAAAAACTTATATAAAAACATTATTATATAGGATGGGGCTGAAACTACGCTTGATTTTATTTTTCATTGTACCCTACGCATTATCTGCGCAGTCAAAGGTCAATGGTGCAGGTATTTTAAGGCAAGCCGAACTAAGGAGGATGCCCTGGGGGGAGATGTCACTTTATGCAACGCTCACTGACAGCGGGACCGCGGGAAGTTCCAGCACATCGTACCGTGGTTTTTTTAATGGTAATAGGGCATTGGTATCGTGCACAGGACCTTTAGCACAAAAAGGGAACCTGCTGTTGTTAAAAGACCATGAAATGTGGTTGTATATCAGGTCGACCGCAAAAGCTATGCGGATCACTCCGCTCCAAAGATTGTCGGGATCGGTTTCATTTGTCGATATGGCAAGATTAAACTGGACAGAGGATTATTTTATCGATTCTTTTGAGGTCGTAAAGCTTAATGGAAACCATAAAGTAAATGCATATCTCCTGCACCTTCATGCAGTTTCGCTGGAAATTTCTTACAGGAAAATAGATTTGTGGGTTGATATGAACAATAACAGACCGGTAAGGGCTGATATTTATCTTAGTTCAGACAAGCTTTATAAAACCGTCCTGTTCACGAAATATCAAACCATAGCGGGAAAGGAAATAAATACGCAAATTGTATTTACTGATTATTTCAATAAAGGAAGAAAATCCGTGATTAATTTTTCAAGGGTTCGGCGGGAGAGGGCATTGCCGGAAAATTATTTTATAAAGGAATGGTTGCCGACGGTCTCCAAAGAGATGAGCTCTGTGAATTGAGAATGTTCACCAGGGATGGATAGGCACCTTACAGGGCTCCCAATTCTGACATCCACTTTTTTATATATAAAATCAGCGTGTTACGATCTGGTGGTATCCCATTTTCCCTGTACGAGCCGGATACCGCGAGGCCGAGGGCGGCACATTGGGATATGTCAAGCTGGTGTTGCAACCCAAGGCTAAAGCCGGCATTAAAATTATTCCGCGCATATTCTTCTATGCTGGTATTATTTTGGGACTTGTCCACCAGTTCACAATGCCCTTGTGCCGAATAGAACAGGATATGATCTGGGGAGTAGATCAATAAGTAATTGATATTCATCGAGTTAAAGATAGATAGTTGTCTTTCTTCCGGGCTGGGCAGCAGTAATCCGGGCAGCGGTTTGTCAGGATCGTAGCCATTGAGCATCATCCATAATCTGGACGCTTCATCTTCATCCAGGGCGAATGTGACCCGGCCGTGGAGGGAAAAATCGCTGATGATGTCAAGGAACTCATCTACCTCGGATACCGATTTTTTTGCGGGGTCCCCAAGGTAAAAAATGTATTCAAAATCTTTTTTGCGAAGGGGCCTGATCACGTCACGCAGAAGGCCATCCCAAAGGTCGGAAGCGCCATTTATAGCTGACCAGTCGGCAAACGAAATGATCTGGCAGTTTATGAAAAAATTTTGGAGATCGTCGATGATGGCGTCCTTTTTAAAGCTATGCCATTTGAGGTTGGACGTATTTTGCCGATCAGAGACGGTGGCATATTGGAAAACATAGGCTGATCCGTCCAGCGGGTCATTTTTTGCCAGGCTCCGAATTCCCAGCGATGCAATGTATGCGGGTGTTGTGGTATCCCTGGGATAAATGTGGTCTGAAACGGGCAGGTGCTGTATTGTCCCTGACAGCTCAGACAAAATGGCGGCGGTATGGTTGATGATGGGTTGCATTTTGTAAAAAATTTAAAGGGATTTTTATTTATTTCCGATCTGAAAATCATTCTCAAGGCCTGGTTCTGGGTTAGGTAGGCAATGGCCCAATTATATAAGAGACTGCCCCGAGAAGTAGGACAGTCTCGTTGATACCTATATCCGTTATGCCACGGCTATGTACCTTTGGTGTCTACCAAAACGCCTTTTATTCCTGTAGTGGACGTGATGGCGTATACGACTGCGCCGTCATTGGGATGGGCCTCGTCGCAGGTGTGGTCGATCTCGTCAACATGGAACCCTTCCGGGTTCAGGCGCATATCCAGATCGCCGCCATAAAGCGAGAAGGTGTCCGTTTCAAAGTTGAGATCGGCGTCGTAGCCCCTTTTTTTGAGATCCGATAAGGCGTCGCTAAGTGATTCGGAGTTTTCCATTTTGCTTTGATTTTGATTGTTTACAAAAGATTAGCGGGAGATCCTGCCGCCACGCTTATTTCGGTGCGAAGGGGCAAGTCTTCCATGCGAAGGGCGTCATCGAGAAATTCGCTGCCTTCGACGGAGATGCTTTGAGGTTCGTGCGTGACCACCTGGTGATGTTCCTCCGGCTGGTGGCTGTTCGTAATGAGATGTAAGAAGGGAAAATACATGATCTTTTGTTTTGTAGGTGAAAAAATGGTCTGCCGGCTGCTGCCTTGTCGTGTTGTTGACCGGTTTTCGTAAGGATAATTACGCCGGCGTGGGGATATCCTGGTGCACGAACAGGTGGAAAGTGCATTCCCGTTACAACCGCCTCGACAAGCTGTCACCTGTCATCTTCGTTTCAACAGCGGGCAGACCTTGCTATTTTAAGCCGGCTGTTTTTGATCGGCGAGCCATTTTTCGAAAGTGATGGCTCCCAGCCTGGCCTTACCGGCCGGCACGAGAGAGGTATTGCTGATCTGGGCGCCGTAATAGCGGCCGTGGCTGTTGGGAACGACCTTCCGGGGGTCGTTGGTAGCCTGCAGGAAACGGATCACCATCTCGGGCATGGTAAAGCGTCCCGGCCCGGCTATCTCCGTTATGCTATTGATGGGCGCTGCCAATGCTGCCTCGGCGACGAAAGTTGCGACGTCCTCGGCTGCGATGGGTTGGAATTGAACATCCGAGATATGCACGGTATTTCCTTCGGTGGCCTGGTTGGCGATGCCTGCGAGGAATTCGAGGAATTGGGTGCTCCGGACGATGGTGTAAGGCACGCCGGATTGCCGGATCAGGTCTTCCTGCACTTTTTTGGCACGCATATAGCCGCTGTCCTGCATGAGATCGACCCCTACAATAGAAAGGGCCACGTGATGCTTTACGCCGGCATTGACTTCGGCCGACAGTAAATTGTGCCCCGCAGTCTGGAAGAATTCCAGGACGGCGTTGTCTTCGAAAGAGGGGGAGTTGGCAAGATCGACAACTACATCCGTGTTAGTGAGGGCTTCTGCCAGTCCTTCGCCTGTAAGGGTGTTGATGCCGGTATTGGGGGAAGCGGCAGTGACCTGGTGGCCTTTGGCGCGCAATTTGGCTACTACCTTGGTTCCGATGAGGCCTGAGCCTCCGATGACTACGATTTTCATAATTTGATTTTTTAATTTGATTTACAATGGGGAAATCCAATCGGGTGCCAAATAATCAAATCATTGAAAATCAACTTTGTAGACGTAAAGAGGGTAAATGGTTTTCACTATATTTAGTGAAATACCGAACGCCTTCCTTAAATAAAGGGAACAGGCTCTCAGGCCGGAAATTATTTGACGGTGAAGTAGTCGGCTTTGGAGATGCCGAGCTTTTTCATTTTTGAATGCAGGGTATTGCCCGGGACCTGTAAAATGTCGGCGGCGCCGCCGGCGCCGGAGATCTTGCCGGCGCAACGTTGTAACACTTCGATGATATAACTGCGTTCGACGGTTTCGAGGGACCGATTGGCCAGTTGTGCCGGTCCGTGGGTTTCTGTGCTGGCGCCTTTAGGGATATAGACATCCTGTAAGGTATCGCCTGCGGTCAGCAGGACACTGCGTTCTATGAGGTGTTCCATTTCGCGTACGTTGCCGGGCCAGGTATAGCTGCGTAATTGCTGTAAGGCTTTGGGAGCGATCTTTTTGATTTTTTTGCCGGCGTTGCGGCTATACTTGGCGACAAAGAAATCGGCCAGCGGTTCGATGTCTTCCGGCCGCTCGCGCAATGGTGGAAGCTGGATGGGAAATACATTCAGGCGATAGTAGAGGTCTTCGCGGAATTTGCCAGCCTTTACCGCGTCTTCCAGGTTCCGGTTGGTCGCGGCTACGATACGCACATCGACTTTTATCGTTTGTCTACCTCCTATTCGCTCAAGCTCTCGTTCCTGAAGAACCCTTAATAGTTTTGCCTGGGCTTCGAGCGGCATTTCTCCGATCTCGTCGAGGAACAGGGTGCTGTGATCGGCGAGTTCGAATTTCCCGATACGGCGATCGATAGCGCCGGTGAAGGCGCCTTTTTCGTGGCCGAACAGCTCGCTTTCGATGAGGTTGGCGGGCAGTGCAGCGCAATTTACCTTTACCATCAATTTTTCCTTACGCGGCGAGGCATTGTGGATGGCGCGGGCGATGAGTTCCTTCCCCGTGCCGGTTTCGCCGAGCACGAGCACGGTAGAATTGGTGTTCGCTACGACGGAGATCAGGCGATATACCTCCTGCATGGCTGCACCATTGCCGATGATCTCGGAAAAATTATAGATGGTTTTGATCTGTTCTTTGAGGTAGCTGTTCTCATCTTCCAGCTGCTTTTTGTAGGCGAGCAGTTTTTCGTTGGCCTGGATATTGGCGATGGCGATGGATATCTGGGAACAAATGCCTTTCATCATCAGTTTGCTCAGCCGGTCGGCCAGGATCCAGATGGTGCCGATGTTCCTGTCACCTGCCCGTAAAGGCAGGCTATACATATTCTTTAATCCGGTGGTCTTCCAGAGCTTTGCATAGGCGTTGCCGTCCCTTATCTCTTCGTCCACGTTGAAGACAAGTCCGTCTTTGCTGGCGAGCACCCTGGAGGTGTAGGGTTCCTCGATGGTGATGCGTTGGACAGACATCTTGTCAAAATTCGCTTCCGCATTCTTGAACAAGGTGCGGTCAAACATAAAAGGGGAGAGGTGGAAGCCGTCTTCGTCGATGACGCGGATAGCGGCGAGCTTCGTGTGCATGGTTTTGTCGATGACCCTGAAGATGGCGTCCTGTAATTCAGCGCGGGTCCTTACCTGGGTGATGTCACTGCTGAAGTCGAGCAGGAAGGCCTGCTCTTCCTGTTTTTTTATCACCTGTTCATTGGCGATGATATTGGCCATGGCCACGGAGATCTGGCTGCAAATGCCCTGTAATAGCGGGATGTTGATCTCTTCGATGCCGAGCCATAGAATGCCGAGATTGGTCTCCGCGTTACGGAGCCGGATGCCGACGGTGGTCTTATACCCGATGCGTTTCCAAAATTGGAGGTAGGCGGCGGTGATGCCGCGTTGGATCTCCCTTTCTACGTCGAATAAGAGAGGGATATTACTATCGAGGACCCTGTTCTGGAGTCCATCGTTGAGGAGGAAACTGGAACCGACGATTTTCTCCAGGTATTTTTTATCCACATCGGTGTCGCCGGGGTCGTAGATATAGGCGCTGAGGCTGGCCCCGTCATCGTTGATCTTTCGGATGACATAGCCTTTGAGGGCGTTGAGTTTGCTTAAGGAGCTGCGAACGGCAACCGCCAGGTCCTCCTTTGTTCGGACCTTGGCTATATCCCTGCTGAAATGGAGGAGGAAGGATTTCTCCTTTTCCTTGTTCAGGACCTCCTCGTTCTTGATGATATTGGAGACGGCGCCCGAAAGCTGGGGGGCGATGCCTTTTATAACACTTCTGAATTCGGTAGTGAAGCTGCCGGGCCGGTCCGTATACATATGGATAAAGCCCATCGGCTTTCCCTCTTTTATCAGTCTCGTCATCAGGATTTCCCGCACGCCTTTTTCGTAATTGACACGGAGGAATACCGGGCTCTGGGGCTTATCCATGATGTCTTCGAGCAGGAAAGAGAGGGGGGCTTCCGAGGCTAAGACGGCCTGTATGAAGGGGTCGTTGAGCGAAAAATGAGCTTTTATCAACTGTGGGTATTGGTCATGGTCCCGGATGGGAGAGTGTAGGTTGTCCAGGAGAAAGGGGGTATAAGATTCGTCCTTGTAGTCGATGAGGGTGACGATGGTATGTGTGAAGTAAAAGAGGCTTCTGATCCGTTTAGAGAAAAGGACGAGAAGGTCATCCCGGTCCCGGACGTTGGTGATGTCGTTGCCGAGGTCGAGCAGCATCTTCCTCTCCTGTTCCAGCACTGCTAGGGAGAGAACTGGCAATTCCGGATGGTCAGCCTTTTTCATGAAGGAAATTTGGGCAAATTTCAGACTTTATTTTTTTACCACCAAGGCCACTGCGGCTGGCCGGTCATCAGACGGATCAGCTTTTTAAAATGCCGGACCCATCCGGCATGAGCCCTGGATCGTAGTTATTGTGGTCCGCGATGAATTCCTGGAACCACCTCCAGGGCGGAGGGTGTTCTTAAGGACAAGGGGGTTGTCTCCACCAACCTGGACATCCTGGGCGACCTGGACAAACTGCAGGCTCCGGACAGCCTTGGCTACCAGAGCGCGATCACGATGTACCTGATGATCCGGACAAAATAGCGCTGTACTACCCATTTGGCTGGGTGGATTAAAGATTTCATTTTTGACTACAACAAAAGGCGATTTGGCTACGCCATTCATTTTTACTTTTCTGAGCTTTGCATCAACAAAAAAAGTAAAAATGAAAATCGTAGTTACAGGTTCCCTGGGGAACATAAGCAGGCCACTAGCACAAGAGCTGGTTCAAAAAGGACATTCGGTAACAGTTATCAGCAGGAACGCCGAAAAACAAAAAGACATCGAAAGCCTGGGGGCAAAAGCTGCCATTGGCACAATGGAAAATACAGATTTCCTGACAGAGACTTTTAAAAGTGCAGACGTAGTGTACGTGATGGAAGCACTTGGCTATGGTAGTTTCTTTGACCACAACGTTAACGTGTTAACGGCCATTAACCAAATCGTAAATAGTTACAAACAAGCCATCGAGCAATCTGGTGTAAAACGCGTAGTACACCTAAGCAGCATTGGCGCGCATACAGACAAGGGCAATGGCATTCTTGCTTTTCATTACAATGCAGAGAACATTTTGAAACAACTGCCGGCCGACGTCTCCATTAAATTTATGCGCCCTGTCGGCTTTTACTACAATATGTTTGCATTTATAAAAACCATAAAAACGAAAGGCGAAATTATCGCTAATTATGGTGGTGACGAAAAAGAACCCTGGGTGGCGCCTCTGGATATTGCAACTACAATTGCCGAAGAGATTGAAAAACCTTTTGAGGGCAGAACAATGCGTTATATAGCAAGCGACGAAGTATCTCCCAATGAAGTGGCAGAAACTTTAGGCAAAGCAGTTGGAAAAACTGATTTGAAATGGCTGGTGATTCCTGACGAACAAATACTGAATGGTTTGTTAGAAGCCGGTATGAACCCGCAAACTGCTAAAGGTTTTGTAGCAATGAATGCTGCCAGGCGTGGCGGTGTATTATATGAAGATTATTACCGCCATAAGCCAACCCTTGGGAAAATTAAGTTGAAAGATTTTGCCAAGGAATTTGCTATAATCTATAATCAGCCATAAAATTATTACATTTAGAATATGGCAGACAGTAGTCCCTACAGAATAAGAACAATCAGCGAGTTTCATCAATTGAGAGGCTTGTCCAGACCGCAACATCCATTGATAAGTGTGGTGGATTATGCATCTATCATACATTCTCCGGAGTTGAACGTTACGAGTTGGATTCTTGATTTTTATTCTATATCATTAAAACGGAACTCCGCGGCAAAAATAAAGTACGGCCAGCAACAATATGATTTTGATGAAGGTGTAATGTTCTTTATCGCACCAGGGCAGGTTTTCAGCGTTGAGGTGAACTCCAGCTTTGCAGTAAAACATTCCGGGTGGCTGCTGCTTGTTCACCCGGACTTTTTATGGAATACGATTTTAGCAAAAACAATAAAGAAATATGAGTACTTTGATTATTCGGTAAACGAGGCGCTGTTCCTGTCTGAGAAAGAAGAAGACACGACTAATAAGATTATTCAAAACATTCAGCAGGAGTATCATTCCAATATTGATAAATTCAGTCAGGATATTATTATTTCGCAAATTGAAACGTTGCTTAATTACGCAGAGAGGTTCTATCATCGACAATTCATCACGCGTAAAAAATCCAATCACCAAATACTTGACCAATTAGAGAAACTACTATCAGATTATTTCAATAGTGAAGATTTGCAAAAAAAAGGGTTGCCAACTGTCAAATATATTTCAGATAAGTTGAACATATCACCTAATTATCTGCGTGGGTTGCTTAAGGTATTGACTGGACAAAACACACAGCAACATATTCATGACAAGCTGATCGAAAAAGCCAAAGAAAAGCTATCTACCACTGACTTATCAGTTAGCGAAATTGCTTACGAATTGGGTTTTGAGCATCCGCAGTCGTTCAGTAAGCTGTTCAGGGCAAAGACAGACCTTTCGCCTTTGGAATTTCGACAGTCATTTAATTGATCAGCCTTGTGGGCGCCAGAATCAAAACTGCCCCATTTTCAGCCAATTATAATAGTTAATTCCGGGCCGGACTGGAATTGTTAATCCGATATGAAAAACTGCATATATTTGGCGTATGCGAATGACAATATCTGGCCTTCCGCGCCATTTCGACAAGTTTGATCTTCAACGGCTCTTTAACCCATTTGGCTGGGTGGATTATACCAAAATCATCATCGACCCTCTTTCTGGTCTAAGCAAGGGAAAAGGAATCGTTGAGATGAAGCAGGATGACCAGGCGAAACAGGCTATGGCTGCGTTGCAGGGCAAAGTGCTGGGAACGAATCCACTTAACATCAAGGAAGTTAAAGAAGGTGGTCCCAGGTACCAGTAACTTTTGAGAGGCCGTTTAATCCGATAGACAGGACATCATGGCTGCCTGGGTTTTTGCCAAAGTAAGGGTAAAATACTATTTTTTTTATTGTGGCGATCCATGTATCTTGACAAAAAAACACCTATCGGTTTTAAAATCTTGCTATGCCCTTATTGAAAGAAATCTGTCAGCCTTTCCTGGTATTTCTTTTTTTATATTCCACTAATCTTCGTGCACAGAATGATATTCGCATGCTGTTTAAAGAGCAGGCTGACAATTATCATTCTTCTTCTCCCCTGGGTAATGGTCGTCTGGGCGCCATGGTTTTTGGGCGGACCGACAGGGAGCGGATTGTGTTAAATGAAATTTCGATGTGGAGTGGGGGAGTGCAAGATGCTGATGATCCCCAAGCAATTAACTATCTTCCTCCAATCAGGCAATTGTTGCTCGAAGGCAGAAACGCAGAGGCGCAGAACATCATGCAGAAACATTTTATTTGCAAGGGAAAAGGTTCCGGTTCGGGCGAAGGCGCTAACGTTAAATATGGTTGTTACCAGACGTTGGGGGATCTTTTTATTAATTGGGCGGATGCTCATTTGCCGGCACAGAATTATCAAAGAATACTACGGCTGGACAGTGCTGTTACAACTACTTCCTGGCAAAGAAAGGGTATTACCTATACAGAAGAAGTTATGGTATCTGCGCCATCACAGGTAATCGCTGTGCGGTTAAAAGCCTCTAAGCCGGGCAGCCTTTCTTTTTCTGCCCGCCTTTACAGAAAGGAACGGGCCAGTTATGTGATGGAAAATGGCCAGATGTATATGAAGGGAACCATGAACAGTGAAGGAGACGAAGGCATTTATTATGCTGCCGTATTAAAAGCGATACCTGTGGGTGGGCAGCTATCCCTTACTGATACCGGTATTGTGATCACCAACGCAAATGAATGTACATTATTAGTAGGGGCTGCAACAGATATGAACTGGCCAAAAGTAGAAAAGCGCGGGCCGGCTCCGTTGCCTGTTGTATTGCAAACGTTAAACAAAACATCGGGCAGATCCTGGACAGAATTGCTGACTGAACATGTAAAAGATTTCCAATATTATTTTAACAGATGTCATTTGAATTTTACCGCCACTGAAAATAGCAAAGAAATAGCACAGCTAAGTGTATTAGAAAGATTGGCACGTTTCGGTAACGGCGCATCAGATCCTGATCTGATCAATATGTACTTCAACTTCGGCAGGTACCTGCTGATATCCTCTTCCCGCCCTGGTGGAATGCCGGCGAATTTACAGGGTTTATGGGCCGATGAATACCAAACACCCTGGAACGGCGATTATCATACAGATATTAATGTACAAATGAATTACTGGCCGGCTGAAGTTACCAATCTTGCGGATTGCCATCAGCCGATGTTTGCTTTATTGGGCCAAATGGCTGATTATGGAAGCCGCACTGCAAAGACCTATTACGGCGCCAGGGGTTGGGTAACACATCCTATTACCAATCCATGGGGCTATACCTCGCCGGGCGAAAGCGCTACCTGGGGTTCTACCGTCACTGGCGGCACATGGGCTACTATGCATTTGTGGCAGCATTACCAATACAATCCGGATAAAAAATTTCTTGCTTCTGTATATCCGATCATTAAAGGCGCTGCACAGTTCTATACCGATATTTTAATAGAAGAACCAAAGCATAAATGGTTGGTCACGGCTCCTTCCAATTCACCGGAAAATTCTTTTTTTGGACCCAATGGCGAGTATATCGCTACTTGTATGGGGCCAACAGTGGATATGCAGCTTGGGCGGGAGGTATTGGGTGAAGCTATACAGGCTGCTACTATTTTAAATATCGATAAAGCGTGGAGCGATAGTCTTCGTTCTATTGTGCCAAGGCTCGCACCGTTGCAAATAAGTCCTTCGACGGGAGCGTTGCAGGAGTGGCTGGAAGATTATAAGGAAGTGGAACCGGAACATCGCCACACTTCGCATTTGATGGCGGTTTACCCGCTTGATGAGATCACTCCCTGGGAAACTCCGGCTTTTGCGAAAGCGGCAGCTATGACTTTGGAAAGGCGTAAGAAAAGTGGAATAGGATGGGTCTGGGCCTGGCGGATGGCTTTATATGCCCGTATGCAGAATGGTAACAAGTCCTTATATTTCCTGCGTTCTTTTTTAACGCCTTCAAATGCTGCTGAAATCGATTATAATAATGGAGCCGGTACATATCCCAATCTTTTTTGTGCAGGCCCGCCTTTTCAGATAGACGGTAACCTGGGCGCTGTTGCCGGGATCTCGGAAATGTTGATGCAGAGTCATGGTAAGAAAAACATTATCCGTTTATTGCCCGCTCTGCCTGCAGATACCTCGCTCCAAAGTGGGTCCGTAAAAGGATTAAGAGCCCGCCAGGGATTTGAAGTTTCATTTAACTGGCAACAGGGGAAAGTACAAAACATAAAGATCCGCTCAACCAATGGGTTGCTCTGTCATATCTTATTGCCTGGTTCATTTACTATTAAAAATTCTGCGGGTAAAACCATTTCCTATAAAAAAGATGCAAAAGATGTAATTGAATTTGCTACACAAAAAGGGATGGAGTATTTGTTCTTCATTAACCCGCAAATAAAAGAAAAGATCTGAGTGGTTAACCCTTTTTCTGAAGCGCTCTGTATTGATCAGGTGAGACTTTCATGTATTTTTTAAAAATCCGTGAAAAGTAATAAGGATCATTATAGCCAATTTCTGCCGCTACTTTTTTAACTTTTATATCCGAGCTGTACAATAGCAGGCAGGCCTTCTGCAATTTCAGATGAATAAAATAGTCAAGAGGCGCCATACCGGTTGCTTTACGAAAGAGGCTGGAAAAATGGGAAGTGGATAAGCCTTTTTTTAGCGCCATGGCTTTTACGGTTAGTTGCCGGTGCAATTCGCTTTGCATATACAAGATAGTATCGGTGATCAGATCTTTTGCATCCTGTTTCTTTTCATTCACCTGCCGGTCAGGATAAAGGAAGGTGGCGATGAAACTATACAAGAACATATTCGCATTCGTGAGATTCTCTTTACTATACCCCATTTCCAGGTTATGGTACATCATATGCCAGATTTCCAGCCCTTTTTCATTAAAGATGATCGGTTGTGGGCCGTCAAACATTCCAATTTTAAAACTACGGTTGAATGTATTCATATCCCGGCCGCTAAAATGTACCCAGTAAATTGTCCATGGATCGTTCTCATCTGCTCCATACCGCAGGTAATCCTTTGTTGCGGGTATGACGATGAATTCATTGACCCCTACTTCAAAACGTCGTTTGCCAAGCTCATACCAGCCTTTCCCACGCAGGCAATAGATTAATATATCATCGGGGCAGCCTTTTTCCCATTCGCGGTAATGATAGCTTGCGTTGGGAAAATAGCCAATATGCGTTATATGAAGCTGGCCCAGTACAACATTATCCCTGATCAATTTTTTCCATACAGATTCAGGGAGATTTATCATTTTTTCCCCCTCAAACCCATCACGCCTTTTAATAGTTTTCATGCTACCAGCTTTTTACTAAAAGTTATTATTAAAAATCAGAACCGTTGTACAATGATAATCAAAGTTATAGGATGTATGGTTGAATTGTTTGATATATTTCCAAGGCGATTTTACCTTTGGAAGCATTTGAAGGCTAAAAATGCCTGTCTCAGGATCGATCTCGTCCGCATAACCTATGTGCTTGTTGCCTATTGCCTAAAGTCAGGAGTACTTTAGCTTAAACATTTTAAAAATAAGACTATGCAAAAGAAAAAAAGCATTATAGCCGGAACCATTATTACCGGTGCAGTTATGGCAGCTTCAGGGTTAAGTGCCGGCGCTCAGATGGCTGACGCCATCCGCCCCTTCCACGTCAACATTCCAGAAAAAACACTCGTTGACCTGCAACAACGAGTGAAGGCGACAAAGTGGCCTGAACGCGAAACGGTTACGGATGAATCGCAAGGCGTGCAGCTCGCTACCATGCGGGCACTTGCCCAATATTGGGCGACAGAGTATGACTGGCGAAAGGTGGAAGCGAGACTGAACGCCTTACCGCAATTCATAACTACGATAGATGGGGTGGACATTCATTTCATTCATGTTCGTTCGAAACATAAAAATGCTTTGCCTGTCATCATCACTCACGGCTGGCCCGGATCAATCATTGAACAGCTGAAGGTGATCGGCCCACTCACTGATCCGACTGCCTATGGCGGGAAGGCCGAAGATGCTTTTGATGTTGTCATACCTTCGCTTCCCGGCCATGGTTTTTCAGGCAAGCCAACGGCTACAGGATGGGAACCTGTCCGAATCGCGCATGCATGGATAGAACTGATGAAGCGACTTGGATACAACAGATATGTAGCACAAGGCGGAGATTGGGGGAATGCTGTTTCGGAGACCATGGCGTTGATAGCACCTCCGGAATTGCTTGGCATCCACACCAACATGCCTGCCACTGAACCGGCAGATATTTCAAAAGCGCTGTCGTCTGGTGGTGCGATTCCGTCTGGTCTTTCGGCCGACGAAAAGAATGCGTACCAACAGTTGGACTTTTTCTTTAAGAAGGGCGTAGGCTATGCGAACGAGATGAGTCTCCGTCCGCAGACTCTTTATGGAATTGAGGATTCCCCCATCGGACTCGCAGCCTGGATGCTGGACCATGATGCGCGAAGCTATGAGCTCATTGCACGCGTTTTCAATGGAGGGAAAGAAGGTCTTACCCGGGACGATATTCTCGACAATATTACCTTGTACTGGGTTACCAATACGGCCATCTCTTCGGCTCGCCTCTATTGGGAAACCGCTCAGATCGCAAAGGGTGGCTTTTTCGATCCACGAAATGTTACCATCCCGGTTGCCGTGAGCGTCTTTCCAGATGAAATTTATGCAGCTCCGAAAAGCTGGGCAGAGCAGGCGTATTCCAAACTCATCTATTTTAATAGAGTTGATAAGGGAGGCCACTTCGCAGCCTGGGAACAACCGCAGACCTTTGCTGTAGAATTGCGGGCGGCTTTCAAATCATTGCGCTGAGTGGGGGGAAGTGCAGGTATCTACCCGGCAGCGTGCGCCTCGTTCTTGAAAAGAGCGGGGCATTTTGTTTTGGAGTTTGACGGGCGGAAGGAATGTGTCTGCCTACATTTCCCAGTTGGATAATTGTAAAATTTTTTATATCCATAGAAGACTAATTTCCCCATATAAACGTTTAAATTTGACCGAAAAGGACCATCCTATTGACCTAATTCTAAAACTCAAGTTTTCCCTGCGCTTATGATCGCAAATTTCGCCCGGACCCTGAAGATTGTTATTTTCATGCTCTTGTCCTTCTCCTGCAAAAGTTTTGCAACCATTTACTATGTCAATATAAATAACCCCACACCCAGTTCGGGACTTACCTGGGCCGCGGCCTTTAATGACCTGAATCAGGCGCTGGCCGTCTATTCCGACGGCGATCAGATCTGGGTGGCCAAAGGCACCTATTATCCTACCGCCACCACAGACCGGACTGCCACTTTCAGTATAACAAAGGGGCTCAGCCTCTATGGGGGATTCAATGGTGGCGAGACCGTCTACACGATGGCAAACCCCACCGCAAACCCTACTATCCTCAGCGGGGATATCGGTATACCGGGCAATGCGGCCGACAACTCCTATCACGTAGTTACTTATTCGAGCCCTGCTACCACCGGTCTTACCATGGATGGATTTACCATTACCGGAGGCAATGCCAATCAAGGCTATCCGGCCAGTACGGTTCCCACGTCCAGCAATACGGGGGGCGGATTTTTGGAATTGTCGATAAGTAACTTTTTTCAGAGCGCCTTTATTACTCACTGTACCTTTACCTCCAATTTTGCCGTTTACGGCGGGGGCTTCGGAGCCTATGGGGACGGACTTAACAGTGCTACCTTCTATAGTATCGTCTACTGTACCTTCACGAATAATGCGGCCTTTGTCGGTGGGGGCGGGGCTTCCCTCGGATACAACAATGACTGGAGCGTGAGCAACTTCGATATGTGCGTGTTTATCAGCAACAATAGCATTAACAGTCAGGGTTCGGCCATCGCCACCATGTTAACCAATGGGACCACCAGTAATATGCTGACGCAGGTGATCAATTGCGTCCTGTATAACAATCCCCAGCCCCAGCTCTATAATCTGGCTACAAACGGCAGCGGAAATCTCCAGATGTATTGCAGTATCATCTGGAACTCGCTGGCTCCTTACACGGGCCCTTTGTATACCGGCAACAATGTGCTTATCGACATGTGCGATCTCGACCTCGCTACTTCTGACGGCTCCAACCTGGACGTGGACCCGCAATTCACCAATCCGGCCGCCGGCGACTTTCACACGCCGCATTGCAGCCCGCTCATAGACCAGGGTTTTACGACTGCTGCCTTTAATATCGGCCACACCGATCCCGATGGCAACCCCCGGCTGCTCGGGCCCAAAACCGACATCGGCCTCTACGAATCGCAATTGCCACCCTATCCGACTGTCACCAACGTCGTGTATTGCCAGTATGCCACGGCCTCTCCGATGACCGCCACCGCGTTGACGGGTAATACCCTGCTGTGGTACACCGTCTCGACAGGTGGTATGGGTTCAGCCACGCCGATCACTCCACCCACGGGTACGGCCAGTACTATTTATTATTATGTCAGCCAGGTAGACGCGCTAGGTTGCGAAGGCCCCCGCTATCCTATAAAGGCAACTATCAATGCTGCGGCCACGGCGCCTACGGCACCCTCACCCACGTATTGCCAGAATGCCGCGGCCTCGACCCTGACGGCTACCGGCTCTAACCTGCTGTGGTATGCGACCATCGGTGGCACGGGTAGCACTACGGCGCCCACGCCGGTCACCACCGGCACGGGATCCACCGACTACTATGTCACGCAGACCCCTGCCGGCAGTTGCGAGAGTAGCCCGACTACCGTTACCGTCACGATAAAGCCCGGCGCCACGGCGCCTGCGGCCAGTTCCCCCTCATATTGCCAGAATGCGGCAGCCTCGTCCCTGACGGCCACCGGCTCTAACCTGCTGTGGTATACGACCATCGGTGGAACGGGTAGTACTACGGCTCCGACACCGGTCACCACCGGCACAGGATCCACCGACTACTATGTCACGCAGACCCCTGCCGGCAGTTGCGAGAGTTCCCCGACAACCGTTACCGTCACGATAAAGCCCGGCGCCACGGCGCCCACTGCCGTCTCTCCCACGTATTGCCAGAACGCTGTGGCTTCGTCCCTGACGGCCTCCGGGACCAACCTGCTCTGGTACACCACCGCCACCGGCGGTGCGGGCGATCCGACTTCGCCCATCCCTTCGACGGCTTCAACCGGTATGACCAGCTACTACGTTACCCAAACCCCCGCTGCGGGAGGCTGTGAGAGCCTACGCGCGGAAGTCGACGTCACTGTCAATCCGATTCCTTCGGCGGAATTCACCTGGTCGACGCCTTGCGAAGGGAAAGCCGCGACGATCAACGCTGCTTCAACGACAGCCGGCCAATATACCTGGGATTTCGGGAATGAGGCCACCGCCACCGGGTCCGGCGCAGGTCCCTACGAAGTGACCTGGGCAACCAGCAACACCTATACGGTAACGCTGACGACCACTGCTGGCCGCTGCCAGGGACAAACGCGACATCTGATAACCGTGTATCCCAATCCCAAAGTAGGCATCGCCGCGCCCACCATCCCGCTATGTCAGGGGAATAATATACCCCTGGAGGCCTCTGGCGCTTCCTATTACCAATGGAGCCCAGCCACCGGTCTGTCCGATGCCGGCATCGCCAATCCCATTGCCCTGTTACGAAGCACCATTCAATATACTGTCACGGGTACCGATGACAATGGCTGTTCGGCCACCGCACAGATCACCCTGGACATCAGTCCGGATTGCTTAGCCTATTATATACCGGATGCTTTTACCCCCAACGGGGACGGTAAGAACGACGCTTTTCGCGTAAAGACCGCGGATATTCCAAGATCGTTCAGCCTGATGGTCTTTAACAGATTCGGTGGGAAGGTCTTTGAAAGCTCGAACATCGGCAATGGCTGGAACGGCACCATTGGTGGCAATGCTGCCCCCTCCGGGGCATATGTATATGTCATGCAAGCCACGACCTCCGCCGGGGCCATCGTAAAAAAGCAGGGAACGATCGTCCTGATCCGATAGGCGTCGGCGTGAGCTGGCCCCCGGATGGGGGATGCGCAAAACGAACAGCCCCCTGTAGAAACAGGAGGCTGTTAACTGCTAAGGTCTACTTTACTATTGCTGAATTAATTTCCATTGCTGGTTATAGCTTGAATTGCTATACCATTGTTGCATCGATGAACCATTCGTGGTTTGACCACCCGTATCAAGACATTTTCCGGTAGTGAGGTTGACTACTTTATAATAACCACTTCCAACGGAAACAAGTGTCCAACGCTGGCTGTTGTTATTGCTCAAGGTCCGCTGCTGGACAACAGAGCCATCGGTGGTATTGTTGCCCACGTCAAGACATCCTTTTCCGGTAGCGCAACTTAAGGTATAATAGCCGGCGGTATAGCTCAGGTTCCATTTCTGATTGGAACTTGTGCCATCGGCCCATTGCGCTACCGTTGCGCTGTCCGTCGTGCTCCCCAGGTTGTCGAGGTTGAGGCCGCTAGAGCGGTTTTGCAGTTTAAATCTTCCATCGAGTATGGGCCCCTGCCATTTTGGTGCAGCAGTTAGCCCCCATGCCCACCTGTACATGTTGGCGCATCCCGGATTGACTTCCACGAGATTGTTGTTTGCCACATACCAGCGATAGGTATCGATATCGTTGACGCCTGACCAGGCAATAGACCCCATGGAATTGTCTTTTGTATAGGCGAGGGTTCCTGTCAGGAATGCCTGATCTTCATAGACTCCTGTATCCCACTGCCACCAGAAGCTGACATTTCGATAGGTCTCTACGCCAATTTCTGTCATTACGGTTCTTGCGGCATATGATCCCACTTTTCCTGATACGATATTATAGTAGCTTGACCATACATTATAAGACCCATAAAACCACCAATAACAATGCACCCCGAGATATTGGCTGGTCAGCCGGCTATCAGCCCCTACTGCGGTTACATCCGCAGCATATCCCGTTCCATCTAAAATACATTTTCCGGAAGCGGGACTTAGCTTAGTTAGAAAATTTGCATACAAATTGCACAAGTCGGTACTGGAATAATCTACCGGCTCATTGATAGGTTCATACAGTACGGATGCATTGTTCTTATACACCGTATCCACCTGTTGCCACATCGTATACCATTGCGTGGTGTCAGGCACATGATGGACGCTAATCGGCCAATAGCAAAGAATAACGCTGCATCCGTCTGCTACGATCGCATTGATGGCCGCCTGGTATACAGGCCAATAGGACGAGTTGCCGGCAGTCAGGGGAGTAATGGGCATTCGTATGGTCGTACCGCCGCTGACCTTTAAAGAATCGGCAATCCGCTTTCCAACAGCAGCCGCAGCCGTCGCGGTCGTTGTCGTGGTCAATCCGCTGGGTGTAACGACCCTCGAAGGGGCATCATTCCCATTGGGATCCGCCCAATTAATTCCCCGCAAAGAATTTGTGTTCGCAAGCAGGCTCCTGGGGGAAGTGGTGGAGCCCGCGCTGGTCATTACAGCCGTTTCCTTTCTGGAACAGCCGGCTAATAGAACAAGGCAGAAAATTACCTGAATTAGAGGATTTCGTTTCATATGACTGTGGTTTGATTTGACGATATGGGGGGGCTAGTAGCCTGGGTTGTTGGGCAACAGTTTTTTATTGATATCAATATCGCCTTGAGGAACAGGCCACAACCATCCTTTGGAAGCATCGAAATTCCTCGTTTCCATTTTGATCTGGCTAAATGTCCACGTTGCCGGGCTGGAAGGGTCTGACAGTAAGGATTTATCGTAGCCATATACATCGTGTACCAGGGAGACATCCTGCCATCTTAACATATCAGCATAGCGCGTTCCTTCGTTATAGAACTCCACTCGCCTTTCATGACGTACGATAGCCCTGAGCTGATCCTGGCTCAATCCTGCTCCTTCAACAGATTCCACCGTTGGCATATTCACCCTGGCCCTGACCTTATCAATCAACGTATAAATTTCCTGATCTGTACTGCCGGATTCGATCAGCGCTTCTGCCCGCATCAGGTAGATATCTGCATACCGCATCAGGATTGTGTTAAGAGAATTATTATTAATATCTGCAATACCAATACTGGCATATTTACGGGGCCGGGCGCCACAAGGTACCTGGTCAAGGGCAGGTATGTAGGTGGTTGAACCGAATGCCGAACCCGGCAACACCACCGACGCTGCTAATCGCGGGTCACGATTCTTAAAAGGATTTTGGGCATCATAGCCTGAAGCTGCATTGGCAATAGCCAATCCACTGGTCATGTAATAAGAATTGATCAGATCGGCTGTGACATTCGCCGTGGGCCAGCTACTAAGCGATAGAGCTGCCGAAGGCCATGGTTGAGGTTGCGTGGTAGGTATATATTGGATATCAAAAATGACTTCTATATTATCTTCGTGGGCTTCACTGAACAGGCCCGCATAGTCGGAATACAGATCGTATGTTTTCAGGTTCATTACATCCAGGGCCGCCTGTGCAGCGTCGGTCCATTTTTTGTTATACAGCAGCACTTTTGCCTTATAGGCAAGAGCAGCTCCTTTGGTAGCACGTCCCACATCCGATCCTGAATAGGAAGCAGGCAGCGCTGCAGCTGCATTCGTAAAGTCTGTAAGAATTTGAGTCAGCACATCGCTTTTTGCAGTTCTGGATACATAAGCGTCCGACAATGCCAACACATCTGTAATAAGCGGTACATCTCCGAAATAAGTGATCAGGTCGGTATAAGCATACCCTCTCAGGAAGATAGCTTCGGCGGACATGCTCTTTTTGACATCATCACTTACGGTTGCCTTGCTGATGTCCTGAAGAAATTCGTTGGCTCTTGCGATAATGGTATAATCCTGCGTCCATTTGGCGTAGGGCCCCCAACTGGATGAGTTGGTAAGCCATTCGCCAATTTCTTTTGATCCCTGCCATGAATCCTGGCAGTAACCATTATCGGACATATAATCGAACTGATAAAAATGTCCGGGAGTCGCATTTGGCTGAAGAGCATTATAGATGCCTATCAGGGCCATTTTGCACTGTGTCTCATTCTGATAGAACGTAGAAGGAGATAGCCTGTCCTCTGGCGTTTTATTCAAAAGATTCTTTGAACAACCACAGAAAGACGATATTACAAAAAGGGAAAGAATGATTTTATTTATATTTTTCATGTCTGGCTCTTTAAAAGTTAACATTTACACCCATTGTCATTACCCGAACCTGCGGGAAAGCTTCAGCCCTGGTCTGATCCACTGTTTGTTCCGGATCGAATCCTTTAAATTTCGTAATGGTAAAGGCATTTTGCATATTCCCATACACCCTGAGGGATTTGATGCCGGCTCTGGAAAGGATCTTTGGACTCAGGGAGTAGCCCAGTTCGATGTTTTTCATACGTAAATAAGAGGCATTTTCCATATAAAAAGACGAATGAATGTTATTCCGGACGCCGTCTAAGGTCAGTCTGGGTAACGTATTGGATGGCTTCTCAGGTGTCCATCTTCCCTGCCACCAGGAGCCCATATTGGCGAAACCGCTGAATGGAGTAGCGATCTCATAGTACGTATACCCCTGAATGCCCTGGACTCCTTGTAAGAATACACCCAGGTCAAATCCTTTCCATTCCACATTAAAAGTGAAGGCATAAGTCAGGTCGGGAAACTGGCTCCCTAATATTTCCCGGTCATTATTCATGTCAACGACATTATCCTTACCTAAGTCCTTATACTTAATGTCCCCGGGTTGTGCTGTAAAGTCGGATACCTTAACCACTCCTGGTTTCAGCGTGTACGTTCGATTGGCATAGGGTATGGACGCATCGCTGTTATTTTGCCAGGTGAAATCCGAGATCTGGTAAATTCCGTCCATTTTGTATCCGTAAAAGGAATTGATAGCGGCGCCTACTTTTATGGCTTTAGGAGGATTAATCTGATCTGCAACATTCATCTTCGTTATTTTATTGACGATATGAGAGGCATTGACAGTTGCTCTTAATTTGATGCCATTCGAAAATTCTGTTTTGTAGGTTACAGAAGCTTCTATACCCTTATTCTGCACCTCGCCTGCATTTGCATAGGGCGCCGATTCAGCCATCGTAAGTGGTATGGGTTGAACCAGCAGTAAATTCCTGGTTCTCTTGTCAAAATAGTCGGCTGTAATTTCAAAATTCTTTTTAAGAACGATGTCTGCACCAAAGTCGAGCTGCTGAGCGGTCTCCCAGGTCAGATCCTTATTGGTCATAGCAGTAATAGCCACTCCGGAATTTAAGGTGCCGCCAAGCGAGTAGTTCTGGCCCGATGTTAAAATATCGCTTCCGTTGTAAAAATTATTTATATTTTGATTGCCTAACCTTCCCCAGGAAGCACGAAGTTTAAGATGGTTCAGCCAGCCCAGGTCTTCCATGAACCGTTCCTTTGATAGTACCCAGCCTCCGGAAAAAGAAGGAAATGTCCCCCACTGACGTCCCTGGGCGAACCGGGATGAGCCGTCTCTTCTGATGTTGGCTTCCAGCAGATATTTCCCATTGAATGCATAATTAACGCGTCCAAAATAGGAACGCAGTCCAAGATCCCAGCTGCCTGCATCATTTTTTTGTGTGGAAGGGTCTCCCAGACTGAGCACCCGTTGCGTGTTGTTGACAAAGTTAGAACGGTAGCCGCTTTCCCAATCATACTTGAACTCCTCTTCGGAATAACCTCCCAGGAGATTGATCTCATGTTTACCGAATGATTTATTGTACTTTAACAGGGAAGTCAACATTGTTTGAACATCCGTCTCATTTTTAACCGTTAAATCGGAAGCTAGATTGGTGGTAGTTCCATTTTCATTATACAAGGCCACGTTGGCATGAAAATTATTCCACTTAGTAGGGGTCACATTGTATCCATAGGTGATCTGTGCACTTAATCCGTTTAAGATCTTATATTCACCTTCTACCTGCCCGCTGAAATTGTAACGTTTTGTCAGCGCTGTACTGCCTTCTTTAATTTCACCATAGAAGTTGCGCTCTCCATTAACAGACACCCATTGCCCCGCCGCATTCCGCAAGGGGTGAATAGGCGCAAGTGTCGAGTACCACTCAGCACTCCACAGATCCGTAGGTTCATTTTTCACCCCAAGATTACCGGCTAATTTTCCTGAAATTCTCAGCCTTTTATCTTTTAAGAAATACGCATCGATATTTGACCGGAAGTCCGTCTTTTTATAACTGGTTCCTACAAGAACGCCATCCTGGTTCAAATGGCCAAGCATAAATGCATAGTTGATATTTTCATTCCCGCCTGTAAGACTGAGCCGGTGATTTTGAATAGGCGCCTTCCCATAGTATACTTTGAAATAATCGATGTCAGGGAACATCACATTATTATGTGCTGCATATTTCTGAATGGTAGAATCGGCATAGATAGCGTTACCTCCTGAATTTATAGATGCCTCATTATAGAGCCTCGTATAATCTACGGAGTTTAAGACGTGTGGCAGCCTGCTTGGATTTTGGGTGCCGAAATAGGCGTTATAATTGACCCGTAAATTACCGGCAGAGCCTTTTTTAGTAGTAATCAGAATTACACCATTGGCGGCCCTGCTGCCATAAATGGAAGAGGAAGCGGCATCTTTCAACACAGAGACGGATTGGATGTCGATGGGATTAACATCGGTCATACTTCCCGGAAATCCGTCAATTAATATCAAGGGAGAATTATCACCGAATGTACCTACACCGCGTACGTCGATTACAGCGCCGTCATCTCCGGGCTTGCCTGAACTTTGCAGTGCATATACCCCTGAGACGGTCCCCTGCAGGGCCTGACCGGAATTGGTCAAAGGCCGTGTTGCCATATCTTCCATTTTAACGACTCCGACCGATCCGGTTAAATTGGCTTTCTTTTGCGTACCATAGCCTACTACTACTATATCGCTCATGGATGCTTTAAGGTCATTTAAAAAAATGGAGAGGTTAGAAGTCTTCGTCACTTTTACCTCGATTTTCTGGTAACCGACATAACTGATTTCCAACACATCCCCCAGCTTTGCATTAATGTTGAAATTGCCTTTTTCATCTGTGGTCGTTCCTGTTCCGGTGCCTTTTATCACGACTACTGCTCCGGGAACAGGATCCCCGTTTTTGTCAAGCACTTTTCCACTCACTCCTGTTTCGGGGGCAATCGACTTTGGTTCTGTGGTGACATCCTTTTGAGGCGGTATTACCGTAACAATGTTTTTCGCCCATTCAAAAGAGGCGCCTGATTGTTGGCTTATCTCGGAAAGGAGTTGTTTTAACCCGAGTTTCTTATTCGATACTTCCACCGGCGCATTTATATTCAACTCGGCAGCATCATAAGCGAATCGTACACTCGTTTGCGCTTCTACCGCAGTAAATAGCGTCCCTAAGGTAAAATTCTTTTTATTGAGCTTAATAGTAGCGCTGATTGGATCCTGATCGTTACCGTCATCACCGGCTTTGGCATTGTTGTAAAGGGAAATCGTTAGCATCAGGAAAAGTATATGCAATACTTTCCCTCTGAGCAGACAAGATGTACTCATGGCAGTTGTTTTAGGCGTTAGAATTTTAGTGAATCGTTATTACATTTCCATTGGTTGCATAGGAAAGTTTTTTTGACAAGCAAATACTTTTTATTATTTCTTCAGGAGAAGTATTGGTAAAGACTCCTTTAAATTTGAACTCCGTTTTAGGACTTTGGTTTATTAACCGAATATTGTAAAGCTTATCAAATCTGTCAGCTATTTCGGTAAAATCGGCATTCTTAAATACAACAATGCCCTGTTGCCATCCTGTTTCCTCCTCTATATCATATTTCGTTTCTTTAAGCGAAAAATTAGCATTATTAAAAACACCCATTTCGGAGGGAGTCAATACTAAAGCCTCACCTAACACCTGCTTATTTACAGGGTCGCTGATCCTGTCTAATCTGACCTTACCGGTGATCAATGCCACCTTTGCCTGGCTTTTATTCGGGTAACACTGCATATTGAAAGATGTGCCCAGTACAGTGATAGCCAGATTCTTGCTGATCACATGAAACGGATGCTTAGGGTCATTCTGTATCCGGAAGTACGCTTCGCCAGTCAATTGCACTTCCCTGGAGGACCCCGTAAATTTTGAGGGATAGGTTAACTTACTATCGGCATTCAAGGCTACTTCCGAGCCATCCGGCAGCGTGATTTTTGCACGTTCGCCTTTGGGCACATATTTTTCTATCTGCATCACATTTGCCGACTCACCGGAAAGAGTGCCCCCCTTATTCTGGTGCAAGGCCAGATACAGAACGGAACCTGCTATTACGACGAAGAATGCTACGACGCCGATGATTCTTCTTTTTAGTTTTCGTACTTTATGACTGTTATCAAGGGTATATATATCCGGTTTTTCAGTGTTGTTGTTGTCCTGGAAAAAAAAATCATCCAGGGAGAGGTTATTTAATGCCTGGGCAAATCGCTGCTGTTCTTTCTGAAATTCAGATTCAGAAACCCGCACGGAAAAGGCATCGATATAATTGTTAGCCGATATAACTACGTCCAGCTTTTCGGGATGAAGTCCCAGCCATTCCGTCCAAAATTGAATATCTGCCTCATTTTCTCTGAAATAATAGCGCAGATACGACTCATCCGTAACAAAATCTTCAACGCCGTATGATAAATAGTCTTTCATTCCTTCATTGCTTACTAACATGACGGAAGAACAGGAATTTTTTACCGTAAACTTTTTAGATTTTTTTAAGAAGGATGCCTGACGGAGAAATAATGCCTGAGGCGTTCAACTGCCTCATACATGCGGTTGTAGATTGTACGAGGTTCACAACCAAGAAGTTGTGAGATTTCTTCGTAATTTTTATTTTCAAAAAAACGTAAACGTATCAGCTCTTTTTGTTTAGTGGTTAGATGCGAGAGAGCCTCTTTAAGGGTTTGCCTGGTTGCTTCCTGCTCCTGGAAGGCAATAATGACTTCCTCATAGGGGAATTCATGTTCGGCATCTATTCTTAAGAGGGCGGTTTGAAGCGGAGACTCTTTCTTCAACGCATCGATCACCTTTCTGCGAACACAGGTATTGAGGTATCCGCCAACAGAAGTTACAGAGGGGAGTTTGTCGCGATTGACCCAAATACTGATGAATGCTTCGTGAATACTGTCTTTTACCATTTCGCGATGGGTACAAACAGCGAAATTGGCTGAAAAGAGGTACTGATAAAATGAATTATACAACTCTTTTAATGCGTTAGCATCACCTGCACGCATGCAGTTCCAAAGCTCATTAATTCTGGATATTTGCAATTTTAATAGTATGGCAAGCCGAATAATAACTGTCAAATTAGCATTTATTTTGATTTCATCAAATTTTTTTTCCCGATTACCTTTATTGTCCACTAAAAGGAGGGCCAGCCTGGTCTCAGGGAAATTGGTAGAATAGTTGCCCCATGCGGGGCAACTATAACAAGACTGCTGAATAAGGTTACTTATTTCAAGGCCTCCCTGATCACAACCGCAGCCTGCAGGATAGCCGTTTTAACCGCGGGAACATGCGCTAAGGGATTCAATAGGCCATAGTCATGTATCAATCCTTCGTAGCGGGTCAGGGTTACAGGCACGCCTGCTTCATCCAGCTTGCGGGCATAGGCTTATCCTTCAAGGGTGATCCCGTCCTGGCCTCTACCTTTTCTAATTGCAGGTACTGGTTGGAATTTATAAAAAAGAGACTGTTCTTTTTTGTCACGAATTGCGAAAAGTCCACTGTAAGCGTATAACCCGCCGGAAGATACAGCACCTTTAAATATTGAGCATATTGGGCGCCATTTATGGAATCGAAATTGACCTTGTCAATTTTTACAACTCCGAATTTCTTGTAATTGAATTCAAAATAGGATTCCATGATTTGCTGCGGCAAAGATATCCAGACAATTGGGAATTGCCGTAAATTTATTGGGTGAATCCTCAGATACCTTTCGATTTTATCCTTGACTACCTGCTGCCGATCGAGACTACCGTTAAGCCTTTCTTCGGCATGTTCGCCGTATATTCCGGCGAAAGGCTGCTGCTTATGCTCCGGGAGCGGGATAATCAACCGGAAATGAACGGGATCTGGATCGCCACCGCCAAGGGCTGGCAGGAAAGCCTGAAAAAGGATCTACCCGGGCTCCGTACGTTTTCCGGGCTGAAGGAAAAGGATTCAGGTGCGGGGTGGCAACTAGTCTCAGTGGCGGCAGATGATTTTGAGGAGATGGCGATCAAGGTCTGCGAACTGATCGCCCGCCGGGATCCGCGTATCGGGAAGATTCCTCCGCTAAAGAAAAGAAAGAGACCGAAATGAATGCGGGCGGTTATTCAGCATGCAGGAACAGACATAGAGGAAGATGAGGAAAAAGGCGGTCATGTCCACCGTGAGCCCGATGATATTGAGCAGGGAAAAGCCCCTGTACCTCAGACGACAGCCCTATTTCGGAAATGCCTTCAGCAGACCATACAGCATTAAATTGGGGTCTTGATAGTATCGCTCCAGACTCAGCCTGACGACGACGAGGTCTCTAGACGGGATGACAAATACAAATTGGCCGTCGTAGCCCTGGCAGGAAAAACAGTCGGCGGGTACATTAGGGAGATTGCGCCAGCCGGGAGAATCGATTCTGCCAGTCGCATTGACCCACCAAAGCGCTCCATACTCGCCACCAAAGTTCTCGTAATTGTGGACCCCCGAAGGGCTGGCCGTCCACTGGACCCAGCCTTCCGGTAGCAATCGTTCACCATTCCACATGCCGTCATGGAGGTACAAGAGCCCGAAGCGGGCCCAATCCCGGGCCGTGGCGTAGGAATAGGAGCAGCCGACAAAAGAACCGGATGCATCGGGTTCGAGGAGAGCATGCTGCATCCCTATTTTATAGAACAGCTGATCATAAGGAAACCGGTAATATTCCTGGTCACCAAGGCGGTCGCGAACCAACCGGGAAAGGATATTTGCGTTGCCGTCTGAATAGTGATAGACTGTGCCTGGTGTATGTTTTAACGGCAACTGTTTGGCAAAGGCGGCCATGTCCTTTTCCCTAAATAGCATATTGGTTACATCGCTTGGCCCAAATGGAAACCACCAAAAACGCTGGCCGCTGGTCATCTGCATGAGATGGGTCCAGGTGATCTTCCGGCGGTCATCATGTTGCCATTCGGCAATGGGTATAGGTGCCTGGATATCCAACCCTTTTTGCCGGACCATAATGCCGATGAGGGCATTCATAATGCTTTTGGTCATGGACCAGCCCAAAAGGGGCATCTGCGCTGTGAATCCGGGAGCATACCTTTCCGCAACGATCTGCCCTTTGAATATGACGATAAATGCCCTTGTGCCCCATTCCTGCTTGTGTACTGTATCGTAGAAAGCTGCGTCAACGGCAGTCTGCAGCTTTGCCGTATCAATACCCGTTACCAGCGTATCGACCAGCCGGTCACCTTGCGGCCAGGGTAGGTTATCTTGCGACACAAGGGGAGGGGCAGCTAGGACGATGTGTTGCCGGCGCAACTGTTCCCCCGTTATCCCGCTGAGAAGGGTGGCACCCAGTCCTTTCCGGTAGATTGCCTTTCTTCTGGCCATTCCGAGGATAGAAGCAGTGACGGAACTGTCACGGATATCCACCTGGATGCTCGCTAAGTTGAAAGGGAAGCTGACAAGGTCCTCGTTTTTTACATCGGCGGGGTTACGACCCGAGACAAAAACGGCTGAACACGTGGCTTTAGCGCTCCACCCGGTAATAATAGGGAAATAAGTCCAGCAATAGAAAAGGAAGGCCAGGAGCAATAACATAAGGAAAACCTGCAGCGTGCGTCGAATGTTTTTTTTCAACATGGTCAAAAGGGGTGTTGATGGACTTTCTTTAGACACCTGAAATGTGTTATTCCATATGGACAGTGACGGAATTTATGATTATGACTCCCCAAGTCCTGGCCAATGGATAGAAGTCGATATAGTTGAATACTTTGCCAACAGAGATAATCCGGATAGCCGCGTTATTGAATAACTTAGGTCCAATGAAAATCACTCCCTCTTGCCGGCAACACCTGCTGAAGGCGACCCTGCCTTTTCTTTTGGTCAGCGGACAACTTCTCCTGATCGGCGGACCAATAATCGCCCAGCCGTCCAGCCGTTGGGTATATCCCGGCAAGGATGGAAAACTAGTCTATTCCACCACCCCTACCGGTGACCGGATCATGGACTTTTCCTATGCCGGCTATATGGGGGGAGGCGTAGCTCTTCCCACGGGTGTCCCGGTACGACGGACCCTTCATCCCTCCGGCGGTCCGGATGATACACAACTGATCCAGGCTGCCATTAATGAAGTGGCGGCAATGCCCCTTGAGAACGGATTGCGGGGAACTATTCAACTGACAGCCGGCTCCTTCACCTGTTCCGGCACCCTCTACATCCCTGCCAGCGGCATCGTGCTGAAGGGCAGCGGTAGCGGGACCGGCGGCACGACCATTCATATGACGGGGAGCCGACACGCCGCGATCATGATCGGCACCGGCACCCGCCAGATACCTCCCGGTGAGACCGAGTCATTACCCGCTTCACAGGAATTTGAAGAGAAAGGGACCAGCATTACCGACTCCTACGTACCGGCCGGATCAACCACCTTTACGGTAGCTGATGCCACAGGACTGGCAGCAGATGACCAGATCGGTATCATGAGACCGGTAACAGCAGCCTGGATACATTTTATGGGCATGGACGACCTCAACCGCAACGGCAAGCCCCAGACCTGGATCGGGAAGAACAGCCGGCTGACCATGCAACGCAGGATCGTCGCTATCTCCGGCAATAAAATTACTATCGATATTCCTCTGGCGGATTCATACGATGCCGGTTATCTGAATCCGCCGGGCATGCTGGTCCGGAAAGCCAACCCTTCCTCCCGCATCAGCCAGGCCGGCGTAGAGCAATTGCATATTCAATGCCCCCCGCTGGAGATAGCCTATGGCGATGCCCCTTATTCCGGTATACGGATAGCGGGGGACGATTGCTGGGTACGGGATGTCTATTGCGAAGAGACCATGAATACGACGACCCTCGCCGGCAATCGCATCACTATGGAGAAAGTCGTTGTGACGCATACTTATCCGAACCTTGGCGCCTCCAAACCCACTGATTTCAGCATTGAAGGGAGCCAGGAACTGCTTGACCGTTGCGCCAGCACGGGCGGTAATACTTATTTCGTCTGGACTGCCAGCCTCCGGCCCGGGCCCAACGTGCTGTTGAATTGTACCTTCCGCGGCCATGGGAGCAGGATCCAGCCACACCAACGCTGGTCCACAGGGCTACTGGCAGATAATTGTACCGTACCCGACGGCGGGATCGACTTTATGAACCGGGGCGTCGCCGGCTCCGGCCATGGGTGGACAATGGGCTGGGCCGTAGCGTGGAACTGCATCGCCAAAACATATGTTATCCAGAACCCTCCGGGGTCAGCCAACTGGGCTATCGGCTGCATCGGTACACGACAACAAACAGCCCGGCTCTTCGATACCGGTCCTATTCTTGCCGAAGGTGATTTTGATTCTCACGGGACCCCAGTAGCTCCTCAAAGTCTCTACCTGGCACAGTTAACCGAACGGTTGGGAAGGCAGGCGCTGAAGCATATCGGCTATGACGGAGATCCGGATAAACTGTTCACTAATAAATCCATACCGCCTCTTCCGCCTTTAAAAAAAGTGACAGACCCTGTCCTTGGAGAAGACCTGGCCCTTCACCGCCCTGTCAATGCCAGTAATGTCCGCAATAACGCCCGTGCCTTCGGCGCAGAGAAAGCCCTCGACGCCGATGAGCATACCTATTGGGCCACTAATGACGACAGCCCTGCCCCCACCCTGGAAATCGATATGGAAAATCCCGTAGACATCAACGCTGTTGAGATCGTCGAAGCGGCAGGAATGAGGCAGCGTATTCAGCAATATAAAGTAGAAGGGCAGGTGGGTAGCGACTGGAAATTACTCTCGGAAGGCACCGGCATCGGAGAACGTAAAGTGGACCGGTTCCCGAAGATGACCGTATGGAAGATGCGTCTGACGATCATACGTTCAGAGGGATTTCCTGCGATCAGTAAGGTGGGACTCTACCTGGCGGCGGAAACAACCGGGCAGTCCATCAAAGCCCGGGATTCGGGCCGGATCATTCCTGTCGGACGTTATGACCCTCTCTTCGATGCGCCCCCCCAAAATGTCCCCACCCCCAAAACTCCCGATGCACCTCTCGCCGGCAACGGTGACATCGGCATTACACTGGGAGGCGCTCCCGACTCACTCACCTTCTATCTGGGAAAGAACGATTGCTGGCGGGCTTACCCGGTATACCCCGGTGGAGGCATTGCGCTTCCGGGAGGGCTTACCCTGCTGCTGCCCGATCTTCGGTCAGCCACTTACCATGCCCGGGAAATAATGGATAAAGCCGCCATTGAAAGTGAATTTGACAAAGACAGCCTCCGTCTCTCTCTTCGTACATGGGTAACAGCTACTCATAATACCGTGCTCATTGAATGCACTTCCAACCTTCCTACCAAGGCTAAACTGCGGCTTTGGGCCAAGTCAGGCAATACTTCTGTCAATACTTCCGGCAACTCGGGCGGCATTTCCTGGGTGACCCGCTCTTTTGAAAATACGCCCCTGCTGGCATGGCCCTGTCATGTAGCTATCGCCATGAAGGTGATCGGTTCGCCTGTCGCAACAGACAGCACCGTCGACCTTCTTCCGGGGCATCCTGTCACGATCTCCCTTACGTTATTTACCAATTTCGATCGCAGTGACTGGAAGACGGCTGCCATCCATGACGCCGGGAAACTGACACCTGCACTGATCGGATCTATGCGACAGGAACATGAACAATGGTGGCAGCGGTTCTGGAAGCAATCCGACGTTCAAATAAATGACCCCTTCCTCCAGAAATACTACTACGTCTCACAATACCTCTTTGCCTGCTCGACAAGAGACGGTAAATTCCCGCCCGGCATCTGGGGACCCTTTATTACACAGGACTCCACGGCCTGGGGAGGAGATTATCATCTTAATTATAATTACCAGGCCCCCTTCTGGGCCGTTTATTCCTCCAATCGTATCGACCTGGCAAACAACTATGATCAACCTCTTCTGGACTACCTATCCGAAGGCAGAAGACTGGCAAAGGACCTCCTGAACATGCCTGGTATCTATTACCCTGTGGGCATTGGCCCCAAAGGTCTGGTCACGACACGCTGGCCTCTGACCCCGGAAGAAATGTACCAGCGATATGGCACCCGGGACAATAACATCGACCAGGGCTACAAATTTCTAGGCCAGAAGATCAATGCCGTCTTTGGTTCGGCTAATATGCTCATGCGTTTTTACAGTACTTATGATCCTGCTTATGCGGAACGCATTTATCCCTATCTCCTGGCATGCGCTGAATTCTGGGAACATTACCTGTCATTCGAGGAAGGCCGTTATGTGATCCGCATGGATCATTTTTATGAGATCATGCCCAACCTGCGAACGAATGGACAATGGAAGGACCGGCTGGGCGATTTTAATTCTACCCTTTCCCTGGGACTGGTGACCATGCTCTTTCGCGGTGTCCTTGATGTCAGCACCTGGTTGCAAAAAGATAAAGACCGGCGGCAGCAATGGCAGTATATACTTTCCCATCTCAGCAAATTCCCGGTAGGAGAGAAGGAGGGCAGGCTGAGCCTGAAAAGTAGGGAAAGGGGGCCGCAGGATGCAGCGGTACAGCCTGAAGGATTGAACAGGGTCGCCATACATGGACTGATCCTGCCTGGCGGTGTCGCAGGACCCTGTACAGACTCCGCTTTCAACCGGATATTATTAAATGATGTAGCCCATTGGACAGAGAGAATGAAAGGCCCCGGTGAATGGGGTAATACCCTGGGTAATGGCATTGAGACCTGCTTCCCCGGCGCCGTCCGTGTCGGCTACGATCCGGCAGTCATTCTGAAACAACTGAAAGATCGTATTACCCTGAGCGCCCTCCCCAACGGTTGGATTACGCAGACCGGAGGAGGAATCGAGACCCTGGCGGCTGTCCCTCTTACCATCAATGAGATGCTCCTGCAAAGCTACGAGGGCATCCTGCGGGTCTTTCCCGTCTGGGACCATTTCCGGGATGCATCCTTTGATCAGTTGCGTGCCTATGGCGCCTTTCTCGTCAGCAGCCGGATAAAGGACGGGCGTGTGGAATTCGTCCGACTGATAAGTGAAAAAGGACGTCCCTGCCATATGGAGAACCCGTGGCCGGGAGAGAAAGTACAATTATTTCGTAATGGCCGTTCGTCTCAGTTGTTATCGGGTACCCGCTTTAATTTTGTCACCTCACCCGGAGAAAAGATTGGGCTGACTGCCGCCAACTCTGCGAAATTTGACATTCATTAAATAACTTCGCAGTATGGAAAATTCAAAACCAGCACCTATTACGAAAGGACCACAAGATGGGCATAACCTGTCAGTGGTCGGGGATACTTATCGCATTCTTATCACCGGTAAAGAGACAGGGGGTGCATTTGCTGCCATTGATATGCTCATACCTCCCAATGGTGGTCCGGGCCCTCATTCGCATGCAGGTTTCCAGGAGTCTTTTTATGTGATTGACGGTGAGATCGAGGTGAAATCAGAAGGGTCAACGTATACTGCCAAAAAAGGATCGTTTGTCAATATCCCGAAAGGGGGGATTGTGCATTGCTTTAAGAACAAGACGGATCAGATTGCACACCTTCTTTGTATGGTTGTTCCTTCCGGCCTGGAAGAATTTTTCATGGAAATAGGTCAACCGGTTGCCATTGGGTCTTTTCTTGCCCCTCCGCCGATGGATGAGGAAGCCATAAAAAAAATACTGCCGATCGTGGAAAAGTATGGGCAGAAACTTTTTCCTCCGGATTATCTGGGATGATACGATCGTTCTGGTAAGGCGGGAAGAGCATGAAAGGACTAAGATCCGCTGATAGCCGGTAATGGAGGTGTCTCCTGCCCTTGCCTGCGTTCCAGCAGCTTTAATAGCTGGTCCAGTTGCGGGAGAATGACAATCCTCGTACGTCGATTGGCCGCCCGCCCTTCTGGTGTATCATTGGCGCCCACTGTAATATATTCGCTGCGGCCGGCGGCTGTCATACGTATAGGAGATATATTGTATTCATTCTGCAGTATCCGGACCAGGGAGGTTGCCCGTTTGATGCTGAGGTCCCAATTGTCCAGCAATATGTCCTGTGGATAGGAAATACTGTCCGTATGCCCCTCGACCATGAATTCAAGATCGGGATAACCGTTCAATGCTCTAGCCATCCTGCCTAGTACTGTTCTACCCTTAGCTGCAACCGTATAGCTATTACTATCGCTGTTGAATAACAAGCTGTCAGAAAGGTCGATAGAGACGACGCCTTTCTCGATCTTTATATTGACATCCTGGGCTCCAAAGCTGCCCAGGGTTGCCTTCAGATCCATGACTACGACCAGGTTCACCGAATCACGGTGTGCGATGGCGGATTGCAGGTTCTGGATATAAATATCCTTAGGGCCCATGTTATCCATCGATTTCTTTATACTCTCTGCCTGGGCGCTGCTGAGGGCCGAGAGGGTCTGCAACTGCTTCCTCAGTTGCGTGGTATTTTCTTTAGTGGCGGTCAATTGAAGGTTCAGGTCATTCGCCTCGTTCTGCAGCGATAATTTCTGCCTGACCAGGTCATTGTTAGCATCCTGGCAGGTTTTCAAGGTGCGTTGTGACCATGTATACAGCGAGTCGTTTTTTTGCGCCTCTTGCTGCATGGCTTTAAATTTCCCGGTGCTGACACAGGATAGTACGGTGAACGGCAAAATAATAAGATAGAAATGGACTGGTCGCATAAAAAGGGTTTAAGATTGGGGTAAAGATAATAATCTAAGGCGAAAAAAAAGACCGTCTGAAAAGGGGAAAGTTTCAGACGGTCCTGGTGAAATTCATCTGCTACATAAAATGCGTTGCCGCCAGTATCCCGTGGCTGTTACCACGGATGATATAAATGGCTAGCGGGTCGCAGTTGAATTGGATATTTCCGTTCAAATCGTGAGCCCAGATAATCGGCCCTCCGCCGGCATTGCCGGAGAGAATGATCGATCCCTGGTCGGCATCGGATAGCCAGTAGCCCTTCGTGGCAGGGGTAGGCAGCGTAGAAGATGGCAGTGTGATGGTAGCGGTTGTGCTGTTGACGACAACGACCGATACCCTGACCGGTGCAGGATGTATCGGGCCATTATCCGGATCGATATAATAAAGGGTGAGGGTATAGGTAGCTGTAGACAGCCTACTGTTCATACAGGTACCTGACAGGGTAATGACATTCCCGGTGTTGGTTAGAGTCTGGGAGATGCAAGGTTGGGTTAATGCGAGGCCCAGCAACGTGAACAGGACCAACAGGGGAATTTTAACTGATCTCATAAATAAAGGTTTAAATGAAAAATAGAAAAATTATCAGGAGCGATAAACGCATAGATAAGCTTGTTATGATCACGCTGAATGGCTGAAGCTAAATCTATAAATTTTAGTTTGAACAAAAAATAGTTTTGCCTGCTATAAGAATTTCATAATGGTAAAATCTTATGATCAGATTATTTTTTTTTGGTATAAAGACCCCGTTTCCGCTATAAGCGCTGCCATCAGTTCATCTGCTTTGGTATGCCTGAGATTAACAGCGTTCTGCCCTGACCAGAAATTAATCATATCGGTTTTACCCTGTTCCAGTGCGGCTGCTCTTAAAGGTCCCATCAGTCTTGTTTGCAGTGGAAAGGGCAGTACTTCGGTCTCATAGCCGATTTCTTCCGAGATCCGGTTACGGATCATCCTGCCCATCCGGCCGGTTAATGATTTGGAAAGTACGGTATATTTAGTTGCATCAGAAAAAAGCCTGGCTTTGTGAAGGGGTGTTGCGTTGGACTCATCTGTAGCTAAAAAAGCTGTTCCAAGCTGCGCTGCGTCTGCTCCTAAGGTTAAGGCGGCTGATATACCCCTACCATCTGCTATACCACCTGCTGCAATGACAGGCGTCGTTAGTTTGGCTTTCAGTTGCTGGATGAGAGCAAAAGTTCCGGTTAACGAATCCTGTGCCGGACGCAGGAATGATGGCCGGTGCCCACCGGCTTCAAATCCGGCAGCAACAATCGCATCCACTTTTGCTTCTTCCAAGGCTAAAGCTTCATCAAGGGTGGTAGCTGCTCCAACGGTGACAATACCTATCCTTCGGCATTCATCCAATATCTCTTTCGGTGGTATCCCAAATATGAAGCTAAACACAGCGGGGCGGATTTGGAAGATCGCTTCTACCTGTTTCATGAATTTTGAGGGAATGTGGGTGTCCAGGTCTGGCATGGGGATATTCAGTTCATCGAAATAGGGCTTAAACAGGGTTGCTACTTTTTCCAGGCTGCCAGTGGGGTAACTGTTCAAACGATCATCAACATCGGAAACCCATAAGTTGATATTATAAGGCTTATCCGTTTTTGCCTTAATAGCTTTGTCTGCTTCAAGTATCTCTTCTGCGCTGAGGGTATAAGCTCCAAAGCTGCCCAGGCCGCCCGCGTTGGATACGGCGGCTAAAAGTTCAGGCGTTGAAAAGTTGCCACCCATGGGGCCCAGCAGGATGGGGTATTTGATGCCTAAAAGTTCGGTTATTTTGGTTCGATGCCACATAATTCAATTATTTATGATTTGACAGCACAAAGGACGGAATGAAACTTCAGATGTTTGCGTGACGTATATCACATTCTGCGGGGCTATTTATGGGAATTGTAAAGTCTGCTTAACGTTTCCCTGGAAACACCCAGGTAAGCGGCAATCAGGTGCTTGGGGACGAGGTTATAAAGCTGGGGATATAATGTCATTAGTTCTTCATACCGGGCTGCGGTATCGTTGTTCATGAATGACAGCAGCCTTTTTTGGGAAGCCAGATAACCCCTGTTGGTCCGCCAGCGAAAAAAATGCTCAACCTGATGCAATTCGCTGCAGACCTTCTCCCGGTCATGATTGGAAAGGCAAAGTACCTCCGAATCGGTAATGCAATCGATATGGATGCTGGCCCTGGTATGATTATATAAGGCGCCGTAATCAGATGTCCACCAGGTTGGCATTGCAAATTGCAGAATATACATTTTGACGTCGTCGTTGATAAAAAATGCCTTTAAACAGCCGGAAACTACAAAGTACTCATTATCTACCTTGTCTCCTTCGGTGATAACGGCCTGCCCTTTTTGAAAGGATTGGGGTTTAAAATGTGAAAAAAAGTAATCGAATTGCTCATCTGTTAAAAGAGCTGTTTTGGCTATATGTTGTTTTAATATTTCTTTCGCTTCCAAGATGGTAAATTATATGGCTTAAAGTTAGCACAAAAGCTAGTGATAACTGTCGACTTCGATGATAGCATCGGCAAAGGCCTGGGGGGCTTCCTGGGGCAGGTTGTGGCCGATGCCACCCTGGATGGTCCGGTGCGTATATTTACCTGAAAATTTGTTCCGATAGGATGCCGGATCCGGGTGCGGCGCACCATTGGCATCGCCTTCAAGGGTGATCGTGGGCACGTTGATCACCGGACCTACGGCAAGCCGCTTTTCCAGATCGTCGTACTGTGGTTCGCCTGCAGCCAGGCCTAGCCGCCAGCGGTAATTATGAATCACGATGCTGACGTGGTCCGGATTGTCAAGGGATGCGGCGCTGCGATCGAAGGTGGCCGTGTCGAAGTTCCACTTCGGCGAAGCCGTCTCCCAAATGAGCTTTGCAAAATCGCGCCGGTATTGGTCGTAGCCAGCCCGGCCCCGTTCCGTGGCAAAATAATACTGGTACCACCAGTCGTGCTCGGCTTTTGGCGGCAGCGGGTGTTTGCCGGCTGCCAGGTTGGTCGTCAGATAACCACTCACGGAGACCAGTGCCTTGCAGCGTTCCGGCCATAACGCCGCGATGATGCCGGCCGTCCGCGCTCCCCAGTCAAAGCCGGCGAGGATGGCCTTGCTGATCTTAAGCGCATCCATCAGGGCGATGATATCGACGGCGACGACCGCCTGCTGGCCATTCCGGAACGTTGCCCCTGAAAGAAAACGCGTTGTCCCGTAACCGCGCAGATGGGGAACGATCACCCGGTAGCCCTTCGCCACCAGCAAAGGGGAGACATCGGCAAAGCTGTAAATATCATAGGGCCAGCCGTGCAGGAGAATTACCACTGGACCGTCGGCGGGGCCGGCTTCCGCGTATCCGACATTCAGGAGACCGGCATCGATCTGCTTCAATGGGCCGAATGGGGTGTTCGCCCCCTGCCTGATCCTGGTCGAATCTGATGGGTTTACCTGGCCGGATGGTGCGTTCGCGGGACCGATCATGGCGAGCGGTCCTGCAGCAAGGGTCATGGCCGTAGCGCCCAAAAAGCGGCGGCGATCGTATTTGAATTTTTCTGACATGCTTTCTCTTTAATTAGGTTTTTAGATCGATATTCCGCAAAGGTATTCCTTACAGCGGGTTACTTCCAACTACTAAACAGGTAAGTGGACTAAGTTGACCGTGAACCGGGCATTTTAAAACCTGAAAACCGAATTTTCAATAATACTACCCCTTTTCCTTCCGGGAATATATGTCCAGGAAACCTACTAACAGGGCCAAAAGGAAGCTGGCAATAGAAATGATATACAATAAACTTAATGAAAATTGTTCTTTAGAATGGCCTTTAAAGAACATAAATAATGGGAACAGATAAGGAGAATAGAGGTGTCCGTTGACCCATTTTCCTAAGAGCAGACACCCAATGAGCATGCCTAGTCCCGTCCCTACCGGTATCATGAGATTCCTGAACCGTACACTCAGCCAATATTGAATGGCGCTGATTGCCAGAATGCCCGTATATACTCTTATAGAAATAGTGAGCATTTGCTCCCAGGGTATGGGAAGCCTGTAGAAACTGTGTACCTCTTTGTACAGGAATAACAACGTGCCGGCAACCAGGTAAAATAAATTGAAGCATGCAAAGAAAAGAATGATCATCGCCTGAACCACTATAAACTTTGAAAAGAATATATCAGCATAGGACCTTGGTAAAGCATAAACCTGTTTCCACGCGTTATTCCTGTACTCGGTTTGTGCGATCGAGTTATTGAGCAAAATGACGTACATAGGCAGCAGCACTGCTGCTGTGTCCTGCCAATTGATCATCAGGAAAAAATGCCAGGGATCGCGATGCATCATAATGCCATACAATTCGGCACTTACCATGCAGGAAATAATTTTCATGACCGGTATTAAGGATGCTGACAGGACGGTAAGCCAGAGAAGAGACGTATGCTTGTATTTTAACCATTCTGTCTTTATACCCACTAGAAAGGAATGCTTCATATATTATGTCGTTGTTATTTGAACAAATAATGCCTCCAGGTCATTTTGTTGAGGTAAAGTACCCTGAAACAGCAATTTCCCCTCATGGATAATCCCTATATCGGTGGCTATCTTTTCCACTTCAGCTAATAGGTGACTGGATACCAGGATAGTTTTCCCAAATTCCCGGTTTAGCTGTAGTAACAGGTTTCTCATCTCGATGATCCCGTTCGGATCCAAGCCATTTGCGGGCTCATCCAATATCAATAGTTCCGGATTATGCAACAGGGCAATAGCAATTGCCAGCCTTTGTTTCATACCGAGCGAATAGTCCCTGGCCTTTTTACGACCTGCCCCGGTCAGGCCAACCATATCCAATACTTCATTCATTCTCTTTTGTGGGCATCGGTAAGTAAGCCGGTAGATCTCCAGGTTCTCCCGGGCGTTAAGATGCAGATAGATCGAGGGTTGTTCAATTAAGGAGCCGATTTTTTCAAGGGCTCTGATCCTGTGTCTATTAAAATCTTCTCCGAAAACGCGAATATTCCCGGATTGGTTTTTCAGCAATCCTACAATTAATCGCAATGTGGTCGTTTTTCCTGCTCCATTGGGTCCGAGAAATCCGTAAATGCTTCCGGTGGGGATCAACAGGGAAATACCATCCAAGACCTTTTGTTTACCGAAGTAATAAGATAAATTTTCAACCTGAACGATGTGTGAATTCATTATTGTGATTTTACTGACTGCACAAAATTGTCAATAACCGGCAACACAAAAAGTAAAATTCAACCAACCGGGTAAAGGGATCTATCAACAGCTCCCTGGGACGAATGAAGCCCTTGGCCGGGGGAATAATGATGTTGGTATAAGGCATGATTTCCCGGGGAGGATTTGTTCGGGAAACTGGCGCTCACTAACTTCAGGGTATGAATAAAAAGAAACTGGCGCTATGGCATATGGCATTTTGGCTGATAGCTCCGGCGGTAGTGATCCCCAATATGATTCGTGCAGGGGCAGGAAGCGCCATTCCTTATTGGATAACAGCGTATCTTTTTTATATTAGCTCTTTCTATGTCAATTTGTTTTTAATCTTACCCAGATGGGTCAGGAAACGTAAGATTTTCCCTCTTTTGTTAAGTTGGCTGGGCCTGATCGTTTTTTATACTATTGTTATACTTTTTATAAACCGGGCTTTTGGTGTATTTCAAAAAGGAAGCGCTGCTTTTAAAATCGGGGACTGGTTTTTCACTAGCTGTTCCTATATGGGTGTCTTATATTCCCTCAGTTTTTTCTACCGGTTCGCATTCGATTGGTTCCTGAATGACCGGGTGAAGCAGGAAATGGAGAAGAGCAACTTGAAGATTGAGCTCGCTTTCCTGAAATCACAGATCAACCCTCATTTTTTATTTAATACACTTACTAATATATACGTTCTGGCTTATCAGCAGTCAACCCAAACACCGGATGCAATCATGAGGCTATCCGAAATGATGCACTATATGCTGTATGAAAGTAGTGATGAGAGCGTGGCCTTATCTAAAGAAATTCATTATATAGAGCAATTAATGGCGTTGCAGCGGCTGAGGGTGAACGGCCCGATGTCCTTTGATTTCTCTGTGACGGGGGAAGTGGACAATTACCAGATAGCTCCTTTGTTACTCGTCAATTTTGCCGAGAATATCTTCAAGCATGCCGTTCTTAATGATGATAATGATCCTGCCGTTATGCACCTGACACTGGAGGAAAAGAAACTATCCTTATATTGCCGGAACCGGATCAATAATGTGTTGAAGGATAAAGAAGGCGGCATAGGATTAGTTAATATTAAAAGAAGGATAGAACTGCTATATCCGGCGAGGCACCATTTTAAGATCGATTCAGATGCTATTTATTATAGCACCCATTTAACTATACAATTTGACTAATATGCCGATACTTCAATGCCTTATAATAGATGATGAACCCTTGCCGCTGGCGCTGCTTTCCGATTATATTAATAAGACACCTTACCTTCAGTTGGCAGGCGCCTATACGAATCCTTTGGATGCATTAATGGCTGCCCAGCAGCAACCGATTGATCTGATCTTCCTCGATATTCAGATGCCGGAACTGAACGGCGTACAATTTATGGAATTGATAAATGGAAAATGCAAAGTGATCTTTACGACGGCCTATCCCAACTATGCTTTGAAAGGGTATGACCTGGATGTATTGGATTATTTATTAAAACCCATTTCTTTTGAACGTTTTTTGAAAGCAGCCGGTAAAGCGATGCCTGTGTCTCAGGCTGAAAGAGCATTATTCGTAAAAGTCGAGCATAAAATTATTAAGATATCTCTTTCCGAAATTCAATATATAGAAGGATTAAAGGAATATATTGCCATTCACACATTGGATAAGAAGATCATTACATTGCAAAGCATGAAAAAAATGGAAGAGGTGTTGCCTCCTGCTCAGTTCCTGCGAACCCATAAATCATTTATTGTCGCTCTGGATAAGATTGATTCTGTTGAACGAAACAGGATATTTATTAAAAAAAATATTATTCCTATTGGGGATACTTACAAGGAGCCTTTCTTTGCTGTGATCAATGATAAAAATCTTTTATAGAGGGTGGTATATGGTGCTGTATTGGGCCGGCTTAAACCGTCTTTTTCAAAGTGATCACCGTGATTTCCGGCCAAATGCCCAGGCGACCTGAAAATGCCAAAAATCCGAAGCCGCGGTTGACATACAGGTAACGATTCTTTTCATTTGCCAGGCCTGCCCAGTCAAGGTAGCGGTATTCTACCGGGCTCCATCTGAACTTATCGGTTTCCACCCCAAACTGTGCCCCATGCGTATGGCCGGACAGGGTTAAATGAATCGTTGTCGGATTATACCTTATTTTTTCTTCCCAATGGCTGGGGTCATGCGACAAGAGGATCTTAAAGGCATCTTTATCTACGCCCTGCAATGCTCTATCAATGTCACCGAGCTGGATAAAACCGTGACCCCAGTTTTGTACGCCAATAAGGGATATTTTTTGCCCGTCCTTTTCAAGCTCTACATTTTCGTCAAGCAATAAATGGTAGCCTAATGTTGTATGATGTCCCTTTAATTTATCGAGATTAGCTGCTTTTTCTGCTTCGCTGTTCCATTCGATATAGTCACCATAGTCATGGTTCCCGAGAATAGAAAATTGCCCGTAAGGGGCTTTCAACTGACTAAAACTATTAATATATGGTTCTATCTCCCAGGCTGCATTGTTCACAAGATCGCCGGTAAAAACGAACAGGTCGCTTTTTTGCGCTTTGGCAAGATCGATTCCTTTTTGTACCGCTTCTCTATTGTCAAAACTGCCGGAATGAATATCCGATACCTGGGTGATGGTGAATCCGTCAAAAGCAGGGGGGAGATCATCAAAATAAAGTGTTTGTTTATGAACCTTATAATCATACTTGCCCTTCAGCATGGCGTAGAAAAAACCGGCAAAAGGAACGGCTGCAACCAATACAGCGACCTCGCTGATGAATTTGCGGCGTGCAGGGAAAAACGGTCCGGGGGAGTTGACTGTTGGTTTGGCAATCTTGTTGATTATTCCATAAAAGAACCGACCTGTATCACCCAGAAACAGCACCAGGGTAAAAAATATTTTGGTGATCAAAAAAGCCAGGAACAGACTGAGTATCCATTCGTGAAAAGGTGTCATGCCCTTAGCGGTTCTGAAGCTGCCAATACCTGCAAAAAATATCACCGTAATACCGATTGAAAGAACCAGGTAACCCCAACTGACCCCTTTCCGGAGGCGCCCTGATTTCCAATCGGAACCGAGCGTCTTTAAACCATTAAAAACATACCAATCCAACAACAGGCTTATCGCCGCAAGCACCAGGAAAACTTTCAGGAAAACGCCACTGTGCATATTATATATGAATAAGCTTGTAATTTAATGAAAATCGCTTCCCGGACGCCCAAAAAATGACGGGTATGATTATACCATTTGAGGCATGTACCCGGCACGAAATGTATTTATGATCGACTGTGGAGTAAGAATGGTAATTTTATCTATTCGGGGGGCTGGCGTTCCTTTTTCATAACCGGATGGCGTCCATTGAAGGATAAGCCCATCGAGGATCAGAAATGGGAGATGGTCATATGAGATGAAAGTGCCGTTTGGAAGATTAGAGGGGGCGGCTGTGAAAGTTGCTTTTGTTCCGTCCCGATTTATCCTTTCCCGATGTAAAACATTGTCTATTTCCTGAATAGAGGTCTTTGCATCAAAATTATATTCGGGATTTCCTTTTAACCAAAAGGTCTTGAACCGGGTAGCATCCTCTCTTCTGCATTCAAAGCATGGCCGGTGGCCTGCGGCAAACGCAGTCGCTTCATCCAGGAAAAAAAGCTCGGTCCAGCGGTCGGGAGCCATGACCTTTCTTTTTCGCCCTTTAAAATCAAGCTTGCAGGTTATCCAGGCCTTTAATTTAAAAGGGCGAAGAATTTCCTGATCAGCATTATGGAGCACTCCCCGGTTGCCCATCCAGGAGCCCCGGGCGCTGGTTTTGATGATAGCTCCAAACGGATCGACTCGATTTTGCAGCATGGTAATCTCTTTAAATATCCCTGAATGTGAAACTGATTCGTTCTTTCATGGGTTGGGTAAAATTATTAAATTGAGCCCTTTACGGGAATCTAAAGATAATTTAAAATGACTTTTGCCGATAAAGTTACCAGGTTCATCAAAGAATTAAGCTATACGGGAGCTCCGCTGCCGCCGGGAATACGTGTCATGAACCCCTACAGGGAGTTTGAAGGGACGATGGGTATTGCTGCTGCTTTTTATCATAAATATTATAATGATAATGATCCGAGATCCATGATCCTGGGAATCAATCCGGGAAGGTTCGGGGCTGGAGTAACAGGAGTCCCTTTTACCGACTCCAAACGACTGGTCTCGGAATGCAACATACCTTATAGCGGAAAGGCGACCCATGAGCCCTCGTCGGTTTTTATATATGAGATGATCCATGCCTATGGTGGAGTGGAGGCATTTTATAAAAAAATCTACATCAATTCAGTATGTCCGCTTGGATTTACAATAAGCGATAAAGAGGGGAAGGAAAAGAACTATAACTATTATGATAGCAAGGAGCTTATGGCTTCAGTAAAGGATTATATAATTGACAATATCCGAAAACAGATTGCGCTGGGTGTACGGACAGATGTCTGTTTTTGTTTTGGCACCGGTAAAAATGAAAGCTATCTCAGGGGGGTGAATGAGGAACATCATTTTTTCAGGAAGATCATTGCATTGGAACATCCAAGGTTCATTATGCAATACAAATCTGCGAATAAGAAATTCTACATAGATAAGTATATTACCAGTTTCAAGAGCATAGATCTGTTACCGACGGTTGTAACCCAAAAAGTAACTAAAATATGAAACCAGTCATTAGAATAAAACGGGCCTATGACAAGCCCACAAAAGAAGACGGTACCAGGATACTCGTGGACAGGCTTTGGCCGAGAGGAGTAACCAAGGAAGAAGCTGCGATAAAAGACTGGGCAAAAGCCCTGGCACCGACCCCTGAATTGAGGGAATGGTTCGGGCATGATCCCGCATTATGGCCCGAGTTCCAAAAGAAATACAGGGCGGAATTAAAGAAGAATGAAGCTGTCGAAGCTTTTATTGAAGCGTACCGGGAGGCGAAAATGTTAACGTTGGTCTATGCTGGCAAAGATGAGCAGCATACTCATGCAATAGTCCTGCAGCAGTATTTGGAGCACTTGTTTGAGCAGCGTTAAAAAAATGTTTACCTCTTTAGGCGTCGGTTAATTCGATCCAGACCGGGGCATGGTCGCTTGATTTTTCCCATCCGCGGACGTCACGGTCAACGCCGGCAGCGATCAGGCGGGTGCTGAGCTGCGGGCTAAGTAAGAAATGATCAATACGTAAGCCCGCATTGCGGCCATAAGCATTACGGAAATAATCCCAAAACGTATAGATGGTCTCATCCGGATGAAGCTTGCGTATCGCATCCGTCCATCCTTGCGCTACCAATGTTTTGAAAGCAGCCCGAACTTCCGGCCTGAACAGGGCATCATCCAGCCATCGCTCCGGCTTGTAAACATCCAGCTCGGTCGGCATAACGTTATAGTCTCCGGTTAAAACCACCGGTTTTTTAGAGGCCAGGAGTTCTGCCGCATGGGCAGTCAACCGTTCAAACCAGCGTAATTTATAGTCGAATTTCGGTCCGGGGGCAGGATTGCCATTTGGCAGGTAGAGGCAACCAACGTGTATGCCGTTGACCAATGCCTCGATATAGCGGCTGTGACTATCCTCCGGATCTCCCGGCAGCGCCCGCCGGATCTCCTGGGGTTGCCCGTTACGTGCTAATATGGCGACCCCATTCCAGCTCTTTTGTCCATGCCAGAGTGCATTGTAGCCTGCATCTTGTATAGCTGTCTCCGGAAACTTTTCCTGCGGCGCCTTTAGCTCCTGCAGGCAAACAACATCCGGCGTTGTCTCCTTGAGCCAGCGGAGTAGTACGGGCAGACGCCCATTGACTCCATTAACATTATAGGTTGCTATTTTCATGACAAAATTATGAAAGCGTAATACTCTCCAAGGCTCCTCTTCCCAGGATCTGAAACCCAACCAGGCTATGATAGTTCCATCCCCCTTGCCCGAAAGTTTCCTGTACCAAGGTCGGAATGTTATAATGGGAACTCACCCAGCCCCCCTCTTCTTTTTTATAGGTAACAGGATATGTCATTAGTTCTTCTCCTGGCAGGCCGGAAATCCCGGGTACGTCCATACGTAAGCAAATCAGTTTCCTTTGAAGTTCTTTGGTTTTGGCGGTTTGCAAATTTACAATTATATAGAAAAAAAATTCTTTCATGGGCGCGTATACATAGGATAAAGCAGTGGCGTTGGCTGCGTTCAATTTTACTGTACAATCCAATTGATCGTACCGGCGACCGAGTATAACACAGTGGAAATCCATGACCTGTCCATAAAAACCATCCATCCGGACCGTAACAATCGGGCTTCCCTTTGTAGGGACGAACGCTTTCTGTAGATTCGTGTTGCCAGGGTGAAACCCAAATCTTTCAATAATGCCGGGTGTATCCGTTACCGGGACCGAAGCATCCCGCGAAAGGGAGGAGGCTCTGGTATCCGGAGTGACGTTGCCCTTTCGGACAAAGGCGAGGCCCCGGCGGAAAAACAGCCAGAGAAGGAAAAGACCCGCCAGGCAGAGCAGCGTATTGTTGACCGGAGTGGCACGGGAAAGAAAGGTTACCAGTTGATGAAAGGCCTGTACAAAAGATATCTTTTGAAACAAGCTTTGGGATAGGATCCATATAAAACCTAGTATAGCACCGCCAACGACAATGATGGTGTTGGAAAATACCTGACTCCAGACTGGATCCGTCCATTTTTTTTCCACGAAAGGCGGTAAGGGAAAACGTTTCTTTTTTTCAATGGCCATGCAGATTAGGTTTAAAAAGAAACTAAGATACAAAATTTATCAGATGCTTCGGAAGCGGGGATCGGATGAGCTAGATACTGGACCTGGTAACCTTTTGTATAGCGTCTTCAACGTGTTTTATTCCTGCGGAATATCAAGACTTACCTTTCAGATGGATGGCGCCTCCTTGTCACATGCTAAGCTCATGCAAGCTATTACACTGATTGGAACGCAGGTATTACCGGCGATTAAGAAAGAGGCTTAGCGGGAATTCTTCTCTCATATAAACTTAAACCGTTCCCCCGGTAATGTTTAGGTATCGCGGGGTTGTTATCTTCGCTGTCGAATTTCTTTATGCCGCAATAAACAAACCCGCATTCCAGGTAATAGGCATTAAGCCTTTGATTATCCTTGTGTGTATCCAGCCTGACAAAATGTTTGCCTGAAGCCCTGCCGAATTGTTCAGCCCAGGCAACGATATTTTTAACATAACCCCTTCCCCTGAAGGCTGGGTTGGTTACGATCCGATGTAAATATATGGAAGGATCCGCGTCCCTTTCATCCCAGACCAGGCGATCGGTAAAAGCAACAGAAAAGAAACAGGTTATCTGGTCGTCTTCGACTATCTTCCAGTGTAGTTGATTTTTGATCTCTTTTTCAATAAGGGCATGATCCATTCCATGCCAGTAAATCTCAGATTTCGATTTCTGATATTGGATAGCAAGGCTATACAATTCTCTGATAATATCCAGGTCTTCAATTGCCGTATTGGAAATGGTCAGCATAGTTCGCTAATCTGTTCTCAGGCTCTCAACGGGGTTGGCAATTGCGGCTCTGACAGCCTGGTAACTGACTGTAATCATGGCAATAAGGACAGAGGCAACTCCGGCCAGGGCAAAGATCCACCAATTGATCGGGATACGGTAGGCGAAATCCTGTAACCATCGGTTCATGAAATACCATGCAAGGGGGGATGCAATAACAATCGATAGCAGCGCCAGCTTCAGAAAATCCTTTGACAGCATATATACGATAGCGATAACGTCGGCCCCAAGCACTTTCCGGATACCGATTTCTTTTGTGCGCTGGATGGCAAAGAAGGAAATGAGCCCAAGCAGCCCTAAACAACTAATGATAATGGCGATAGCTGCTGTGGTATTGATCAGCCTGTTCAGCAGCGCTTCTTTATGATAAAGTTCGTTGATCTGTTCGTTCAGATAATGGTATTCAAAAACATTTTCCGGATAAATACTTTGCCAGGCTTTTTGAATTATTTGAAGACTTTTCGCCTGATCTCCGCTGTTACTTTTTATGGCGGCATATTGGTAATAATTCCACTGGGTGGTGATCAGCGCCGGCTCTATTGGAGTGTACAGGGCATGAATGTTGAAATCCTTCACTACTCCTACGATCGTTCCGGGATGATTGTCCAGTGCGCCTGCCACCAATCTATGACCTATGACCTGCTGCGGATCGCGGATGCCTAATTTATGGACCAGGGTCTCGTTGACCAGGAATTCACGGACCGTATCGCTTTTCTGCAGGTTTCTGCCTGCTAAAAGAGGAAGCTGAAAAGTATTGAGATAACCGGCATCGCCGACAAGAGAGGTAACGGAAAAATTTTCCCAGGCCCTCTCATCATAGGTGACGGATCCTCCTATAAATTTTTCCGACAAAGGGGACCGAAAGCAAAAGCTCAGGGATTTTATTTCCGGATACCTTTTCAACTGGTCCTCTAAAAGGGACAATTTATTTCTGTCAGGGTCCGGGATGGGGACCATGAGGACGGATTCTTTATTAAAACCAGGGTCGGTGGTCTTCAGATGCCTTATCTGAAGGGTGATAATGAAGGTAGAGATGATCAGAACCTGGACTACCACATTTTGAATAAGGATCAGGCCTTTCCGGAACACGACAGACCGGGTACTGGTTATTTGTTTTTTTAAGGCATCTACGGGTTTCCACCGGCTCAGAATAAGGGCCGGGTAAGATCCGGCGGCCGCTATTACCAGGGCGATCAGGAGCAGCAGGCACAACAACAGACCCGGATCCTGAAAGAAGTTAAAGGACAGCCGGAGCCGGAGCCAGTCGTTTAATACCGGAAGGGCCAGCCGGATCCAGACGAATGATAAAACTGCGGCCATCACGACGATACAGGCGGTTTCTGTCATGAATTGCCAGAATATGGCAGCGGTTGTACTGCCAAGTACTTTCCTCGTACCGATCTCTTTGGCCCGACGGGCGCTTTGTGCAGTAGCGAGATTGATAAAGTTGAAACACGCTATAATTATGAGGAACAGACCTACGATGGCCAACGTAGTGAGTAAGGGTCGTTGTATTACCCCGCCATAACGGGCATCGAAATGTCTGTCCTTTAGAGCCTGCAGGTGAAAGTGATAAACAGGCGCCATGTCCGCCTCGAAATGTGCTTTTGCGAGGCGGGTCATGGCATCTTCTATCTTTTTTTCAGGTATTCCTGCTCCGTCCGGTAACCATACAAATGAACACGTCGTGGAATTAATTGCCCCCCAATACCTGGTCATATTCGCTTCGTTGTCCGGGTAAAAGATCCCGAAAGACGGGCGGGATAAAAACAGATCTATCTTTGTATCCGTATTTGCAGGATAGTCCTTCAATACTCCGGTGATCCTGACGTTATATTTATTGTCTAACCGGATCGTCTGACCAACCGGCTCTTCTTTTCCAAAGTATTTATCCGCCAGTTTTTGCGTAATAACTGCTGTATTGGGCTCGTTCAGGGATGTTGTGGCATTTCCTTCTTTCCAGGTATAATCGAATAAATTAAACCAATGCTGATCGGTAAAAGCGATATTTTCCTGCTCGGCAAAGAATTTCCACTGATTTGCCCGGGATACTCCGACAGTAAGGGAATGTACCTTTAACAGGACGGCCTGATCCTTTATCTGCGGCAGCTCATTTTGTAAAGCGGCGGTCAACCCCAGTGGGGTTCCCTGTTCATGTACTACCGTCCCATCCGGCAGGTGCAGATCCGTGACAGCTCTGTATAGCTGTCCGGCTTTCCGGTGATACCTGTCATAACTCAGGTGGAAGCTGATAAACTGGAATAATACCAATCCTCCCGCCATACCGAGTGACAGGCCGAAGATGTTTAATGCCGTATAAAATTTGTGCTTCCACAAATTCCGGCAGGCGATCCTGAAATAGTTTTTAAGCATAGTTCTGTTTTTCTAAGATGGACCGGATTTAGCTTATCCAAGAAAATACCAGAATTGCACGTTGTTGATAATCAATAAATTGTCGCGTGGTCGATTTGTTTTAATGCCCATTTTTGATACACCCGGTGTACGCATGCGCTACGGGAAGTATGGGGCTGTTCCGGGCAGTTGGTACTTATTTTAGTACCACTATCTGGAAAGTTCCCGGGATCATTTTTGGTCTTTGCCCCTTGGGGGTATTGGGCTCAAAGTCTGCTGTGGGTAGGTATAATGTATGGGTGGTTTCATCTATGGCGATCGTTCTTGCTCCTTTTTTGGTAGGGATCGTAGCCGATACGCTATAATGAAGATTGTCCGTTTCCTTTATGGCAGTGATGTTGCCTTCCCCATTGGATGAGTAGATCATTTTTTGGGTGTTATCAAAGGCCACACCGTCGGTACCATCGCCAATGGGCAATTTGGCAATGATCTTTCCATTGGCAGCATCCATGACTATCAGCAATTTATCGCAGGTGGAGAACAATCTTTTGGTCGCGGCATCTATCGCAAGGCCGGAAGGTCCTTCACCGGGGGCAAGGGACCAGCGGTTGATGACGGAATTGGTTGTAAGGTCGACAACGGCGATCTCGTTCTTATCCTCGATGTTGATATACAGTTTCCCTGCATTATCAGAAACGGCTGTTTCCGGTTTGCCTCCCAGGGGTATGGTGGCGATCACCTGTTGCTTTGCCACATCGATAATGCTCAGGTCATTGCTCCGGCCGTTGCAGGTGATAATGGTTTTGGTGAAGGGTTCGTACATGATCGCGTCCGGATTAGTGCCGGCGGCTATCTGACCGAATATTTCGTTCGTATTTAGATCGAAGACGGTTACATTGTTCAGGCGACCATTACTCGTATAACCCTTTCCTGTTGTATTGTCGAAGGCGATGCCGTGTACACCTGTTGTGTTTGGGATGACACCCAATGAATCACCTGTCGTTTTATCCAGGATGTTCACCTGCGTACCATGTGAAACATAGAGTTTATTGCTGTTCACTGCGATATAATCCCATCCGCCGGCGCTGGCGATATGGAAAGTATTGACGACTTTTTGTGCGTGGGTAAAAAAGAGGGCCCCCGTGAATAAGGATAAGAGGAATGCTTTTTTCATTTTTATTTATTTGGATAGGAGAATAAAGGTGGGAAACGATGTTGGAGAAATTCTGAGTTTTGGACGCTCAGGAGGCGAATTTCAGGGGGAGTTCTGAGGGGAGCCAAAGAGCGGGCAATTGATCTCCGTGCATTAGTGAAAGAAGTAATTGACCGATATCCCGGCGGTTCCGGAGTGATAAAAGGGGAGGGGCACCAGGCCCGTTTGTTTGTTTTTAAACAGCTTTTTTCGGATATAGGGATAGGTCCAGTAGGCAATCTTCGCGGACAGGATCCCGATGCCTGCGCCTGGCAATAGTTCACTGAACCAATGTTTGTCATTATAAACTCTCAGGTAGCTGGTGGCGATCGCTGCGGCATATCCTCCGATGCCATACCAGGGAGAGATATCCCCGTACTCCTGCCGGAGGAATTCCGCCGCGACAAAGGCTGTTCCGGTATGGCCAGAGGGGAAGCCATCGTTCCCTGAGCTATCGGGCCTTTCTGCGGGAATAAGATGCTTCATAGACAGAATCGTAGCGCCCATCAGTGCATTCGCGGCCAGGTAGATGATTGTCCGGTCTCTGAAATTATTTTTCCCTTGTATGCCAACGGCGTTCAATACATAGACGGCGGCTCCCGGGGCATATTGCAGGTAGTTGTCCAATGGCAACTGGTGATGTGGATGGTCCAGCCATACTGCCTTCCGGATATGCTGATCAATGGATTGCAGGGATGGATTGTGCAAAGCGATAACGCCATAAGTGATCAAGGCTGCCGGCAAGAGCAGGGAAGAGGGCTTGAACTTTTTTTCTCCTTTTTCGACATGCGACAGGGAGTCCTGTTGGGCTGACGAAATAAAAGTCGTTACCAGTAAACATAAGAGTAGGGAGGCCCTTTGGATCATGACTTCTAAAGTAAACAGGAATTCTGTTCAAAAACTGTAGATCCTGACCCCTATTTCAATTGTTCCAGCTCTTCCAGGGTGAACGTTTTTTGCCGGTCCCTGAATCGTTTGCGCACGTTTTTTATATCCAGTGCGTTAATTTTTTCTGCTTTATTGTTCCATGAATTACGAATAAAGCTCAGGACCTGTGCAATATCTTCATCTGTATATTCTTTATTGGCGCCGATGCCGGGCATGTCCCCGTTAATTTCGGGTGATTTATACCATTTACCGGCAACCTTCACAGGGCCTGTCAGGCCATATAGAACAATTGGTATCAACCTGTTTTTATCGCCTTGTACCCAGTCGGAAGCATTTAAGGGAGGGGCGAGTGCGGTGACGCCGTTACCATCCGTGCCGTGACAGGTCTGGCAAACAGACTGGAAAATAGCTGCTCCTTTTGGGTATTCTTTTGCCAGCTTTTTAAAGTTGCTGCTGTTTTTGGCTTTTGCGATGTCTGTTATTACTTTTTTTAGCCGTTTGTTGAATGTGATGCTGGTATCGGGATTGATGGCGAGGGCTTCTTTATAGAAAATGTCTTCCTTATTATAGAGATTGCTTATGATGGCGTCGGCGACATAGATATTATCCGGATATTTCCGGAGAAGTTGTATTTGGATGTCATGGGCTGAGGCAGGGTCGAGGGGCTGGATAGTGTGTGCCAGGAAGGCAATGAAGGGGGCTGCGAGGGTATCGTTGCGATCGATCATTGTTATTAGTTCCTTTATGAAGGGACGGTAATTATTTTTATTCATTACGGACGTTAGTACGCTTAATGCCTGCATACGTATGGGCCAGTCACTTTGCCGCAGCAAAGGCAATACATCCGATTGTTCTAAAGCGTTCAGTCCTTCCAGGGTCCATAAGGCATGAGATAAGGGGATGGGGGCGGCTGTATCTTTCAGTAATTGCCGTAATGCAGGTGCTACTTTTTTGTTATTTGCATCCACCAGTAATTGTTGCGCCTTACTGCGAACCCAGCCGTTGGGATGTTGTAATAATTTAACCCATTCATCGGGGTTGTTGCTGAAGGGTGTATTCACCGGTGTTGAGTTGATGGGAACAACTTTGTAAATGCGCCCGCAATTTAATGGCTTAGACAAATCCCTTTCTTTTATTTCGTTTTTAAGATAGGGTGTCAGATATGTTGCGTGCTGAATAATGCCTCTGTACATATCTGCCATGTATAAAGCGCCGTCGGGGCCTACATGCAGGTTGACGGGCCGGAATCGTTCGTCTTCGCTGGCAAGGAATTCTTTTTTAGCGTAGGCTTCTTTGCCGGTGGTGACAGTTCCCTGCCTGGTTAAAATGTCCCTTTTTATAAGGTTGGCTGCTGGCTCTGCTACAAAAGCATTTCCGTCAAAGGCACTATCAAACAGGTTGCCGTTATAAATGACGGGGCCGCAGGCCGCTGTAAACTCAACCAGTCTCAGGCTGTCATCCAGGACTCCCTGCATATAACCACGGTTTACGCCTGGCGTAGGTCTTGCCGGGTATACCCTGTTGTCTCCGACGATCTTTTCTACAAAGCCTGCCACATTACGCTGGTGTTCATTTTCTGCGCCTAGTCCGGGTGGGAAATAATCTCCTAATAGATTTTCTGAATTGGTGTTGTAGTATAAACGGCCATAATTATCCTGGCTGATACCCCATTGTCCGCGGAAATGGGTTCTTTCTATCAGCCAATGGCTGCCTGTCTTTTTGTAACGTTTGGCTGATTTTGCGTTGTAGATCCAGTTATCCAGGGACCTGAACAATCCATTGGGCTGGTGTTCTACGTTGCCCCCTTCGGCATAGCCGGAATCTACCAGCGTTCTATTTACGGGTTTGTCATTTCTTATTTGATAGTACCAGAGTTTTGGAGGTTCTGCAACGAGTATTCCGTCTTCTATTAAACAGATGGCGCGAGGCAGAACGAGCGAATCCAGGAACACCCGGCTGCTATCCATTATCCCATCGTTATTTCTGTCACTGAGTATTACTATTTTGCCACTTGGTGCGTCTTCGCCTGTGCCTGCCGTATCGGGCATGTAATCCTGCATTTCTACTACCCAGATCCGTCCTTTTTCATCAAAACTCAGGGCAACCGGGGCTGCTATTAATGGTTCGGACGCCACTAATTTTATAGTGAAGCCATCTTGGACGTGCATTTTTGTAATGGCAATATCTGCCGGCATTACGGGTGTCGCCGCTATGCTCTTCCTTATGGCCAGTGAATCTGCCCGGTTATTTTTGGTTGTCCCATTTTTACAACCTTGTAAGCAAAACGTTAAAATGACAAAAATGCGGGCTGCATTTTTTGTAAGATGATGGAAACTATTCATTCAGTAAATATAGTATCCACGGATGAAACCAGCACCTTTTTAAGAAGTTTGAATATGGGAAATTCCTTATATGTATAATGGGGAAGGGTTAATCAGCTACGCTGGTTTTGAACGTTAATAAGGACGCTCTTGTCATTTGGATCAGGATCTTTTTATCGTCCATAAAACTCTTGACTATAGAGTCGTTGCTTAGAACGCTAAAAAGGTCTTTTCCGATTGCGGCAACACCTATGGTATTTTCAACTTTCCCTTTCGAGATTTCTATGTTAAACGAGAAATTGACATTTTTTCTGCTATCCACTGATTGCAGCTCCATTTTACCAAGCGAAATCTGTTGATCTCCATTAACTGATTTCTTTAGTAAAAGCCTCATAACTGGTAAATACTTCGTCCAAAGTCCCAAAAATTTCCCGTCACTCATAGTTTATTTTTAAATTAACGCCGGTTTCCAGCCAAATGTTGCCCAAAAAAGCAATAATACGCTATTTTCCTGGGACCTGCGTGAATTGGCTGGTTAATAGCCAATCTCTATCGTTGTCTTATACGTCGCTTTATTAGTTATGTTATTTATCATAAAGTGAGCGACATCGGCCCGGGAGATGCTTAAGCAATTCTTCAGGAATTCATTGATGGCGATACGATAATGGCCTGTTGCCGGTTTGTCTGTCAGTTGGGGAGGGCGTATAATTGTCCAGTCGGCATTACTTTCTTTTACCAGGGCCTCCATTGTTCTCAGGTCGGCGTACATGTGGCGCAATAATTTTTGCACAACATATTTTGCTACTAATCTTATAAAAAAAGGCAGTACGGGGCTGATTTCAATGGCAGAGGCGGAGATAAAGAAAATACGCCCTGTCTTCCTCTTCTTCATTGCCCCTAAAAGGTTGGCGTTGCCCTGAGAATAGAGCGTCGTGGGCTTATCGCCCATTAACCCTCCTTTTACTCCTATGGCGGATATTACCGCGTCTTTGTTTTCCAGATATCTTTCAAAAGTCTCAGGCTGCATGATATCGCCCTTTACTATTTCCAGGTTAGGATGTATGAGGGGGAGATTGGCAGGATTGCGTAGTACGGCGGTAACATGGTGTCCTGCTTTCAACGCTAATTCTACGGTTTGTCTGCCAGTACCCCCGTTGGCTCCTATGACCAATATATTAAATGTCTCGTCGGTTTTCATTTTATAAATTTTAGCTGTTATTCTTTTTAAAATGTTTCAGTTTATCAGCATTCGTCTGTACGTATATATTCCTGATCCGATCCCCTTCCGGTTCGAGTGATACCAGGCTGAGGGGTGTATCGCCCGAGTAGGATATGATGGAAGGGAGTCCGTTTGCCAAGATTATTTCCTGGCTGAAATCCGGAACGGACTGAATGAATTTGGGTACGACTGTCAGCAGGAGTCTGCCGACATTTTCCCTTCCATGAATGGGCTTTGCAAAAGCCGTGAGTCGCTGGCCCTGTACGGTGAAGGTTCTTCCTCCGCCGTCAGCAAATAACAGGATATCTTCTTTTAACAGATCGATGAGATCTTCCACGCTGCCATCTGAAATGGCCTGCAGGAAATTATTCAGGATCTTTTCATGCACTTTCATATCGACTTCGAAGCGCCTTGCATCTTTCCCGAGATTTTCTTTTGCCCGTCGGAGGATCTGTCTGCAGTTGTCGGTCGTTTTATCAAATATTTCCGCCAATTCATAATAATCATAAGCAAAGACCTCTTTCAACAGGAATATGGCTCTTTCCTGCGGTGTCAGTTTCTCCATTAAAACCAACATGCCGATGGAGAGGGCATGATAGGTTTCTATTTTCGCATGTGTATTATCCGGGTCATAGTTCTGCAAGGGCTCCGGCAACCATATTCCGATATATTCCTCGCGTCTGACCCGGGCGCTGTTCAGGTGATTGATGCATTTATTAGTGACTATCCTTACCAGGTAGGCTTTGGTGTGCCTCACTGTATCTGTTTCAGTCTCAGTCCATTTTAGAAAGGTATCCTGTACGATGTCTTGCGCGGCGTCAACATGGCCGAGCATGTTATAGGCCATTGAAAAGAGCAGGGCCTTATATTCCAGGAATGTCTCTGTTTTATTGTCCATATAGTATCTTATAATATAAGACAATTTACCTTTTCTGTTTGTGACAGGGGGGAGTATCTGACGAGCAGGGCCCGTCCGATAGCTTTATGAAGCTAGGATCTGGTGTGAATGAAACGGAAGGTGAGATTGATGCGGGGGTGGATCGGTTTGACCGTTTTGGGAACCTGGTGTTCCCAGAAGTGCTGCATGGGGCCTGCCATTAGCAAAAGGGAGCCATGGGTGAGGGGGATCTCTACTTTTGCCAGCTCTTTCCGGAATTTATGTCTGACCTGGAAGGGGCGGGTCTCGCCCAAACTTACAGATGCTATCACCGGATCGTGGCCGAGTTCTTCTTCATTGTCGCGGTGCCAGCTGACACTATCGTTACCGTTCCGGTAAAGATTCAGCAGTACGCTATTGAAGGAGGCACCCGTCGTCGCCGCCACTTTTTCTTTGATGAGCAGCAGATCCGGATTCCAGGGATAGGGCTCCCATTTAGAGCCGGAAAAGGTGTAGGCTGTTTGCGGATCGCCGTACCAGGCAGTCAGGCGGGGGGTGGGGTAGGTCTTGTTATATACGGTGATATTATCCTGCTGCCAGTTGGTGTCTTTCAGGAGGGTGGTATACAATCTGTCTGCATCCTCTTTCCGGAAAAAGCCTTCATAGAGGGTGAGCTCCGCGTCGGGAAGGTCATAACGGATGGTGCGGGGTGTCCCGGTAGTAAAAAGAGAAGTATCGTCAAACAGGCTCATGCTAACGCAAAGATACGGCGAGGATATAAAGAAATCCAGGCTGTTCTCTAATGGTAAAACAGTAGATAAGCTGGATCCTCGTAAAAAATAATTCAATTAATTTTTCAATTAACCACCTGGTTATCCCGAAAATTAACCTCCCGGATGTTAATTGCAACATCGTCTCACTTAACTAAAACGAGCTTGCTATGGAAAAATTGACCTTAGGTATAGGGCCTGCCCCTTACACCTCTTCCCGCTATTTTTTATGGGAGCCTGCTCTGCCGCCGTCTGCCTTTTTCAGGCGGGCTGCCGGGCTGCTGATCCTATTATGTTTATCACTGGCGTCGATAAACGCCCAACAATCTCCGGCGACCACTATCAGATCTGGCACCATCCGGGGCAGGATCACGAACGACAAGGGGGAGCCGCTGGCCGGCGCTACTGTCCGAAGGAAAAAGGACAACCGGGGTACTGCGACGGATTCCTCCGGTAATTTCTCCTTGTCGACCAGCGCCGGGGACAAACTGATGATCAGTTATATCGGGTATGCTGAAACTCAATATGTTGTCAGTGATGGTCAAAAAGAAATCCATATTTCGCTAAAGGCGGTGCCGGGCAGCAACCTGAATGATGTGATCGTCGTGGGGTATGGTACGCAGAAAAAGGCGAATGTCCTTGGCTCCGTATCGGTTGTTAAGGCGGAAGACCTGGTAGTGACCAAGAATGAGAATGTCGTCAATATGCTGACGGGAAAAGTGCCGGGGCTGCGGATCCAGCAGATGAGCTCGGAGCCGGGGTCCTTCAATACCCAGTTTGACATCCGGGGATTCGGCAATCCTACGAACATTCCCAATCCGAACGGCAATCCTCCCGGCAATCCCAGTCCGCCACTTATCATCATCGACGGGGTACCCCGCGGCAGCGGCGATCTTGCCCGGATGGACCCCTCTGAAATAGACAATATATCTGTGTTGAAAGACGCTTCCGCCGCCATTTACGGGGTGAAAGCCGCCAATGGGGTGATCCTGGTGACCACCAAACGCGGTGGCAGGAACGCTAACGGAAAATTCAATATTACTTATTCTGTCAACCAGAGCTGGCAGCAATTCCTGGGTGTACCCAAAACGGTCAACGGAGCACAGTATATGGAGCTGTATAACGAATCCCTTAAACGGAATTTCGGGAATAATGCCATCACTACTGCTCCTGCCGGCTTCTCCGATAGTCTTATCCAGCAATATGCTACCGGCAAGCTGCCATCCACCAATTGGATGAAGGCGATCGCCCGGACCGCCGCTCCGGAGTCGCAGCATAATTTAACCATGTCCGGCGGCAGCGACAAGGTAAATTATTTCTTCGACCTGGGATATCTTACGCAGGGCAGCCTGTACAGGACGAACAGCATCAATTATAACCGGTGGAATTTCAGGAGTAATGTAAACATCAATTTTACCAAGCGTCTGAGGGGAGCGGCCCTGGTCTCCGGATATACGGACACCAAAAATGCGCCCAGCTCGGCCTTATGGACCGTATTCAAATATGCGGAGAACCTGCTGCCCACGCTCTCCGTCTATGCCAACGATAACCCTAAATACCCCCACATGACGCCGGCTAATGCCAACCCGGTGGTCATGATCAATTCCGATATAGTCGGCCAGAACATATTTAAGAATAAGAATTTCCAGGGACAGATGCAATTGGAATATGATATCCCCGGCATCCCCGGCCTCCTGGCAAAGGGCATGTACAATTATGGATACAGCGTTGCCGACAATACGATTGTCAATAAGGCCTTTAACCTGTACAACTACGATGCGCCGAACGATGCGTATATTCCCTCCACGGTCAATTCGCCGTCCACGGTGCAGCGTCAGTACTATACCAACACCAATACGTTGATACAGCTCTCCCTGAATTACAAGCGGCAGTTCGGCGGAGCCCATAACGTGACGGGGCTGATCCTGTATGAAGAAAACCACGGTACGGGGGACAATTTCCAGGCCCAGGAGAGTTTTTCTTTGGGTATCCCCTATCTTTTTGCCGGCAATTCCGGGGATGCCAACTACCGGCAAGTGACTCAGGACGGCAATGGTCTTGTAGACCAGGTGACCAAGAGCGTGATCGGGCGATTTGATTATGATTATAAAGGGCGGTACCTGGCGGAGTTTTCTTTCCGGAGGGATGGTTCCAGCAAATACAGCCCCACCGGACGCTGGGGATTTTTCCCGGGCGCCCTGATCGGCTGGCGTATCAGCAATGAGCCTTTCATGCAGGATCTTATTTCACCCGGCATACTGAACAACCTGAAGTTCCGCGCCTCTTATGGTAAACTGGGCGATGACGGAGCTCTGCTTTACCAGTGGGTATCGGGGTATTCGTTCCCGGGCCCCGGAGCCGTGCTCAATGGCAACTATATTGGTGGTGTCTCCCCCCTTGGGATACCCGATGTGAACCTGACCTGGATGGTATCCAAGACCTTCAATATCGGGGCGGATTTCGACCTGCTCAATGGGCTTATCGGCGGTAGCGTCGAGTATTTCAACCGGACTCGGACAGGGATACCAGCTACTCCGAATGCCCAGATACCCGGATCTTCCGGTTTAGTACCTTTGGAGGCTAACCTGAACGGCGACGTGACAAAAGGGATAGAGGTCACGCTTACCCATCATCATACCATCCGCAAGGTAACCTATAATATAAGTGGTAATATCGGTTTCAGCAGGATCAGGAATGGTTATGTCGAGGAAACACGCCCCGGCAGCCAATATGATCAATACCTCAATTCCCTGGGTGGCCGGTATACGAATATCTGGTGGGGATTTAAATACGGAGGACAGTTTAAGAATTGGGATGAGATAAATAAGTATAAGGCGAATACGGGCGGCGGTAACCAGAGCATCGTACCCGGCGACTATTATTACCAGGACCTGAACCATGACGGCGTCATCGATTCAAAGGACATGGTGCCCATTGCTACACGGGACCTTCCCCTGGTCAACTTCGGCCTGACGCTGGGCGCCAGCTGGAATAATTTCGATATATCCGTGCTGTTACAGGGCGCCACCGACTTCCATGTGCAGTATGCGGAGCAGTTGGCGCAACCCCTGATGTATCAGCAGGGCGCATTGGTCCAGTTTATGGACAGGTGGCATCCCGCGGATCCGAATGCCAATATGTTTGACCCCAGTACGACCTGGATCCCCGGTAAATACCCTACTACCGGTTCGCCTGAGGCGCAAGGTACAAAAGCTGTTCAGAACGCCACTTACATGCGGGTAAAAACGCTTGAAATAGGGTATACCCTGCCCAGGAGCCTGCTGAACAAGGTAGGGATCCAGGGCCTGCGCGTTTATGTCAACAGCTATAACCTCGCCACGCTCACCGGGTTGAAGAACAGTGATCCGGAACATCCGGGACAGACAGCGAGCAACACGGGCACGAACCCGGATTCCAGGACACCCGAGGACTGGAACGTTTCACAAGGTGGTTATCTGTATCCCATGAACAGGACATTCAGCGTGGGGGCTTCTGTTTCTTTCTAAAACTTCAAATCATGAAAAAATTAAAATATATAATTGTCCTGCTGGTCATAGCCATCCTGGGATCCTGCCATAAGCTGGATGTGCCGCCTTTGAATATCATCTCGGAAGACCAGGTTTTTAGTACTGCCAATGGAGTGCAGGCTTACCTGGCCAATATTTACACTTTGCTGCCCATAGAGGATTTTGTGTACGAGCCCAACAGCGGTTTTATGACGGGCAACGGAGGGCGCTGGCAGTGTTTTTATCATACGGACGCCATCGATGGGGAAATGGCAGGTCCTTTTGGCGGTACGGGCGATGCGGCGCAGGGTTTTGGATTCTGGCCTTATGATAAGATCCGCACTATCAATGTCCTGATCCATGATCTGCCCAAGTATGCCGCCCAGTATACGACAGACCAGGTGAATGAATGGTTGGGAGAAGCTTACTTCTGCCGGGCCTATACTTATTTTGCATTGGTGAAGCGGTATGGTGGTGTCCCGATCGTCAAGGACGTGGTGAATCCCAATGCCGATGTCGCCAGTCTGCAGGTACCGAGGGATAAGGAAGAGGATGTGTATAATTTCATCGCTTCGGACTTCGACAGCGCATACGCCCTGATGTGGGTACCAGGTGCAAACAGCCACCCCGCGATCCAGCAGGGGGCCGCCAGTAAATATGCGGCGCAGGCCTACAAATCAAGAGCTATGTTGTATGCAGGGGCCATTGCCAGGTACGGAGCCACTAATTATGTCGATGGAGATGCGAGGACGAAAGGGTTGGTTGGCATTCCGGCAGGGGACGCGAATAAATTCTTCCAGGCTGCCTATGATGCGGCTAAGCTGGTAGAGGGACAATTCAGCCTTTACACGGGTGGCTATCCCGACAAGGAGCAGAACTATGCCGACGTGTTCCTGAAACCCAACAACGAAGCTATTTTTGTCCGGCAATATTCCCTGTCCGACCCCAACAGAAACAACGACAATGCCGGGCCGCATAGCTGGGATGCCACTATGACCAATCGTCTCATGACGGGGGATGGTCTTTCCAGAACCTATCCTTCCGAGGATTATGTAGAGCGATTCGGTGCGCTGCCGATTGTCAACAGCGATGGAACACCCAGGAGGTTTAACAACCTGTCCGACCTGTTGACCCTCGGGCTGGAGCCCCGGCTGCTGGCAACCGTATATTTTCCGGGGGCTACCTTAAGGGGATTTACCTTCGACCAGCAAAGAGGGATTTATAAAACCTTTACCGGCAGCGCTGTACAGGAGCTGAGCAACAATCTGAATACGCCCAACGACGCTAATGCGCCCTACCCCGATACGAACAGCGCTGCCAATCTGATATTCTCCTCCAGTTCGAACTTCACCTATGCAGGCCACTCTATTATCGGGAAGGTGGGCTTCAACCCATCATCGGGTGACGACAACACCCGTACCGGTTTTTATATACGGAAGTACGTGAATTACAGTGCGCCTCCGTCGGCCTGCGGTCTTTACCAGAGCACCCAGTCTTATATCGACATGCGGTATGCGGAGGTGCTGTTGAACCATGCGGAAGCTGCTATGGAACTGGGTATCCCGGCCGATGCGCTCACTGATATCAACCAGATCAGGGACCGGGCAGGAGCTCCTGCCGCCACGTCCAGCCTGACGATCGATACGATCCGGAACGAACGCAGTAAAGAGCTGGCTTTCGAGCACCAGTACTGGTGGGATATCCGGAGATGGAGGACTGCCGATCAGGTGCTGGATAACAGGAAACTGTATGGTCTGATGCCTTATTATATATCGTCGGAGAACAAGTATATATTTTTGAAACAGGTGGAAACTTTCCAGCGGACCTATTCTTTCCAGAAGAAGTGGTATTACGAGCCCCTGCCGGGGGGAGAGCTGGGAAAGGACCCGAATTTGTATCCCAATAACCCAGGTTATTAATTGTATAAAGCTATTATCATGAACAAAATAATAAATGGAATCATCGCCGCCTCGATGTTATTCGCCGGTTATTCCTGCACCAAGGTAGACAACTATGCGGGCCCGAATTCGACATTTCAGGGGAATATCATCGATAGCGTAACAGGAAAGAACCTGCAGACGGAAGCGAGTGGTCTTCAGATCGAACTCAAGCAACTGAGCTGGAGCGACAATCCCGATCCTTTATTTATTCCCTCCAATCCGGACGGCACCTACTCGAATACGATGGTCTACAGCGGGCATTACAGTGTGCTCCCTACCCAGGGCGCTTTCTGGCCGGTGGACAGCATTCTGAAAGACATCAGCGGCGCCACCACGCAGAATTTTACGGTAGTGCCTTACCTGGAGATCGTCAACCTTACGCATGTGCAGGATGCGGATTCGCTGGTGATGACCTTCCAGCTGCAGGCGCCCAGAACAAACGGATTGCCGCAAATAATAGACGCCACCCAGTTTGTCAACAATACGACGTTGGTAGGGGGCGGCGCTTTTATTTCGCAGTTCAAGGATCAGTCTTCAAGCACGGTGACCTTCAACAGCAACTGGAATAGCGCCATCGCAGCGACAACGTACCGGACGGTCGTTCATAACCTGCAGCCCGGCTGGACTTATTATGCGAGGGTCGGCGTCCGGGTGAACGACAGCTATAAGCAGTATAACCTGTCGGACATCGTCCAGGTGGTGATGGCTAAGAAATGATTTAATTTGTCAACAATTGTTAATTTATGACTATAAGAATCCGTGAAAGAGTAATGCTCGTTGTCGCAATGTTCCTTTTCTCCGTCCCTTCACTGTGCAGGGCGCAGAACCCCTTTGTTACGGATATTTATACGGCGGACCCGTCGGCGCATGTATGGGCTGATGGCCGGCTCTATGTATATCCTTCGCATGATGTCGCTCCGCCGCGTGGATGCGACCTGATGGACAAGTACCATGTGTATTCGACGGATGATATGATCCATTGGAAGGATCATGGCCAGATCCTTGAGGCCAGCCAGGTGCCCTGGGGCCGGCCGGAAGGGGGATTTATGTGGGCGCCTGATTGTGCGTATAAGAATGGGACCTACTATTTCTACTTTCCTCATCCCACCGGCGCCGGCAAGGAGTGGAACAACACCTGGAAGATCGGGGTGGCCACCAGTAAGAAACCGGCCAGCGGGTTTAAAGTCCAGGGATATATCCAGGGGCTGAAATCCATGATCGATCCCTGCGTATTCGTGGACGACGATGGACAGGCTTACCTGTACTATGGCGGTGGTGGTCATTGCGAGGGGGGAAAGCTGAAGGACAACATGATGGAAGTGGATAGTGAAATGAAGCCGATGGAGGGCCTGGAGGATTTCCATGAGGCTACCTGGGTGCATAAGCGGAATGGAGTTTATTACCTTTCTTATTCTGACAATCATGATTCGGCCAAGCTGAAAAACTGCATGCGTTATGCTACCAGTACCAGTCCGCTGGGGCCCTGGAAGTATCAGGGTATATTTATGGATCCCACGGACAGCTATACCAACCATGGATCGATCGTCGAATACAAGGGGCAATGGTATTTTTTCTATCATACCAGCGCTATCTCCCATTTTGACTGGCTGCGGTCGATATGCGTGGATAAGCTGTATTATAACCCGGATGGGACGATCCAGAAGGTGATTCCGACGAAGTGACCAATGAGTCTCTGAGAAATAGTTAGGAATAACTATTTCTCAGAAACTTTCCAGATCCTGCTGTGGAGCATTTACCTTATAAGTGCAGGGAATGTTTGTGTCTATGGGATAGTTCCTCTGATTGTTCTTCTTCCAACGTCTTTTGCAGGTCCATCACTTTTTGTATGGCGTCCCGATTGCCGTGTTCGCCCAGTTCATTGCCATTGACCACGCATTTGTCCCGGAAGTCGACATAGAAGACATCTCTGCAATTTCCTTCCTTGTCCTCCTGGAGGACCATCTGGATGCCTTCCCGGCGCAGGTCCCGGGTAAATTTTTCCAGGTTATGGGGGTTTTGGAGCAGTTGCCAGTGGATTTCCGTCTTCAGGTGCGGTTGCAATTGCCATTTTTGGGACTGGTGGAGTTCGAATTTTTTTTCAAGGTTGTTCAAAGTGGGCTTGCAATCAAAGAAACTGGCTTTCAGGGGAACGCCGATATATTTTCCATGTTCGTCCAGCACCCGGTAAAGAAGGCCATGATTCTTGTATAATTGACTACTCTCTCTTCCCCGATAGGCTGCAACATTATATAGTCTAAGGACTGCATTGAGCTCGTCGAGAGAAGTGTATTTGTAATTTTCTATAACGTGCTCCAGCACGCGGGACATGGACCGGGCGGTGGATCCCTCGCCGTAGGTGATCCTTGGGATACCGTCTACCTGCTGTTGCTGCTGTCTGAACAGCTTCTTCCTTTCTTTGGTAACCAGATTGAATTCGGCTTCTATGTGTAGTCTTGCTTTTTCGGATTGATTGCGGCCGATATTGAATTGTTCGATGGGATCGCCATTTCTGCGGACATGCGTGGTTACGATATGGCAATGAGGATGACCGGCATCATGATGGCGGTACACGAGATAAGGCTGCCGTTCGAACCCGATCTCTTTCATATACATCTTAGCGATCTTTTGCATCTGCTCATTGGATAATTTGTCCAGGGGATCGAAGTTCAGGGTGATGTGCTGATTGGTGCTGACCCGTTCGTTCAGTTCCATTCTTCTCTTAAAAGAAGACAGCTTGTCTTCAAAACTGAGATGAGAGACGTCTTTTAAAAAATTGGCGGCAGTAAGGCATTCAGCCTTTCCTAATGTGACTTTCTCTTCATTGTAGAGCAGCGATCTGGCGATGCTCTTACAGGGCATTATTTTGGGTCGCATTGGTCGGCTAGTTTTGCAATATGGGCCCTGATCTCTCCTGTTATCTTTGTTTGGATCTCCTTGTAAAAAAGGATGGAGGCGATGTCTGCTCTCAGTTCCGGGATGTTCTTCAGGGGATCTAATTTTTGTACCAGTTGATCTAAGGTGGCATCGGCAGTCTCCAACTCGGGGATGAGCCGGATCATCTGTTCTTCGAAATTATCAAAGGACTGATTGCGATAGAATACCCTGACGGGATTGTTCAATAATATTTTCCGGGCATATTCGCTGATGCTGCGGCAGGTAGTATTGGCAGAAAGCCGTTGTACCTTATCCCATTCCTGATCGGAGAGACGGATGTTGAGGCGGCGGAGCCTGACCTTTTGAGAAGAGTTCATGAATGCTGAATTTTATAGGAAGGTTTGTTAATATGTTGCTGATATACTAATTTACAAATGTTTTGTTTTACTTTTATAATTATCAAAACATTTTAACATACTGTTTAAAACGGTTCACGCGGATGGCAAAAGAATATTATGACGTCAGTTACAAGACTTTTTTTAATGCCCGCATTAAACAGACGGTATTTCAGGGGAAAGAGACCTGGCCACTGTATGTACAGGTGACCTACGACCGGAAGACCATTTTTTTTAAGAGTTATTATTTCGATCTGTTTGCCCAGCCGAAATATGATTTTTTAGGGATGTCTCTTTTCCAGGTGGATGAGCTGGAAAGCCAGGTCACGGAGTTCATTATTAACTGGGACGTGGAAAAATTCAGCCTGGATAATTTTTCGCGCCGGTATAAAATGTTCAGTAGAGACTTGCTGGATAGTTTTGACGGGCCCTTTAAGATATGGCTGGGAGCTTATTTCAAAGAAAAAGGATGGTCCGGATTGGCTGCGGTGGTAGAGCATTCCGGGGATGGAGTGTCAGCTATACAGCTATGGGATGATCTGAAAAAATGTATGGAACCCGGCATTTTCGAAAAAATGGAGGAAAAGGCTGCCCGGGATGGGGGACCTTATCTTCCTTTAGCTACTTATGTACGGCATAAATCACCGAAGGGTCCCTTTTGTCTGCCTTTGCACGAGTGGAGCCATCAGGAAAAGACGATCGAGATCGAGGATTTTATCGATGAACGATTCTGGCGGGTGGATATGGGGCGGATCATCCGGATGGTGGGAGATCTGTTACATCCTAAGGGGTATTTAAATTTTTAGAGAAGCCGACTATTACGGCGCCTATTCAATCAATTTTCATCTGTGGGGGCGGGCTGCGATCTTCCCGCGGATTTTATAAGGACTTTCCCTATTCTGCCGATCCTGTTAAATAGGAGGCTGACGAATAAGGCCACCAGGCAACCCGCAATTACGCAAAGCACTCTTTCCAGCGGAAGATACCATTGTTTGACCTGCTCTTCATGGATGAGCACGATGATCAGGGCTGCCATAGCGCTCCTTAAAGTGCTGGTAAGCTGTAAGGCAATGCCAACGCAGATGGTAAGGATAATGCCCAGGCATAACAGCACCAGATTGGGTATATGCACGGGATACAGGCAAAGACCCACGCCACAGCCCAGGACATTTGCTTTCATCCGGTCATAGGCCAGGCGATTGCTGTTATCGGGGGAGATGGCGATCACTACTGAAACGAGGGCCCAATAAAAAGGATATTGAGGTATCTCCTTGTACAATATATAGCAGAGGATCACTCCGATCACACATTTTGCGAGATAGGGAAGATTGGATAGAAATATCGATTTGTTAAGCTGTAGGACCTTCATTGATCTCCGGCTGATTTTCTCTAAATTAGACCATCGGATCTAAATGGGGAAAAAACTATTTTTTTATAACATATCCTTTTGCCGGGTGTTGAGGATAGGAAAAAATATCTATTATGAAGATAGCCAAAATGCTGGTGGACATCCTGGTCAATGCAGGTGTTACACGAATTCATGGGTTGGTGGGTGACTCTGCCAATGCCATTGCCAATGAGATCAGGGAGAATAAAGAGATCAAATGGCTGCATTACCGGCATGAAGAAGCGGCTGCCTTTGCGGCGGGTGCGGAAGCCCAGTTGACGGGGAACCTGGCTGCCTGTATCGGCAGTTGCGGTCCCGGCAATATGCATCTGATAAATGGTCTGTATGATGCGCATCGCAGCATGGCGCCTGTGATAGCGATCGCCACGCATATTCCCAGTACAGAAATAGGAACGGGTTATTTCCAGGAGACGGACCCGAAGGCGCTGTTCAGGGATTGCAGTCATTATTGCGAGCTGATCTCCTCCGCCGCTCAGATGCCCAGGGTGCTGCAGATCGCCATGCAGCATGCGGTAGGTTTGCGGGGCGTCGCCGTTATTGTCCTGTCGGGGGACATCGCCGAAAAGGAAGTAAAGGAAAGTGTGCTGCGACATGAGCTATTGCTACAGCAACCGGTGATACGTCCTTCGGATGCTGAATTGAAACGACTGGCTGAATTGATCAATACCCATGATAAGATTACGTTGTTATGCGGCAGCGGCTGCAGGGATGCCCATAAAGCGCTAATGGCTCTTTGCGGCAAGCTGAAATCACCTGTCGTCACTGCATTGCGGGGGAAGCAGTATGTAGAGGCCGACAATCCCTATGATGTCGGTATAACGGGGCTGATCGGTTATCATTCCGGCTATATTGCAATGGAGAAAAGTGATGTCCTGCTGATGCTGGGAACGGATTTTCCCTATAAAGATTTTTACCCTTCCAAGGCGAAGATCGTGCAGGTCGATATCCGTCCGCAGAACCTGGGGAAGAGGGCGGCGGTGCATATGGGCCTGGTGGGGGATGTTAAAGAAACGCTTATCGCCTTGCTGCCGTTCGTAAATAATAAGGAGGATTCTTCTCATTTACAGTATTGCCTGGACGATTATGCGAAGGTGAGAAAGCAGTTGGACAAAAAAGCGGATAAGGACCGTGATGCATCTATCATCTATCCGGAATATCTGATGGCAGAACTGAGCAGGCAGGCGGTCGATGACGCCATTTTTACCTGTGACGTGGGCACGCCTACGGTCTGGGCTGCCCGGTACCTGCAGATGAAAAAGGGCCGGCGTCTTCTGGGATCCTTTGCCCATGGAAGTATGGCCAGCGCCATGCCCCAGGCTATCGGGGCGCAATTCACCTATCCCGGCAGGCAGGTGATCTCCCTGTCGGGAGATGGAGGCTTCAGCATGCTGATGGGAGATATCCTTACGATCAAGCAATATAATCTGCCTGTCAAGATCGTCGTATTCAACAATGGCAGTCTGGGTTTTGTGGCGATGGAAATGAAAGTGCAGGGTTATCCGCCGTGGGTAACGGATCTGACCAATCCGGATTTTGCCATGATGGCGCAGGCGATCGGTATAAAGGGGATCCTGGTGGAAAGGCCGGACCAGGTGGCCGGAGCGGTCAGGGAGGCATTGGCATTTGATGGACCGGTGCTCCTGAATGTGCCTGTCAATCCTTCAGAGCTGACCATGCCGCCAAAGATAGAGTTCGGGCAGGCGAGAGGTTTTGGGCTGTACATGTGGAGGCAGATGATGAGCGGGGATATCGGGGAGGTGGTGGATACGCTAAAGACGAATTTTCTAAAATAAAGGACTCTTGCGATCGCCTGACGCAATGGACAGGGGGGAGGGAAGGACAATTTTATTCCAGGATATTACATTGACAACCATTGAGCGTGATAAGTTCAATTATTTCTTCGTGTGCGATATTTTCCCCTTCTACCCGTAAGATCCTGTCGCAGTCATCCAGGTCAAAATTTATTTTAAACAGGGGAAATTCCTGGGACAGGGCGGCCAGGAGCATGACTGCTTGTTTTGGATGCTGAACATTCGTTTTGAAAATTTCCACCATAATACCCCAAAGCTACCGGCGGGAATTAGATTTTAAGGGGTGTAAACACGGCAAAATAAGGGGCTGATTGTGACATTAAATGGGGCTAACCGAGCGGACCGGGGGCGATATTCGAAGGATATCCGCGTGACAGCTAAAGCACCAACTGATTGTACAGCCTGATGAGGGCGGCGGGCGGGTCGCTACATAGTCCCGGATGAACTTTTGAAGATTGAACGACCGTACTTCGGGTCGCTGTCAGCCAGCGAAAACGGGAGGCCGTGTCTAATTTGCCGATGGGGCCTGCTGCGGGGCTGCCGAGGGCGATCTGTTCGAAGGCGCGAAGGTGCTCCTCTACTTCTCCGAGGTCCAGGTGGGGGGAAAAAATTTGAAGCCGATCCACGTCCAGGTTGAACAGGGTCTTTAAAAATTTTTGTTTCGGGCAATAGAGGATGACACCGACGTTGAGGAATTCCTCCCGTTCGACCCTTGGCACCACGCGAATAACGGCATACTCAAATAATTGATTTTCTGGCATACTGTGCTTCTTTTACAAAGATGTGGGATGCTGCGATCCGGGTGACTAAAAATTGAATATAGACCTGTCGGAGCTCGTCGGGAGAGCCGGTCTGCGACCAGCCCGTCAGCCATTCATCCGGGATCAAAGAGACTATGGAGCGGATGCGTTCCCCGGTAAGGATGGAACGAAATTCTCTATCAACCTTCTCCAGTTCAGCGGCCTGCGGCAGCAATACATGATCTTTGACCTGGATGAAGGGACGTGTGGATTGTTCTTTCCAATTATCCCAGGAATGGTGAAAATAGAGGGAGGCTCCATGATCGATCAGCCATAATTCTTTATTCCAGACAAGCATATTCGTGTTGCGGGGGGTACGGTCCACGTTGGTCAGGAGGCAATCCAGCCAGACGATCTGAGAAGCCAGCCGGGATGGGAGGGTGGTCACCGTTGGATCGAAGGTGATGGCGCCGGAAAGATAATGAAGCGCCAGGTTAAGGCCCACACTTGCTTTCAACAGATCCTGTATTTCCTCATCGGGCTCGGTCCGGCCAAAGGCGCTGTCGAGGTTGGCAAAGACAATTTCCGGAACTTTCAGACCCAGTGTCCGGGCGATCTCTCCACCGATCAACTCGGCAATCAGGGCCTTAACGCCCTGTCCCGCGCCGCGAAACTTGAGTACGTACAGGAACTCATCGTCGGCTTCGGCTATTGCCGGCAAGGAGCCGCCTTCCCGCAAGGGCGTGACATAACGGGTCACATTAACTGTTCTAAGCTGGATCGGATCTTCCTTCATATATGAACATTCAAAGTTAAAGCCACTCAAAGGTACGACGGGTTACGTTGTTACGATCCGATACACTGTCAGGACCGGTTACCAGGAATGTAAGGATTCTTTCCGCATTTTCCTTTCTTCCTTTAAATTGGCATAATGCCCTTTATATAACGTTCCTTCCCAGTCACCATATTCAGCATTGGGGAATACGATATACCTGTTGCCAAATTTGCTTTCCAGGCTGTCTACTTTTTTAATCCGTTCTTCCGGATCGCCCATGCTATTGTCAAAGGCGGCATCAAAATCACCTAAGTTATCGCCCAGTAGCAGGACGATGGTATGATCGTGCCGGATGGCCGCCCTTCTGGATTCTTTGCTGGGGTCTTTTGAAGGGTCGAACAGAAAGTGGTCCTGTTTAATTTGAGGAAATCCAAGACTGTCCATATTTTTCATAGTAGCCCTTACCACGGGGAGGGAATCTTTCCGGTTCGATACATAGTAAATGTCGATAATATTACGGCCACGCCGGTCTTTTTGCTGATCTACGTAGTTGAAAAAGGATACACTGCCCGGAACGGGGCCGGCTTTACCCATTAAAGTCCAGTCAAAGAATTGAGCAGGGGTGTAGGAGGAATCATGGAGATATAACCAGGCCTCATTGGAACTGTTATCCAGGGCTGTTTCATCCAGGTCGGTGACTACGGCCAGCCGGGTGGTGTCATGCCCTTTTTTATATTTACTGATCGCTTCCGTTATCCGTTGCCTGGCGATGCCATAAGATTGTAAACAGAGGGCCCGGTATTCTGCCGCTTTCTGTTGATACAAGATAGCCATTACTATTTCATCATCTCCTTTAGAAGAATCGGCTGATGCGGGTGTGGACAATCGTTGCGTGTCCTGGTTGCTGCAGGCGGAAAAAAGGAAGAGCACTATGCAGGATGCCGCCAGGAGCGGGGGAGTTGTCCGTTTCATATATCGGGCTTAATTGATTGATAATGATTATTTTTGATGCGAAAAGGTATAAAATTTCCGTCTGATTTTATGAATTTATTAAATGTATTGGGAGTTAGTAAGCGGGAAGGAAAGGATTGGGTATTGAAGGAAATCAATTTTTCGCAGGAGAAATTCCGGAAAATTGCTATTGCCGGAGAATCCGGCTCGGGTAAGACCACCCTGCTGAAGATTATCGGGGGATTGATCCAGCCGGACATGGGACAGGTCCTTTTTGAAGAGGAGAGGGTCAAGGGACCTTTTGAAAGATTGATACCGGGGCAGGCGGGTATTGCCTATATGTCCCAGCATTTTGAATTGCGCAATTCATACCGGGTAGGGGAAGTGTTGGAATATGCCAATCTGCTACCGTCAGCGGAAGCGGATGCTATTTATAAAGTATGCCGGATCGATCATTTGCTGAAACGAAGGACTGATCAGTTATCAGGAGGGGAGAAGCAACGGATTGTCCTGGCCAGGCTGCTGACCTCTTCACCCAGGCTGCTGTTGCTGGATGAACCTTTTTCCAACCTGGACCTGATCCATAAAGGCATTTTAAAATCCGTCATCAGCGATATCGGGGAGAAGCTGCAGATCACTTGTCTGCTGGTGTCTCATGATCCCCTGGATACGCTGTCCTGGGCGGACGAAATGTTGGTCATGAAGGCCGGGCAGATTGTTCAGAGAGGGACGCCTGCGCAGGTATATCGACAACCGGTGAACGAATATGCGGCCGGGTTGTTTGGGAATTATAATTTAATAAGTGCTGACCAGGCGGAAATTTTCTACGGATCACCGGGAATGGAAATGAACGGAAAGAAGCTATTCCTCCGTCCGGAAGATCTTGAGATAGGTGGGGGGGCGATAGATGGTACCACTGCTCTTAAGGGAACGGTGAATAAGGTGAATTTTTTAGGAAGCGCTAATGAACTGGAAGTTTTGCTTGCGGGGAATAAGATTATTGTAAGAACAGGAAACCGCAATATTAAACAGGGCGATACGGTTACTATTTCCTTACCGTCCGGGGTGCACTATATTACAGAATGATAACATATAGTACAGGCAATTATCTATTAAATTGTTAAGTTTGTCCGATATGAAACAAGGAAAAGTTCATCCCGCAGCGATCACCATTTTTGGTGCAAAAGGCGATCTTACTAAACGTAAGCTCATTCCGGCCCTTTATAATTTATACACAGGAAATCATCTTCCCGCGTCATTCGCCATTTATTGTGTCGATTTTCTGGCGGTGGATGTGGATGCATTCAGGGAGGATCTCCTGGCAGGCATCAATGAATTCAGCCGTAACGGAATTGCCGATAAAATAAAATGGAGCGAATTTGCTGCCCGGCTTTTTTATATTCAGGGTGATTTTATGAAGGCGGAGACTTATACCGATCTGAAAGAAAAATTGGGCGCTTTCGAAAAACAAGGCAGCGAAAAGGCAATACGCATGTTTTATTTCGCCACGGCTCCCAAATTTATTGAGATCATCGCAGAAGCATTGTATAAGCATAAACTTTGCAACCGGGAAGCGCTGGATCGTATCATCGTGGAAAAGCCTTTTGGTACTGACCTGGATTCGGCCAGAAAGCTCAATCGTTTTTTGGGGAAACGATTTTCGGAGAAACAGGTATTCCGCATCGATCATTACCTGGGTAAGGAGACCGTACAGAATATCATGGCCTTTCGTTTTGCCAATTATGTTTTCGAACCTTTGTGGAACAGGAAGTATATCGATCATATTCAGATCAGCGTGGCGGAGCAGGTAGGGGTCGGCAAACGGGGAGGTTATTACGATAACAGCGGGGCCCTGCGGGATATGATCCAGAATCACCTGTTGCAACTGATGTGCATTATTGCCATGGAATGTCCTTCCGCCTATAAAGCCGAGCTTGTCCGGGATGCAAAGACAAAGGTGATGAAAAGTGTAAGGGCTTATTCGACGCCCCAGGTATTTAAAAATGTTATTCGCGGACAGTATGCTGCAGGCGATATCAACGGGATACCAAGACTGGCTTATCGTAAGGAAGACCAGGTGCTCCCGGAATCCACTACCGAAACTTTTACGGCGCTGAAGCTCTTTATTGATAACGAACGCTGGCAGGGAGTGCCGTTCTTTCTGCGTACGGGGAAATCTATGCCCCGGCAATCTTCGGTGATCGTGATACAGTTTAAAGATTCTCCCCACAAGATCTTTAGGGATGATATCGTACCCAATCGGCTCATCATGAGCATACAGCCGGAACTGGAGATAAGTTTGCTGTTCGAGAGCAAGGTCCCCGGGCTCGAGATGAAACTGCAGGCGGTAGAAATGGACTTTATGTACCAGGATGCTTATACTGAAGGAATTCCGGAAGCCTATGAGGCGCTGCTGCTGGACGTACTGCAAGGTGATGCCACTTTATTTATGAGGGCTGACCAGGTGGAAGCTGCCTGGAAGGTGGTGATGCCTATCCTGGATGCCTGGAAAAAATATCCCGGTAAGCAATTGCAGTTTTATCCGGCCGGCACCTGGGGGCCGGATGTTTGTAATGCGATGTTGAAGCCATTTGCCAAGGAATGGTTCAGGCTGCCTGAGAGAAATCATACTACTTAAAAACGGGTTCATTTATTTCCTTTGTATAAAGGGACGATTTTATCGGCATCAAAATGCTAATTTATTTAATAACTTATTGGATTTCATCAAGGCATATGTATGCTTGGACAATCAGGAAATTTATCCTAAATTTGAAGAAGAATTCGATAAAATTACCGCTAAAGTTAGAACTATGGGCATTAGAGAATTAGCAACGCTATTGATAGAAGAGAAAGGCAAGGTGAAAGCGCAAACTGCCACAGTCACTAACATGCTATTGAAAACCAATCTCAGTTTATCCGAGATCGCAGATATAGCCGAGGTATCCGTTGATTTTGTCATCGAAGTAAAAAATAATTTACCCGCCATCGCCAATTAATACTAGTTACCCGAACCTCAGTTTGCCTACCATATTTTTCTAAGCTATTGTTTTTTGAATTCTTTGCCCCTCGGTTATAATAACTCTATTTACTCAGACTTATGCAGGATTTTAAAAAAGAAGCCGCCAAAGCAGCGTTGCCCTTTATTAAGAAAGGCGGTACTATCGGATTTGGCGCGGGCGCTACCATTGCTCACCTGGTGGGCTTTATAAAAGAAGATCGGGAACTGGCCTCTTCCATCACCGGGGTAACTTCTTCTTTTACGACCCGGTTGTTATTAGAACGATCGGGTTTTGTAGTGAAGGAAATGGGTGCGTCGGCGCATATCGACGTTTATTTTGATGGTTGCGATCAGTTCGACCGTCACCTCAACGCGCTGAAGAGTGGCGGAGGCATCCATACACGGGAAAAGATATTGGCCTCGATGGCTGATGAATTTATTATTGTTGGGGATGAGTCGAAGTCTGTGGACCAGTTGGATGGAAAGTATCCCCTGGTCATAGAGGTCATACCGGATGCGCTGGCCTTTGTGTTGTCCAGACTATCCGGAATTTTTCCGGATTCGTCGGCTGTGATCCGGATGAGTGATAAGATGGATGGGGCTGCTATTACTGCGAATGGAAATTTTCTCATTGACTGCCGGTTGGCTCCCTTTCCCGATCCGGCCAGGGTGAATGCGCAGGTGATCGGGATCCCGGGAGTGCTGGAGCATTCGTTGTTCTTCGGGATTGCGCGGAAGGCGATTGTTGCAGGGGCCGGGGGAACCAAGGTGCTGGAGCCGTTGGCTTAACCGGCGGCGCCGTATCGGTGGACAGCCGGACAGTACGGGACGGAACACCGGGGACACATTCATATCTTCATGGCAAGAACGCTCTGACAAAAAATCATGGGCGCCACCCTAACTGCCATGTCAAAAAACGTATTATTCTTACTGCTTGCCGTTATGCTGGGATCTGATCCTCTCACGGCCCAGGACACCATCCGGTTCTTCAATCGTACCGTCGAAAGAGACTTCATCGTAAAGGACGGTCATTTCAGCACAGTCAACCAGCAGTCCCGCCGCACCGGCACTCGCTTCCATGCAAAGGGGAGCTTCAGTGAGTTTGCATTCCGCGTGGATGGCGTTCCGGTAGGCACGGAGTCTTTCCAGTATCAATCCAGTGCCGAATCTCAGCCCGCTGCCCAGGTGCAGTTGCTGACAGTGAAGCTGGTGGGCGAGTCAGGCAGTCCCGCTGCGGGTTTGTCGACTGAACTGCGCTATTACCTCTATGACACCCTGCCGGTCATCCGTAAACAGGTGCTCATCACCAATAACCGGTCCACGGTGACTGCTGTCACTGATCTGGATATCGAGAATATCCCGATGAACGTGTCATGGGTATCGGCCTCAGAAATCTACAGCAATTTTGGAACGACCCTGTCCCGCATGCCTTTCAGGGGGGATTATAACGATGCGGCGTTGCTGATCTGGAACGCTGACAAGAAAGAAGGTGTGATTGCCGGCAACGAAGCGATCTCCGTCATGAAGCGGACAGAGGTCTACACCCATGGCTTTCCGCGTTTGCAGATAGGCCTGGCGGCCAGCACGGATACCTATCCCTTCAAGAAATGGCTCGATCCAGGGACAACTTTCAAAAGCCCCTGCAGTTTCCTCTGCTTCACTGGCGGGCCCAGCTGGCGGGACGCATTCGAAGGCGACCTGCAGGTCTTCACCCGGCGCTGGATGGACATTCAGTTCTTCCGTCACAAGGATCCGCCGCTCCTGATGTACAATACCTGGCGGCCCTTCCGCAACAGGATCAATGACAGCCTTATTGTTTCTCTGGCCGATGCGCTCAAAGGCTCGGGCACCGACCTCTTCATCATCGATGATGGCTGGTTCGACAAGACCGGCAACTGGGGGGTCGACAGCTCCAGGTTTCCCCATGGCCTCGAACCCGTCTTCCGCCGTATCCGCGAAGCAGGCATGAAAGGCGGCCTCTGGTTCTCCTTCGCTACGGTAAGTGAGCAGAGTGACATGGCCCGCCAGCACCCGGAATGGATGCTGCAGGACTCTACGGGTAAGCCCACGCAGGTCCACGGTCTTGATCCCTTCCTGGCTGGTTCGAACGCCTATACTGCTTCCATGGCATCCCCATGGTACGACATCATCAAGGAGAAGATAAGCTACTACGTGCGCACCTGCAAGCTGGCCTATGTCAAGCTGGACCTTGCTGTCGTGATAGGATCTTACCAGCCCAACCCGCTGCTGTCAGGTGACTACATCACCCCGGCTCAGACCGGGACAGGCAAAACCTACCGCGACAGGGCCAGCTCTTACTGGGCGATCTTCGAAAGGACACAACAGCTCTGCGATGACCTGCATGCAGTCTTCCCCGATCTCCTCATCGACTATACCTACGAGACACATGGCCGTCAGAATAGCGTCGACTATGGTCTGCTGCAACATGCAGAATATGATTGGATCACGAACTATGAGCTGCCTGCCCCGGAAGGGCCCCTGTCCATCCGGCAGATGAGCTACCAGCGGGCACACACCATGCCCATCTCGTCGCTGCTGATCGGCAACCAGCTGATGGGTGACAGCCTGCTGCGTCAGCGCGAGCTGACCTATTTCTCATTGGCCCCGTCCTCCGCCATCCTGGTGGGTGATGTGCGCCGCATCAACGCCGCGACCAAGGACTGGTACAAACAGTGGAATGACTGGTTCCATCAAATGCAGCAGGAGTATCAGTTCACCCGCTGGTATCGCTCCGGCGAGATCTTCGATGCCCCCACCACGCAGAACTGGGATGGGTGCATCCGTTTCAATGAAGAGAAAGAGGGGGGGATTCTGTTCTTCTACCGCAACAATTCTTCCGATGTGATGAGGACCTTCCGCATAACCGGGGTCAACCCCTCCTCGCGATACCGGATCTACGAGCCGCTGACGAAGAAGGCCGGACTGACTATCACCGGTAAGGAGCTGCTGGAAAAAGGGATCCCTGTAACGTTGCCTGAAAAATGGTCTGCAAAATGTCTGGGCATCGAGAAAGTCCGCTGAGCAGGCAGTCCACCTTTTGCAGGCTTTCGGGATACGACATATTTGGTGAGTTAGTATTAATTATCTTTACTCAACCAACATAACTTTAGCCATGCTCCGAAACCTACTGCTCGTTACCTGGCGTAACCTCCGGCGAAACAAAGTTTTTACCTTTATTAATATTGCCGGTCTGGCTGGGGGGATTGCAGCTTTTATTATCATCACCGCGTACGTCCGGTTTGAAAAAAGCTATGACCGCATGCCGGGGGATGCCGGGAATATTTACCGGGTAGAGAGCCGCTTCTACAAAGGGGATCATCTGACCGATGACTGGGCTACCAGCACCAATGGCTATGCTACGGCCATGAGGAATGATCTCCCGGAGGTATCTGCCGCTACACGGATCAGTTGGTATAATGCAGAGCGGGTCGTAAGATCCGGGGACATGAAATCCAGGGAGACGCATGTGTGTTTTGCCGATAGCAATTTTTTTCGTTTTTTCTCTTATCCCTTACTGAAAGGAGATCCGGGAACGGTCCTAAAGGAAGTGAACACGGTGGTGATCTCTCAATCGGCAGCCAAAAAATACTTTGGCGATCAGGACCCTGTCGGGAAGTTCTTAGATATAACTACGCTGTCCAGCAGCTATCGTTGCATGATAAAAGGGGTGTTCCAGGATAATCCCCCTAATTCCACGATGCGGTTCAACATCCTCGTATCCTGGGCGACTATGCCTCCTGTCCTGAGAGATTTCTGGTATATACACGAGAGTTACACTTTTGTCAAATTAGCGCCGGGCGTCAATCCCGCCTCGGTGGAGAGTAAATTCCCTGCCCTGGCGGAGAAGTATAAATCAGGGGAGTCTCTCCGGGAGCTGAAATGGGCGATCCAGCTGGTACCCCTTGCCGATATACATCTGAAGCCGGCCAAGCAATACGAAATAGAGGCAAAGGGCAATGGGAGGGCTGTTACTTTTCTTTCGGTCATGGCTTATATTATCCTGCTGATCGCCTGCATCAACTATATCAATCTTTCCACTGCCCGGGCGATCGACCGGGCGAAGGAGGTGGGGATCCGGAAGGTCAGCGGTGCCCGGGGATCACAACTGGTACTGCAGTTCCTGGCGGAGTCCCTGCTTATTAACCTGGTCGCCCTGGTTGGGGCGGTGCTACTGGTCTGGTTAGCACGTTATTCGCTGCCATCCTTTTTAAATACCGAACCTTCCGGGAACTTATTGTTTGACCAATCCCTTTATGTTCGCCTGACATTGATATTTGTGGCCGCGGTCTTACTGACCGGGATCTATCCAGCGACGGTGCTGGCGGGCGTAAAGCCTATCACGGTCCTGAAGGGGCGTTACTCTTTTTCAAAACGGGGAGTCTTTTTGCGCAAGGGCATGGTGGCTTTCCAGTTCACGGCTTCTTTGCTGTTGATGGCGGGTACCTTCGCCGTTTATCGACAGATCGTTTATATGAACCGTGAAAATACCGGTGCTGCCATCAGTCAGACCCTGGTGATGAAGGCTCCGGTACAGACTACCGGTTACCGGGACAAGCTCAATAATTTCTCCACTTCCCTGCGGGCTATTCCCGGTGTGAAGATGGTAACGGGTTCGGGCTCTGTACCGGGGAAGGAGGTGGGGAAATTCCTGGCGAACAGGAGATTCGGGGCCCAAAAATCGGAGGAACGTACGTATGAGATGTTGCGGGTGGACTTTGATTTTATAAAAGCCTATGAGCTATCCGTTGTAGCCGGGAGGGAGTTCGATCCGGCACGGCCTGCTGATTCAACGGGGATCATACTCAATGAAGCTGCTGTTCAGCAATTGGGTTTCGCATCGGCTTCCGAAGCGATCGGGCAAAAAGTATGGCTGGAGACACTGGATAAAAGACCTAATGAAGTCATCGGGGTCATAAAGAACTATCACCAGCAATCGTTGCAAAAGAGCTATACTCCGGTGATACTTTTTATGGATCCTGCTCTGGGATGGATCCCTGCCGATTTTTATTCCGTAAAAATCGCCCAGGGCCAGGAATATAATGTGGCGGCCAGCGTGAAAAGGGTATGGGACCGGACCTTTCCCGAATCGTCTTTTGACTTCTTTTTCCTCGACGAATTTTATGACCGCCAATACCGGCAGGATATTCAGTTTGGACGCATTTTCCTTTTGTTCTCCTCCCTGGCGATCCTTATCGCCTGTATGGGATTGTTCGGGCTGACAGCTTATTCGACAGCCCGGCGTACAAAGGAAATAGGGGTGCGGAAAGTACTGGGAGCCTCGGTATCCAATATCCTTTCCCTACTTACCTGGGATATTACCCGGTTGATCATCGGATGCAGCCTGCTGGCTATTCCGCTGGCTTATCTTTTTATTACGCAGTGGCTGAATAACTATGCTTTCCGGGTATCTTTGACCTGGTGGCAGTTTATATTACCGGTATTGGCGTTGGTCATTATTGCGATCGCCACCATTAGTTACCTGACGTTGAAAGCGGCGCTCACCAACCCGGCGTTGACATTGCGGGATGAATGACACCGCTACGGGGTGAATGATCTATAATTATATATTCATGAATGCAGAAAAGCTGGTTCTACTATTAGGCGCTAATTCCGATGTGGCTAAGGAAGCGATTAAATTATATGTTGAAAAGGGCTATCGGGTGATCGCTGCGTCCAGGAGCACGGGGGAGTTGGAGAAATTTGCGGCGCAGATAGGGGGTGGGAAGGTGACGACCCTGCATTTCGACGCTCTTGATTTTAACGGGCATCAGGCGTTCTATGACAGCCTGCCGGAAAAGCCGCAGATTGTGGTATACGCCGCCGGATTCCAGATCGTCAATGAAGAGGCCCTAAGGAATTGGACCGGCACTTACCAGATGATGAACACGCATTATGCAGGGGCTGTATCCATCCTGAATATTATTGCTATGGACAAAGACAATCCCCGCCTGGAAAGGATCATTGGTTTATCCTCGTTGTCCGGCGTGAGGGGCCGAAAAAGTAATTTCATTTATGGAAGCACAAAGGCCGCTTTCACCCAATACCTGGCCGGGCTCCGGCAATATCTTTTCTCCCGGAATATTAGGGTGAATGTAATTGTGGCAGGTTATATCCGAACCAAGATGACGAAAGGGCTGGACCTGCCCGAATCATTGATACTGGAACCTTCTTATGTTGCCCGGGCTGTTGTAGAAGCGGGTAGGGGATTTGCTATTGTTCCCGGCGTTAAATGGAAGTTAATTTACCGGATCCTTAAGCTGCTTCCTGAGAGCCTGGTGGCAAAATTGCCCTGATCCGGATATTATTTTTTATGAATTTTCCGTAACTTTAATTTTCACCAAAGAAAAGGAGGTATTCATGCAATCTACAGATCAATCATGGAAACCTTCGGTTAATATCGCTTAACCGGGTTACTCCAAAAAATAATCTGCTGACCGCAGAGGTCAGGGGGGCTGTTTCCAATTAAAAGGAGACGGCCCCTTTTTTTTACCGGAGCCTGGGGGATGAATGAGCTCTGCCGGATATTTTGTTAATCGGTCGAAAAAAAGTAGACAGACTTGTCTATTTGTTAAAAATAATTATCTTTGGGCTATGAAAGAGTCAAATTGCAGGGATAGGATTCTCGATGTTGCTTCCAGGTTATTCCATGAACAGGGGTATAACCTGACCGGAATTAATCAGATCATTGAGGAAGCGAATATTGCCAGGGGCTCTCTCTACAACCATTTTGAATCCAAGACGGATCTGTTGATAGCTTATCTCTGGCAGTATCAGCAAAACCTCTTCGCTGAGATAGATGCTTATCTGCGTCCGATTACCGACCCTAAGAAGAAGATACCGGCATTTTTTGATTTTCGCATACTACGCCAGCAGAAGCAGGCTTTCAGGGGCTGCCCGTTCAGCAAGATCAGTGCAGAGATAAGCCGGGATGAAGTGGAGGTGCTGGAAGTGGTAGCAGCTCAGAAGAACAGGATGAAGCAGGTCATCCGAACCATGGTAGAGCAATCCGGACATCGGAAGATCCTGAGTGATGATATGCTTACTGAATTGATCTTCACGCTCCAGGAAGGTGCGATCGTTACCGGGGCCATTTACCGGAGCCCGGATGCTATGAAGAATGCCAAGAAAGTGGTGATGGAGTTATTGTAGTTTTTTTTTCGCTGTGGAATAGATAGACTTGTCTATTCATAAAATAGGAGAAAATGCCATTCTGCGATTGTCTTGCCGGGAAAAATTACCATGGATCTATTCCCGTAACAATACCACATTATGGACATTTTTAAAAAGTATTTTTTCGTTACCGTCCTCACGTTGGCGGTTATTGCCCCCGGTGGCAAGGCCAGCGGCCAGCAAACGCTCAGTCTGAAACAGGCGCTGCAGACCGCTATCAGCAATTACGGCACCATCCGGGCAAAGGCCGATTATGCGGCTGCCTCCAGGGCCACCATTGTACAGGCTAAAAGAGATTACCTGCCTAACCTGAATGTATCTGCGCAAACAGATTATGGAACCGCCAATGGTCAGAACGGACCGTTATACGGGCTGGGTGGCCTGGCCGTCGCTTCTTCGGGACCTCCTCTTGCCAGTCAGAACTGGAATGCCGCTTTTGGTGCGCTGTACCTCACCAATGTCAACTGGGATTTTTTTGCTTTTGGCCGGTCTAAAGAAAAGATCCATACGGCAACGGCGATTGCCAACCGGGATGAGAAGGACTGGCAGCAGGAAATTTTTCAGCAGGAAGTAAAGGTGGCAGCGGCCTATCTGAATTTACTGGCTGCCAGGCGCCTGACTGCATCGTATCAAAAGAACCTCAATCGTGCCGATACTTTCCGGCATGTTGTGGTCACCCGCGCCCTTAACCAACTTATTCCCGGAGTGGACTCTTCCCAGGCCAATGCGGAAGTCTCCAATGCGAGGATCACGCTGACCCGTGCGATGGATGCGGAGCAGGAGCAGGCCAACGTGCTGGCCCGGTTGCTGGGTGTTCCCGCACAGGATTTTGCCGTGGACACTTTTTTCATTGCCCGGCTTCCGGCCTCCATGCTGGCGCCTGTTGATTCGGCCATGGGACGGCTGGCGTCGGATTCGGCGGCTATCGGGCAGCATCCGCTGCTGTTATGGTATAAAAGCCGTATTACTGCAAGCGATCAACTGGCACAATACGATAAGACCTTTAGTTATCCTACTTTCTCTCTATTCGGTGTCGCACAGACCCGGGGCAGCGGTTTCAGCAATTCGTATACCGGGGATGGGTCCACGGTCAATCACAATCTGTATGATGGCATTCAGCCCGCCAGGGGTAATTACCTGATTGGTATAGGGGTGACCTGGAACCTGACGCAGCCGCTGCGCATATCGCAGCAGGTGAAGTCCCAGCAGCTGATCAGCAAGGGCCTGCAGGAGGAATACAACCTGGCCAGCCAGGAGCTGACGGCGCAATTACAGCTGTCGGCGACGAAGATCAGCAATGCCCTGGATAATTACCGGGAAGCGCCTGTGCAGGTGAAAGCCGCATCAGATGCCTACCTGCAGAAGTCCGTACTGTACCAGAACGGGCTGACGAACCTCGTGGATGTAACGCAGGCATTGTATGCGCTGGTGCGGGCGGAAACGGACCGGGATATAGCCTATAACAACGTATGGCAGGCGTTGTTGCTGAAAGCGGCTGCCGCAGGAGATTTCAGTATTTTTTATAATAATCTGTAAATGATCGATTCATGAAATTGATACTCTTCGCATTAAGAAAGCCAATCACGATCATGGTGCTGGTAGCAGCCGCGCTGTTCTTCGGTATCGGTGCGGTCCGTTCCATTAAAGTTGATATTTTTCCAAAGATGGAGTTACCGGTGTTGTATATAGCCCATCCGTACGGAGGGTTTACACCCGCTCAAATGGAGACTTATTTTACAAAACAATATATTAATACCCTGCTGTATGTCAATGGTGTCAGAAGTATCGAGACCAAGAATATACAAGGTCTTTCGCTGATAAGGATCAATTTTTATCCCGGCACCAACATGGCCCAGGCCGCTGCAGAAGCATCCGCTGCCAGCAATCGGGCGCAGGTGCTGTTTCCGGCCGGCTCCAATCCCCCATTCATCATTCGTTTTGATGCATCTACTTTGCCGGTGGGACAGGTGATCGTGAGCAGCGACAAAAGGAGCAATAATGAATTACTGGACCTGGCCAATGTGTATGTACGCTCCTCTTTTACCACCATACCGGGTCTTCTTTCCCCGCCTCCCTTCGGAGGTAATATCCGTACCATCGTCATAAAAGTCGATCCTGCCTCACTCAGGTCGCATGATCTGACCCCCGATCAGATTGTCAACGCTATCAGCGTCAATAACCAGGCTACGCCTTCGGGGAATGTCCGCATAGGGGATAAGAACTATATCACACCGGTCAACACTACTTTACACAAGGTGCAGGATTTTGGTAATATTCCCCTGTTTAAGGGAGGGGTGCAAAGCCTTTATCTTCGTGATGTGGCCACCATCGAGGATGGAGCCGATATTACAGTGGGGTATGCATTGGTGAATGGCAAGCGATCGGTGTATATGAGCATTGCGAAGAATGCGGATGCCTCCACCTGGGAAGTGGTGCAGCGGTTAAAAAAGGCGCTGCCGAAAATGCAGGCGCAATTGCCGGAAGATGTGCATCTTTCTTATGCGTTCGATCAGTCGGTCTATGTTATCAACTCAGTGAAAAGTTTAATTTCGGAGGGAGCGATCGGCGCTGTGTTGACCGGGCTGATGGTGCTGCTCTTTTTAGGCGATTGGCGTGGCGCGCTGATTGTAATATTGACGATACCCACCTCTATCATTACCGGTGTATTGTTCCTGAGCCTGTTCGGCCAGACTATCAATATCATGACTCTCAGCGGCCTGGCGCTGGCTATCGGGATCTTAGTCGATGAAAGTACGGTAACGATAGAGAATATCCATCAGCACCTGGACCTGGGGAAGCCCAAAAGGCTTGCCATCTGGGACGCCTGTAAGGAGATTGCCTTTCCCAAGTTGCTGATCCTGTTCTGTATCCTGGCTGTATTTGCCCCTGCCTTTACTATGGGGGGTATCCCGGGGGCCCTGTTCCTGCCGCTTGCTTTAGCCATTGGGTTCAGCATGATCGCCTCCTACTTTCTTGCGCAGACATTCGTTCCGGTCCTGGCCAACTGGATCATGAAAGGGCACCAGGATACCTGGAGCCAGAAAGAAGCGATCCTGGATGAAGAGCAGCAGGCGTCTCCCGATAAGCTTAGCCGGTTTGACAAAATGCGTCTGCGGTTCCTTAGATTCATGGACCGGATGATGCCCTACCGGAAGCCCATTGTCATTACCTACCTGGTTAGCACGGTCGCTATCGCCGGCATCCTGGTGGCACATATTGGGAAAGATATTCTTCCAAAGGTGAATGGCAGCCAGTTCCAGGTGAGGCTGCGCGCACCGGAGGGGACGCGTATCGAACGGACAGAAGAAAAAACGCTGGCAGCCATCCAGATCGTTAAAGATATTGTTGGGGAGGAAAATGTCCTGGTAACCTCCGCATATGTCGGCCAGCATCCTTCCCTCTTCTCAACAAACCCTATCTTCTTATGGATGGCGGGTCCCCAGGAAGCGGTATTGCAGGTAGCCTTGAAGGAAGGTTACAAAACCAACCTCGACGATCTTAAGGAGAAGATCCGTCAGCAGGCCGGCAATGTTATGCCCGATGTAAATCTCTCCTTTGAACCCATAGAACTAACGGACAAGATCCTGAGCCAGGGATCACCCACTCCGATAGAGGTACGTTTTTCGGGGAGAAATAAAAAACTGAATGAGGCGTATGCGCAGAAAATAATGGACAAGCTGAAAGAAATAAGCTATATCAGGGACGTGCAACTAGGGCAATCCAATAAATATCCCTCTATCAATATAGAAGTTGACCGGGTCCGTGCGGCACAATTAGGAGTAGACGTCAATGATGTGTCCCGTTCTCTGATCGCTTCCACCTCGTCTTCCCGGTACACCGATAAAAATATCTGGATAGATGAAAAAACGGGCAACAGCTATAGCGTGCAGGTACAGGTCCCTGAGAATCAAATGAAGAGTCTTGGTGATATCGGAGAGATCCCTTTATTGAGGAATGCCAATCGTCCGGTCCTGGCGGATGTAGCGACGATCAAACCGGATACGACCTATGGTGAGAATGATAACCTTGGCGCCCTGCCGGTGCTGTCTGTCACAGCCAACCTCAACCGGAAGGATCTGGGCGCTGCTTCCACCGATGTACAGAAAGCTATTAACTCATTGGGAGAAATACCACGGGGACTGACCATTGAGCAGATCGGTCTGAGCCAGACCCTTACCGATACACTTGCCAGCCTGCAAAATGGTCTGCTGGTAGCCATTGTGGTTATCTTCCTGATGCTGGCGGCAAACTTCCAATCCTTTAAGGTCTCGACGGTCGTACTGGCCACGGTGCCGGCTGTTATCCTGGGCTCGCTGGTGCTGTTGCTGCTTACCGGGTCCACGCTGAACCTGCAATCCTATATGGGGATCATCATGTCGGTGGGCGTGTCCATCTCCAATGCCGTCCTGTTGATCACCAATGCCGAGCAGCTGCGGCAGCACAATGGGAATGCGCTGCAGTCGGCAAGGGAAGCTGCTGCTCTCCGCCTTCGTCCCATCCTGATGACGGCTATGGCGATGGTGGTGGGTATGATACCGATGGCCAGCGGGCTTGGTGAAGCAGGGGATCAGTCTGCTCCCTTAGGCCGGGCGGTGGTCGGAGGTCTTATTGCTTCTACATTTGCCGCCTTGTTCATTTTGCCGCTGGCATTTGCCTGGGGTCAAGGCAGGGCCAGCACTGAGTCGGTATCGCTTGAACCCAGGGAAGAAGAAAACAAACTGTATTTAGCCACTTTAAATAACTAATATGAAAAATAGATCTTTTGCCGTCTTTTCGTACGCTGTAGTTTGTATAGCCTGGGTGTATTGCAGCGGCTGTAATTCCGCTAGTTCAGAACCTCCTAAAAGAGGCCCTGCCGGTGCGGAAGTTCATTCTGTGGAAACTTTTGTTGCGCAAAAAGGCAAACTGGTATCCGTCCTGCAGATACCGGCAGAGCTGATCGCCTACCGGCAGGTGGATCTGTATGCGAAGGTGAACAGTTTTGTGAAAGACCTGAAAGTCGACATCGGTTCGGAAGTGGGCGCCGGCCAGCTGCTGGCCACGCTGGAGGCGCCGGAGCTAAGCGCGCAGCAGTCTGGGGCGGAGTCCAGGCTAAAGTCACTGGAAGCCATTTATACGTCCAGCAATGCTACGTACAACCGTCTCCTGACCACCAGCAAGACACCGGGTACCATTTCCGGCAATGACCTGGAAATAGCGCTGGCAAAGAAGAACTCAGACCTGGCGCAACTGGATGCTGCTAAAGCTGCCTATCAGGAAACCGGCACCATTCTCGGCTATCTGATTATCAGGGCCCCGTTCCCGGGTGTCATCAGCTCGCGCAATGTCAACCTGGGCGCTTATGTGGGGCCTGCCGGAAAGGGGTCGGAGCTGCCGGTGTTCACGCTGCAGCAACTGGACCATCTGCGATTAGTCATTTCAGTTCCCGAAGCCTATAAGGCTTTTGTCAGGAAGGAAGATGAAGTGAAATTTAAGGTGAAGGCCTATCCGCAACAGGTGTTCACGGCTAAGATCGCCCGGAGATCCGAGGCGCTGGACAGGCAATTACGGTCAGAACGGATAGAATTGGATGTATATAATACGGATAAAAAATTATCACCGGGAATGGTGGCGGAGGCTATGCTGAACTTGTCCGGGCAGGACAGCAGTTTTGTGGTGCCGAAGTCTGCCGTGGTGAATTCAGCGGAAGGGGTATTTATGAACAGGATCGTAGATCATAAGACGCAAAGAATGGAAGTGACAAAGGGCCGGGAGACCGATAGCCTGACGGAAGTGTTCGGGAATATTCATCCCGGTGATGTTTTTGCGAAGAAGGGCAGTGAAGAATTACGGAATGGGACTATTATCCGGTGAGATGGCAATAGACGATGGATGCCGGACAATAGTTCCGGCATCTGTTATTTTAAATATTTGTATACGTTCTTTTTATATTCCTCCAGGTCGGGAAGGGTGGTGAATTCTTCGAATTTATATTCTTCGCCGGTGGGCTGGACCCTCACCAGGGCGACGGCTCCACCGCCCACGAGGACCATCTTGGCCTTTTGGAATAATTTGTCGAGCGCTGCCGTATCATTGATGGTCTGGAGCTCTTCAATTTTGTTGACGCGAATGATCAGATCTTCCATTTTATGAAAGTACTAAAGATCCGTTTAATCGGGAAAAATGGATTAATTTTAAGATATGCAAACACATCATTTTCCTGCGAAGGAAAGAGGTAAAAAAGATATCGGCTGGCTAAAAAGTAATTTCGTTTTTAGCTTCAGCGACTATTGCCATCCGCTGAAAAGTGCTTTTGGAACTTTGCAGGCGTTCAACGATGATTATGTGGAGCCTGGAAAGGGGTTTGGCATTCATCCCCATGTGAATATGGAAATTATTTCCGTTCTTCTGAAAGGGAAGATGAACCATAAAGATACCATGGGGTATAGCACGGTCATTGAGGAAGGCGGCGTACAGATCATGAGCGCAGGCAGTGGGTTGCGACATGAGGAATACAATATCGGGGAAGAAGACGTGAATTTTCTCCAGATATGGATCCAGCCTAAATTACAGAATATCGATCCCCGGTATCAACTGCGGCATTTCCCGAAAGAGAAGCGGAAGAATAAACTCACCGTGATCGTATCCGGGGAAGAAGGGCAGGGGCATTGCTGGATCAATCAGAATGCAAAGTTGTCCCTTGGCTATTTCGAGGCGGGTAAGGTGGTAGCCTATCCTTTTAATCCTGTTAATAAATGTCTTTTTGTGTTTGTAATGGAGGGACAGGTGCGGGTGAACGATATGGTCGTGCCTGAAAGAGATGCCCTGGGGATCTGGGATACGAATGAAATTTCCGTTCACTGCGAAACGGAGGCGCATTTTTTGATCATCGAGACGCCGGTGAATCAGAAATGACCTTTGCGGACGACAATGAGGCCGGACAGTAACTTCTGCAGGTTGTCTATTCCGGATGAAGCTTGCATGCCGGATTGTCGTATTTTTGCAAAAAAACATATGGGTATAACAGATAAATTATTCAATCTGAAGAATGAAAAAGCAGCAGCTAATTTAAAAGCCGGACAGGATTTTTTAGATGCTAACAAGGACAAGCCTGGCATCACTGCCTTGCCGAGTGGCTTGCAATATGAGATCCTTACAGAAGGGACGGGCATAAAACCCCTGGCGACGAACAATGTCACCTGCCATTACCACGGTACACTGATC